>Ga0114947_10000755_pt1 | contig 11539 bp, 6 predicted proteins | sample CR02metaG_FD_99656 | JGI IMG/M metagenome (GOLD analysis project Ga0114947, IMG submission 99656) | Deep subsurface microbial communities from Mariana Trench to uncover new lineages of life (NeLLi) - CR02 metaG | ecosystem: Environmental > Aquatic > Marine > Ocean trench > Sediment ...
GTTCGTTGCTACCCGAAGGCCATGGGCCGCCCAGCGGAAATGGCTTCACATCGCTGTTGTATGTCAGGTAGCGAATAATTTCGTATATGTACGTCGCCAGACTCTGCCCCACTTGTTGCACCTGGCTGTTTTTTTCACCCGTAAACAGAACCCAGAAAAAACCGAGCAAAACAATGACGGTTCCTGCCACGCTCGCAACACTGATCAGCACGCAACTAATCAGCATGAACACACAACGCATCCAGGTTGTTCCGGACTTAAGGTTTTCCTCAAGCGGGTTGCCAGTCCTGTTGTCATCGACAAAGGCATGATCCGCTGGCGGGTTGTCGTCACTCATCGCATTCTCCTTTACGATCCTCAACATATTGTTACAATCTTCGACCGTCCGAACCAGCAAAATATCCCCGCATTACAAACAGAATCCCATGTGCCATAGCCGCAGCCTTGGTTTTAGCCGCTTGCAACCAGCCGGTAGACAATAATACCGCCGCCGATGCCAGTCGAATCGCGCAGGCCAGCATACTCGTCGACACCCATATCGACGTGTCGTATCGTCTCGAAGACGTTGCTGCCTACCCGAATCTGATCAACGGTTTGCTGGAACGCGGCTACAGCGAGGAGGATGTTCAGAAAATTCTCGGCAAGAACTTGCTGCGCGTCTGGATAGCTGTAGAGGACTACGCGGCGACAACATCCAGCAGTACATAGCGCAGCAAAACTTCGTAGCTGCTCTTGTCTAGCCTCATGCCGACGGGCAATTCCAGCGTGTGGATGGGCTTTTCATCAGCGCCACGTATTTCCAGAAAGTGCTTCTTGCCGTCCCTGTAAACCGTGTACTTCACATCGCGGTGCTCGTCACGTTTCATCAGCACCTGGGCATCGGTCCAATCGAGGATCGTCGCTCTGGCCATGTTGCTCTCCCTGTAATTCCTAACTTGCCGACAGTGTCGCAAGTGCTGTGCCAAAACATTTATTTTTAGAATAGATTTATAATTCAAAGAGTTAAATGACTTTCTTCATGTCGATTCGACAGTTGGATCAACAACAATTGTCAGTATCTGACAGCCAGTTCAGCGGCTTTGCGACACACGCTTTACATAAGGCCTGGCGCTACATCGGCCAGAAAGTAATTATCGCCGGGATGGACACGACGATGATCAGTATTTCCAAAGGCAGCCCCATGCGCCAATAGTCCCCGAATCGATAACCGCCCGGACCCATGATCAGCGTGTTGTTCTTGTGCCCGATGGGCGTCAGGAAAGCGCAAGATGCGGCAACAGCAACTCCCATCAGGAACGGGTCAGGATTAACGTTCAGCCGCGACGCGATCTCGAGTGCAATCGGCGCCGCGATGACGGCCGTCGCCGTATTGTTCATGACGTCGGATAAAGTCATCGTCACGATCACCAGCAAAGTCAGAACAACCACCGGTGAAAAGCCAGCGGATAAATCAACAATACCGCCAGCAATGAGTGCCGTCCCACCGGTTGCCTGCAATGCCCCTCCGATTGGAATCATGGAACCCAGCAAGACAATCACCGGCCACTCGATGGACGTGTAGACATCCCGAATCGGCACAATGTTGAACAATACGTAAAGTGCTGTTGCGCACCCAAGCGCGACAGGCAGGTAAACAACACCAGAGCTTGCGACGACAATTGCCGCGCCGAATATACCGACGGCCCACCAGGCTTTGTCACGCTGAATTACGCGCTGTCCTCTGTCCGCCAGCGGTAGCAATCCCAGGCGGCCCGTAATGTCGATCAGGCGCTCATCCGCTCCGAGCAATAGAAGAACGTCACCAGGCGCAAGCAAAAGCTTCCTTACATTTTCACGGAACCTCGTGCCCCGGCGAGAAACGCCAACAAGCGCAACGCGGTAGCGATATAAGAGCCGCAGCGACATTGCCGACCTGCCGGCGAGACGAGAGGATTCCTGCACCACGACCTCGGTAAGAATCAGGTCGTCATTGCCGAGTTGCTCCTCCCCTCTGCCAACGTATTCGAGGTTCAAATTGCCCAACGCCTCTTCAAGGCTGTCGGGACTGGCCTCGATAACCAGCACATCACCCGCTTTGATTTCGATGGCTCGTGCGAGCCCGGGCAATCGTTTCCCGCGGCGTGCGAGTCCGACAATTTCGACGTCGCTGCGCGCCGCGAGCTCATCGAGGTCGCGAACCTGCTTACCGATTACCGCGGAATCTTCCGGCACTCTTACTTCGACGATGTAATCTGCCAGCTCGAACAGCTCTCTCCCGGCATCCGCTGACTTCCGGTCAGTGGGCAATAACCGCCAGCCGATGAGAGCGACATAGGCTACGCCTACTACGGCACATGCCAGGCCAACGGGTGCAAAATCGAACATGCGATACGGTTCGCCTAAAGCATCACCGCGAAACTCGGCGATGACAATATTGGGCGGGGTGCCAATCAACGTGATCATGCCGCCCAGGATGGATGCGAAAGACAACGGCATCAGCGAGAGCGACGGACTGCGCCCGGCCTTCTTCGCCGCCTGCATATCGACCGGCATCAACAAGGCGAGGGCAGCGACATTGTTCATGATCGCGGACAGCGACGCCGCGAGCCCGGACATTATCGTGATGTGTGTAGAGAGTCTTCTCGACGCGTCAACGAGATAGCGAGCGACAAGTTCTATTGCCCCGGAGTTGGACAGACCCCGGCTAATAATTAGAACCAGCGCGATGATCACGGTCGCAGGGTGGCCGAACCCTGAGAACGCCTGCTCGCTGGGAACGACGCCCGTCAGCAGAGCGATGAGAAGTGCTACAAATGCAACCAGATCGTAACGCCAACGGCCCCAGATCAAGAAGACAAATACGAAAAACAGCAGTCCGAATACTGTAACTTGATCTGCTGTCACTCCCTACATCTCTGTCGACGGCAAGAACGGCTTGACGCCCACTGCCCTGTACAGGTCCTCAGGGCGATACAAAGTGTGGCCTTTCATGACCAGCACCGTACGTCGAATTGCGCTGATATCGTCAAAAGGATTGCCGTCGATCAAAATCAGATCTGCGTCCTTGTCTACTTCGATCGATCCTTTTCGATCGGCGACACCCGTGACTCTGGCAGAATCCAGAGTCGCGATCCGCAACACATCCACTAACGGAATACCGGCCTCGGCATAGAGTTCGATCTCCCGGTGCACAGTGAATGCCGCCATATTGTCGCTACCCGGCACAAGTTGGATGCCGTAGTCATGTAGCGCCTTGAGCATCGCTGCCTGATTCTCGGCAGACCGAAGCCACGCATCTTCTTGACCACGTTTGTTCATTTCTACGTTATACAAACTGCGTGCGATGCTGGGTGGCAGATGGTCCACGACCGCCGCAAACGTCGGGTCCGGTTGGCCATCAAGGTGTTGCAATGAAGTATCGAAGATCGCCGCGGTAGGATCAATAACGACATTATTTTCTTTGAGTAGTGCGAAGAATTCCTGTACCGCTTCACTGTTCAGATCCAGATTGCCAGCTTCATCGCCATACAATGTGAATCGAAGTTGCTGTCGCGTATCCTCGCGATCGCCCGCCAGGAAATTCAGAAACACCATGTTGATGTGCTGTATCTCGTCGTAGCCAGCCCGGATCGCCTGCTCTGCCGACATGAAAGCCGGAATGTGTCCGCTCAACCGCATACCGTGCGAATGCGCACGTTCTGCAATTGGAGCAACCCATTCGGGCTCAATAGAGCTATAAAGCTTAATCTGGATATAACCATTCTCGGCATAAAAGTCGACGCGATCCAACGCATCCTGCAGTGTTTCGGCTGCCCATCCCGATGCGTAAGGACCGGCTTTGTCCATGAAGCCAGCGCGGACGGTGTTCGGGCCAATGATCTCACCGGAGTCATACTTCGCTATCAGCTGCGTTGTTTTCTCATGAACGCCGCCGATATCGCGGACGTTAGTAATGCCACCGGCGATATTCAATACGCCGTCCGACAAAGAGAAATGCCCATGCATGTCCCACAATCCTGGCATTAATGACTTGCCGCTGCCGTCAATACGCAGCGCTGTCGAACTCTCTATCGCGTCGCCTGACACTGCCCTAATCACGCCGTGGTCAATCAGGACGTTTTGATCTTCTATCAAACGACCATTCACAACATCGACAACGTCGACATTCTCGAAAATGACGGGAATATCAGGACGGGTTGCAAGGTCGCCGGCCAGTTGCTTAATGAACTCACCATCAGCCTCAGACTGGACGCCGCTTAACTCCGTGAGTATTGATACATCCCAACCTTCCGGGATCATTCCCAAATAACCGCTGAAGTCGAATGCCGCCACATCCAGATTCTCGTCGAACCACAAATAGGTCGGCGTAAAGCCGATGCCGTGAATCGCAAATAACGAAAGGGTCTGCTCGCCTTCCGACGTATCAACTGCCACTTCTTTGACTTTTTCAACGCGCGCACGACCATTGGGGAATAAATCAATTGAGTTATCCATGTTTTTGTAGGCGGCCCTTACCAGGGCACCTGCCGCACCGAACGTTATGCTCTCGTTTGGGAGGTAGAACGCAGGTTCATCTGTGGTCGCCGAACCACTTTCGCCGGGGGTACCCCACGACGCTACACCGTTCTCATAGCTAAAATATTCATCAATGACAGACTTGAACGGCGATATGCCAGTGATTTTTTGCGATGCTATACGGCCATTATTGTCCAGTTGCAGTTCCGAATGGACCGTCCATTCACGGTTGTTCCAGTGCACAAAAGACTCGTTTGTTATTTTGCCGTCGCCGTTCTTGGTAATCGTCGTTTGCCCGGCAGGCGTTGTGCCTTGCATATACCAGTCGAACCTGGCTGTGCTGCCAGCCGTCGCGGTTGTTTTTTCTGGCTCGTCGCCTTGCTCCTGACTGCAGGCGACTGCAATCATTGAACTCAGAAGCAGGAGAACAAAGCGATTGGGTGCACGACATCCGGTCATTATAGTTACGCCCTTAATTGATTATTATCGGACCGCCAAGACTACTCTGCAGATGACCTTTTGCAACGTCGACGGCACGTTTTGACTACGGACTACCACATTAGAGGCTATAGATTATTGCCAGGGGCTGTAGACTCTGAACACCTCGTGAACGGGTGTTCGTCTTGTTGCCGCGATAGGATGGGTCGATGGCATACCTATTCGTCATAGCGATAATTTTGGCCCTGGTATTTGGCCCTGGCATCTGGGTGCGCAGGGTGCTCGAGAAGTACAGTCAGCCCGCTGATCGTTACGCCGGTAGCGGTGCCAGTCTGGCGCGGCACCTCCTCGACAAGCACGGATTGCAGTCCGTCGTCGTCGAGCCGACCGAGACCGGAGACCACTACGATCCAATTGCCAAGGCGATTCGACTAACTCAGGACAACCACGATGGCTGTTCCCTGACCGCAATCACGGTTGCGGCACACGAGGTCGGGCACGCGTTGCAGGATCAAACAAGCTATCCGCCGCTGAAGTGGCGTACGCGGTTGGTGGGTGCGACCCGTCGCATCGAAAAGATTGGTGCTGGCTTGCTGGTGATTTCGCCGTTTATGGGTCTCCTCACACGTGTACCTGCATTGGGCCTGCTGACCATTCTTGCCGGAATGTTGATACTTGGAACATCGGCGATAGTACATTTCGTCACGCTACCTACCGAATTTGACGCAAGTTTCAACCGCGCGTTGCCCATGCTCGACGAGTACAAAATATTAAAATCGTCAGACCGGCCCCACGCCCGCAGGCTGCTGACGGCTGCAGCACTGACCTATGTATCTGCGTCGCTGATGAGCCTGCTCAATATCGCCCGCTGGATCGCGATCTTGCGGCGCTGATCCGGAAGCTATATATAGTTGTTTTCATTAGCCTTTCCAACAATTCCAGGCTGTGTACAGCGGGTGCCGACATTTTCGCTGGTTTAGGGCGCTCCGCACTGTTATCATCCGCGCCCGAAAGCCCGTCCTATCTGACTTGCAGCGCCGCACCAGCTGCCCGGAAGCGCCTCAAGGACCGGCAAGGATTTGGACGTGCACCCACCTCAATTTATTACAGGGTTCTCGCTGTAACAAGGCTATGAGAGCATCTGACGGTATGGTGATAGACAGAGGTCAGTGCCGGGAAACAACCGACAGAGCTGAAGAATGGAAAAGAAAGAGCTTTACCTTTATCGAAATATCGGCATATTTGCCCACGTTGATGCGGGCAAAACAACGACTACCGAACGAATCCTGAAGTTAACCGGAAAAATTCATAAAACCGGTGAAGTCCACGATGGCGAAGCCACGACAGACTTTATGGACCAGGAGCAGGAGCGCGGCATAACGATTCAGTCCGCCGCGACCAGCTGTGAGTGGGACAATCATCGCCTGAATATCATCGACACCCCGGGACACGTTGACTTCACGATCGAAGTCTATCGTTCGCTGAAAGTCCTCGACGGCGGTGTGGGCGTTTTCTGTGGTTCGGGCGGTGTGGAACCGCAGTCAGAGACGAACTGGCGCTATGCCAACGATTCGGAAGTTGCGCGCATCATTTTCGTTAATAAGCTTGATCGTGTCGGTGCAGATTTCTACCGCGTTGTGAAGCAGATCAAGGACGTACTCGCGGCCAACCCGCTCGTTATGGTATTGCCCATCGGCATCGAAGACGATTTTGTTGGCGTGGTTGATCTGCTGACACAGAAATCGTGGACGTGGAGTGATGCGGGCGATCTTGAGTCCTACACAATTGGTGACGTTCCGGAAGACATGGCGGAACTGGTCGCTGAATGGCGCGAGAAGCTCATCGAGACCGCCGTGGAACAGGATGATGACCTTCTGGAGAAGTATCTCGATGGCAACGAGCCGTCGGTTGACGATCTCAAGCGTTGTGTCCGCAAGGGTACGATCGCGCTGGACTTCTTCCCAACGTACTGTGGATCGGCCTTTAAAAACAAGGCTATACAGAATATTCTTAATGCAATTGTTGACTATCTGCCGGACCCAACCGAGGTCAAACCGCAGCCGGAAATCGACCTCGAGGGTAATCCGACCGGCGGTTTCGCGATCGTTGATCCGAACAGGCCTCTGCGTGCACTGGCGTTCAAGATCATGGACGACCGTTACGGCGCCCTGACCTTCACGCGTATCTATTCTGGCACCATCAAGAAGGGCGACAACGTCGTCAATACATTTACCGGCAAGAACGAACGCATAGGCCGTATTGTCGAGATGCATGCTGACTCACGCGAAGAACTCGACTCGGCACAAGCGGGCGACATCGTCGCCCTCCTCGGCATGAAGAACACACGGACAGGCCACACTTTGGCCGACGCCGACAATCCAGCAACACTTGAGCCGATGGTATTTCCGGACCCCGTGATTTCTATCGCAATCTCGCCGAAGGACAAAGCGGGCACCGAGAAGATGAGCATTGCACTGAACAAGATGGTTCGGGAAGACCCCTCATTCCGGGTCGCAACTGATGAAGACTCCGGTGAAACACTGATCAAGGGTATGGGCGAACTGCACCTTGACATCAAGGTCGACATTCTGCGCCGTACACACAACGTCGATGTCTCGATGGGCAAGCCGCAGGTCGCCTATCGTGAAACCATCACCAAAATGATCGAAGACATCTATACTCATAAGAAGCAATCGGGTGGTTCGGGCCAATACGGCAAGATCGAATATCGGATCGAGCCCGCAGAGCAGAATGCTGGCTACGAATTCGAATCCAAAGTCACGGGCGGTAATGTTCCGCGTGAATATTGGAGCGCTATCGAAAAAGCGTTCAGATTATGCATGGACGAAGGTACGTTGGCGGGCTACCCACTGCTCGATGTCAAGTTCACCTTGCTCGACGGAGCCTTCCACGCCGTTGACTCTTCTGCACTCGCTTTCGAGATCGCGACGAGAGCGGCTTACCGCCAGTCGATTCCGAAAGCGGAACCGCAGTTGCTTGAGCCAATCATGAAAATCGACGTATTTACACCTGACGATAACGTGGGTGATGTCATTGGTGACTTGAACCGTCGTCGCGGCATGATTAAATCTCAGGACGCAGGCCCGACAGGCGTACGTGTAAGAGCAGAAGCGCCGCTGGCCGACATGTTTGGATATATCGGTCACCTGCGCACGTTGACGTCCGGTCGTGGTCAGTACTCGATGGAGTTCTCGCACTACGCACCGTGTCCGCAAAATGTTGCTGACGAGGTCATTAAAGAAGCGGCTGAAAGAAAGGCGAACAAATAACCACCCCGTAGGAGCGCGCCCTGCGCGCGAACCTCGGTCCCGCTCGACGGGAGCGAGCGGCAGCCGCAAGGCTGCTTCAAGACTGTCGGCCGCATGGCGGCCTCCTACGATAGCTCCTAAGTCCTTGAGGGTTTCTCTCTCAGGGGCTTTTTTCTGCTCGATTGAAACGCATCGTAGCTGAAGAATATAACGGCCACCCAGATGAAACTGAAGCAGATCAAGTGTGCTGTAGTCAGGGTTTCACCGTAATAAATGCCCGTGCCGAATTGCAGGGTCGGGGCCAGAAATTGCATAAAGCCGATAGTCGTCAGCGGCAGACGTCGAGCCGCGAGCGCGAACAGCAGCAGCGGTACCACTGTCACAGGGCCAGCCATGGCCAACCAGAATGTTTGTCCGGTGCCACCACTCGCGAAGGCCGCCTGGCCGATCGACTGAATCCAGATGAACCACGCGATTGCCAGGGGCAGTAGCAACACGGTTTCGATAAACAGGCCGGGCATGCCGCCGACAACGACTTTCTTCCGAACGTAGGCATAGCCGGTGAAGCTGATCGCCAGGAACAGCGATACCCAGGGCACTTGACCCCCGCTAGTCGTCAACACCAGGACGCCAGTCGCTGCGAGCACCATGGCAAGCAATTGAAGTCGCCGCAATCGTTCGCCCAGAAAGACCACACCAACGAGCATATTGGTCAATGGATTGATGTAGTAACCAAGGCTGGTTTCAAAGATACGTTCGTCCTGAATGGCCCAAATGTAGACGAACCAATTCATCCCGATCAACAGCGCTGACACCAACAACCAGCCAAGCGTCTCGCGATGGGACAGAGCACGCACCACCTCCGGCCACTGGTGACGGAACTGCAGGATCAACGCACCGAATGGAATCGACCAAATGACGCGATGGGACAGAACTTCCAGCGGATCTATGTCGCTGACGATCTTAAAGTAGACCGGCAAGAATCCCCAGATCAGATACGCGGCGAGGCCGGCGAACACACCGTCTCGGGCGTCCTCTTCCTGCTGCGACAAAAAATTTATGATCGTTCGCTTTCCGCTGTGGGGCTGTCAGTCAGAGCCTGGTCCTGCGGGCGATAGGTCAACCAATTTCCAATGCGGCGCATGCGACTGAAGAAATCGATCTGCAGTATGTACAACGACGGAATCAGGAATAAGGTAATAATGGTCGCGAAAATGATGCCAAAGCTCAAGGAGATGGCCATTGGAATAACCGTCTGAGCCTGCAAACTTTTCTCCAGCATGATCGGCATGAGGCCGACAGCCGTCGTTATCGATGTCAGAATGATTGCCCGAAATCGTTGCGCCCCGGACTCGATCACTGCCTGCTTGACAGCCATGCCGCGCGCACGCGCCTTGTTAACGAAGTCAATCATAATCAAACTGTCGTTGACGACGACTCCCGCTAATGCAACCAGTCCAAACAGCGAAAACATGCTGACCGATATACCTAATATGAGATGGCCGATCACGGCACCAATCATACCGAACGGAATGACCGACATGATAATCAGCGGTTGGCTGTATGAATGCAGCGGTATCGCAATCAATGCATATATCAAAAACAGGGCAGCAATCGACGCTACCGTCAGATTTCTGATCAGATCGACTTGCTCTTGGCTGGCGCCCTCAAGTCCATAGCTCACACCCGGGTGGCTAGCCAGGAGTACGGGAATATAATCGTCACTGATCGTCTTGATTATCTCAGCCGACTGCACGATTTCAGGGTCAATATCCGCCGACACGGTAATCGTTCGTTCGCGATTTATTCGCGTAATGCTCGAATATCCGGTGCCAAACGATATGTCGGCAACCGCTGCAAACGGCACCTCATCACCATCCGGTGTCCGTATCCGCATGTTCTCGAGATTTGCAATTGAGCGTCTCTCGTCTTGCGGGTAACGAACCATAACTCGCAACTCATCCTTGCCACGCTGGATGCGCTGCGCTTCTTCTCCATAGAAAGCCTGCCGAACCTGCCGACCCAGGGATGCCATGGTCAATCCAAGTGCTTCCGCCTCTGGTTTGATACTTAATCGAATTTCCTCACCACCGGCGTCCGCCGTCGTCCGAATATCGAAAACGCCTGCGTACTCGGCAAGTTTTTCTTCAAGCTCGGCAGCTGCATGTTCCAAATTCACGGTGTTCGCGCCGCTCAGTCGAAAACTGAGTGCTGCTCCGCCACCAAAATGGTTCGCATCTTTAAAATCGAGTTCGCGGACGCCTGCGAATTCTCCAACGCGCTCGCGCCATCGTTTGCTAATCTCGTCGCCGTTAAAAGGACGGTCCTCTGACTGCGGCATTTCGACAAACATCACGGCACCAGTATCGCTACGAGTAAATGCGCCGACATGTTGCACCATGGGTAGCGTGTCAGGATTTTCTGCGACGTACTCCGCGTTCATTGCCAGGATCGTATCCTCGAGAACTCGAAGCACCTTGTCGCGTTCGCTGGGCGCGGAGCCAGCTTGCATTTGCAAGTCAACCTGAATGAAGTCACCCGGCTGACTTGGAAATATCTCAAATTTAACAACACCGCTTGCCAACGTCCCAAACGTCAATATCAACATGGCGACAAAAATGGCGACCGTAACACCCCGATTGTCCACAGCACGCTCGACCCACGGTCGATACCAGTTCTTGATAACCGCGGCCAGACCGTGCTGGATGCGTCGCTGAATCTTGAGGAAAAAACGCGGGATACGTTCCCAGGCGCCGATAGGTCGTTGCGGGTTAAACAGATCAGCTTCGTCAATGGCCCCAATTTTCGCGTGTACCAAATGGGCCGGCAAAATCAATTTGGATTCAATCAGAGAAAATATCAGACAAAGAACTACAACGACTGAGATCGCCTCAAAAAACGGTCCGGCGATACCACCTATGAACAGTAACGGAGCAAACGCGGCTATGGTCGTTAAAACACCGAATGTAGCTGGCACCGCGACCCGGTGTGCACCCTGAATGACATTGTCTAACGTATGTCCGTCGGCTCGTATTTTTGTGTAGACACTCTCGCCGATGATGATCGCGTCATCGACGACGATGCCAAGGACAATGATAAACCCGAATAAGCTCATCATATTGATGGTTACAGGCCACGGACCGTGCGGCATCAACCACACTGCGCCAAGAAATGTGATCGGGATTCCGACCACGACCCACATCGCGACCTTCATCCGCAGAAACATGGACAACACGATAAAAACGAGCAGCGCTCCTTGCCACATGTTATTGCTCATCATCTGCAGGCGACCCTTGAGATAATGTGAGCGGTCAACCCAGATATCCATTTTCACGCCA
>Ga0114947_10000758_pt1 | contig 11499 bp, 15 predicted proteins | sample CR02metaG_FD_99656 | JGI IMG/M metagenome (GOLD analysis project Ga0114947, IMG submission 99656) | Deep subsurface microbial communities from Mariana Trench to uncover new lineages of life (NeLLi) - CR02 metaG | ecosystem: Environmental > Aquatic > Marine > Ocean trench > Sediment ...
AATGCTTCATCATCCGGTATTGCGAAAGGATTTTTCCCGTCGTTTTCTTGATCAAGAGCTGCTTCAGTACTCCCTCAGGGGGGTCGAAGAAAAAGGCAAGGGACCCATGGTCGTCTGTTTGGATGGCAGCTCTTCCATGGCTGGAGATAAGGAGGTGTGGTCCAAGGCCGTGACCCTCACCTTGCTGGAAATTGCGCGGCGTCAGCGGAGGCTCTTTCGGTCCATTTGCTTTTCTTCAGGGGAGACTCCCCTCCAGATCCTCGACATGAACCCCAGGGAACGTTACGAGGTTGAAATGGACAAGGTCATGGATCTGGCAGAGTACTTTCCCGGTGGGGGTACGGACTTCGAAAAGCCTTTGGATGCCGCCCTCGAGTGCCTCAAGAATTCACGTTACAAGAAGGGGGATGTCGTTTTCATCACCGACGGTGAATGCCAGGTGGGTGAAGATTGGGCGCAGAGATTCCGCAAGGAAAAAGACAGGCTCGGTTTCTCCCTTTTCTCGATCTTGATCGATGTGGGCCCCAGCTCTTTAGGGACCCTGAAGGATTTTAGCGACAAGATCACTACCATCCAGCAACTCACAGGCGACGAAGCCCAAGATATTTTTGTTAAATTTTAAGCGAAAATTCTGTTACAAAATAACCTTTACCGAAGGACGGTCCTTCATCCTCTTGTGCCATTGGCCCAACTTAGGAAAGGCCGGGTCTGATAGAAAACCCCATTCTGCTAAGCGGTTGAAGCGGGGGATCAATGCGGCGTCCACGAGTGAGAAGTCACCTGCCAGGTATGGCTGATCCCCAAGTTTTTCTTCGAATCTTCCAAGTAGATCTTTCAGCTCTTTCTTACCCTCCTCCAGGGCCTGTTGGTTTCGTTCCTTTTCCTCTTTCACCAATTCCATTCGAACCTTCCGGTAGGGACCGTCTAGATGGTTCATTCCATAATCGATAAGGATACGAATCCTTGCCTTCTTGGCAGGATCCTTGGGCATCAGTGGTGGCTCGGGATATTTTTCTTCCAAATACTCATTGATGAGGCAAGACTCGTATAGGACCGTGTCACCATCGGCAATCACGGGTACTTTTCCATAAGGGTTGAGCTTGAGATACTCCGGACGCTTCTGCTCTTTCTTCTGAAGGTCAATGGGGACAATCTCATAGGGGAGCTTCTTTTCTTCTAAGACCACCTTCACCCGCTGGCAGTTTGGAGAGGTCGTATAATCGTAGAGTTTAATGCTCATGGTTTTCCTCCTTCGTTTTTTATGATCTCGTCAATCTCTTTGAGCTCTTCAGCCGAAAGTTTCCAGTCCAAGGCGCGCTCATTGGCGACCACCTGTTCCGGCTTGGTGGCGCCAGCAATGACGGTGCTCACCAAAGGGTTGGCAAGAAGCCAGGCCAGGGCCAACTCCAGCACCGGGCGTTCGCGCTTTTCCGAGAACCGCTCCAGGGCTACGAGGATGGAAAAATTCCTTTTCGAAAAGCGCTGCTCCGATTCCGTCCTGCCAGCGAATCGTGAACCCGAGGGGGCGGGTTTGCCAGGACGATATTTGCCGGTGAGGATACCTCCCTCCAGGGGAAAGTAGGGTATGATGCCGAGGCCATAGGCCCGGCAAAATGGCACCAACTCCTTTTCGATTTCCCGTTTTAGCAGGTTGTAATAGGGTTGCACCGAGACGAAGGCATTGAGGTGCAGCATTCTAGATGTCCACACCGCCTCGCAGGCCTGCCAGGCCGTAACTCCGGAGCAGCCGATATAGCGCACCTTCCCGTTGCGAACACAGTCATCGAGGGCTCGAAGGGTTTCTTCGATGGGTGTGTCGGGGTCATGGATGTGAAGCTGGTAGAGGTCAATGTAATCGGTACCCAGCCGGGACAAGCTACCTTCGAGTTGTTCCATGATGTGACTCCGCGAAGCACCGCGGTCCTTCGGCCCTTCTCCCATGGAAAGACCGAACTTTGTGGCAATCAGGACCTGCCCCCGTTTGGATTTCAGCGCCTTCCCTATGATCTCCTCGGAGAGGCGTGGCCCGTACATGTTGGCCGTATCGAGAAAGTTAACCCCCAGATCAAGGGCCTGGTCAATGATCCTCTTTGATTGCTTCTCATCGGCCCGTCGTCCAAAGCTGTTTGTGCCCAGCCCGAGGGCTGAAACCTTAAGTCCGGAAGTTCCTAGAGACCGGTATTCCATGGGATGATCCCTTTGCTATGGTGTTACTTGTGCTTGTGCCCGGGAATGACTGCGGTTCATGAGAAGCAATGCAAGCCGTGTCCCAGCAAACAATCAAGTTGAGAAGTCTGGGTAACCCAAAGGGGCAATCTTGGCGCGGTATTCGGCCCTCAATTTAGCGCGCTCCCCCGGCCATACCCGATTCACAAAACCGTTAAGTAAGAATGGGTGGACGCCGGCAGCATAGAGGGTTGGGTAGTCGATCCGCATCAGCGCGTCGCGTTCCTCCTGGCTCAAACTTTGTTTTTCCAGAAAAGCGGCGGGATTTTCCTTGAAGGCCTGGAAAGATTCTGGGTCCTGGATGATCTGCCTCATTACTTTGTTCACTTGGTACTTATTCACGCCGCCCCTCCTCCATCGATCTCCCAATCCATATAGTGCATGGCCGCCGTAACTTCTGGAAAGTCCAATCCTGTTGCGGTGGGTTTGGTTCCCCCTGCGATGCCCATGAGTAGGATATAGTTGAGAAAACCAGGGGTCACGTTGCCGGCTTTGACCAGGCGTTGGTAGGTTGCTTCTTGAATGACCGTTTGTGCGTCGCCGGCAGAGATCAATTCCATCATTCGGCGGTCGAACTCGGTATCGGAGGAATAGTCAGAGGTCTTGGGTCCCCCGATCTCCACGGCAAGGTGTCCACTGGACAAGACGCCAACTCGGGTGCCGTCAGGCAAGGCCTCAACGGCCTCTCGAATCCGTTGCCCCACATCGTAAAAACGCTGAGAGGTCGGGAGCGGTTGAGCCATGACGTTTGTCCAGATGGGCACGATGGGGAGATCCATCTCAGGGCGGACAAAGTTCAGCGGAACGGTGAAGGCATGGTCAATGAAGCATTCATCGGAGAAGGCAAAGTCGACGCCAAGTCGGGAACCCTCTCGAATGATTCCTTTGGCCATATCGGTGTCGATTTTAGCACGGTACGGTGCCAGACCAAACGCACGTATTTCGACCGGGGCAGGCCCTTCAGTGGAGGGGGCCTTCCCCACCAAAAACGCGGGCATGTTATCCATGAACCACTGGTTCAGGTGATCGCTTGCGACTACGATCAATACGTCGGGTCTGGCCTGCGCCATCTTTTGTCGCATCCAATCATAGTCCTTGGCAGTCTTTACAATGACAGGGTCAGGATTCGGAGCCTTAATGAGCCGTGGCAGAAACGGATTGTGGGTTATGCCGATAATTTCTACGAGCTTTGCCATGGGATATCCTCACGAGTCGCCTCGGTTTGTAAACCTTTTTGTCAGAGCAGAGTTGGTTTCAGGCTAGCCCTTAGATCTTCAACCCAATGATTTCCAGGGTGGATTTGCCTGCGGCGAGTTCCTTTTTGTATTGATCCTCTTTGTCTTCCCTCTGTTGTGAGGCCTCGATGGCCTGTGAAATCTCTGACTGTGGGACCAACACAACCCCATCGCTGTCACCTACCAGGAGATCGCCTGGGTTGATTAACACCTCACCGATTTTGAGTGGTGAGTTGATGACTCCCTTTTCTTTTTTAATGGTCCCATGGATGGCTAGCCCACGTGAGAAGACGGGAAAACCCATCTCTTCAATGAGATCTCGATCGCGTACGCACCCGTCGATGACCAGACCAGCAATTCCCCGTTGCTGAGCTGCAAAGGTCATGATCTCCCCCCAGTAGCCTCCCTCATAGCCCTCGCTCACAATGACCACGAGAACGTCGCGAGGTTGCGCAAGGTAGATGGCCCTGTGAATCCCGAGATTATCCATGGGGGGACAGCTCACGGTGAGAGCAGGACCGCATAGGGTCATCTTCGGAGCAATCGGTTTAATGTCGTGGGGAAGAGCTCCCATTCTCCCCATGGCCTCGTGAAGAGTGGCGGAAGGAAATGACGCCGCGCGTCGAATGAGAGCGGGATCCGGACGGGTAAAATCTGCATTCGTTTCAGCCATGCTATGTCCTTATATCAATAGATTAGCGGCGCTGGAGTTGGTGATAACCATATTTCCTACGAACCTCGTCCAGGCGCGTCCCTTTCAATGCCTCGGCAAGTAGATTTGCTTCTGCCTCGGAAATGGATTGGGCTAACGAAAGCACCTCTTCCTCTTTATCTTTTGGAACCACCACAACTCCATCGTCGCTGCCTATGACAATATCGCCCTGGCAGACCTGTACATCACCCAGAGAGACGGGTACGTTCATGCCATCCACCTGAACCCGGTCTTTCCCCGTACGCATAAACTTTCCCCGGCTAAAGATCGCGTAGTGAAGTTCAAAACTCCTGGCAACATCGCGGCAGACGCCATTGATGACAGTTCCTGCGACGCCGCGCTTGTGTGCTATGGAAGTCAGGATGTCCCCCCAAACCGTACAGTCAAGCCTGCCGGCGTTGTCGAGGACAACCACGTCACCTGGAGGCACATCGTCGATGTAATCGCCAACCGTACCTTTGACCACTCCTACAGGAATATACTTTAGTGTAAAGGCCCGTCCCGCCATGCGGATTCCTGCTGCGAGTGGTGAGATCCCGAGACAAGTGCCATGGAAACCCAAACGATCCATGGCATCCGAAACCGCTGCAACCGACAGCCGCTTGAAGGCCTCAATCCGAGCATCCATGATTATTAATTCTCATTACTTTTTTAACATCGATTCATATCCAAGGGTGGCCATGACTTCAACCACAGGCCGACCGGCTCGAATCCCTTCAGCCATCCGTGCCTCGGTGGCCACCAGAGCCTCGGCCTGTGTCATAACCTCTTCTTCTTTTTCGCGAGGGATAATAACGACACCACTGTGATCGGCGATGACGAGATCTCCCGGATGGACCTGAGCCCCGCCGAAGGCGATCTCCTCGTTGAACGACTTCTGCATGACCCGACCCCTGGCTGTGCAAGGTACGGCTGCGCGGGCAAAGACCGGAAATCCCACGTCTCGGGAATCATCCACGTCGCGGCAAGCACCATCGATAACCACGCCACTCAGCCCTTTGACCTTGGAGGCCAAGGAGAGGAGGCCGCCCCATACAGAAACATCCGGTCGCCCACCGTTATCGATGACGATCACATCACCTGGTTGAGCGGCCTCGATGGCCGGGGTTCCAATATGTTGGGTCGACTTATCCAGTCCAGCCGGCTTGATCTTAACGGTGACGGCACGGCCAACGATTCTTGGACAGGGCCACACAGGACGAATCCCTATGGTCGCACCCTTTAGACCGAGACGATCCAGGGCGTCCGAAACGCCGCAGGTATCGAGTTTCGCAAGACGCGCGACAAGAGTATCTTGAGCCATGAGTATTTCTCCCTCTCGGTTTAGTCCTGTTACTTAAAGCATAACCGCCGATTCTTGACAAGGCGGAGGGCCAATGGTAAGCACGCGAATTATTACGACTGCTCGATAGCGGTTGGATCCGGAGGAGGAATAAGAATGGCACAAGTTCCAGAGCTTCGCCCCGGCGTCAGGATGGCTTCCAACGAGGCCAAGGCCTACGTGGATCATCTTTATTCCACGATGTACGCGCACTGGCAAAAAAAGATATCCGATGGCCTCTTTATGACCCAGCTAAGAGAAGGAAAACTGCCCATGCCGGTCATTCGGCAGTTTTTCAAGAACTGGGGCCACTTCTCCCTGGATGTCAACGCGCTCAACGCCCTCTCTTATCACACCCATCTCCCCTTCTTCGTTCATCACTACGATCTCTTGGGCCCTTTCTGTGGTAAGATTGCCGATGAGCTAATCTCACCCAAGCCCCCAGGGCACGTGCTTGTGTTGATTCAAACTGCGGAAGCGATGGGCCTCAGTAAAGAAGAGGTACTGGAGGAACCCTATCTACCCGAAGCCCGCGCCCTCAATGACTTTACCCACAAGATCTTTTTTGATGGCTCCCTTGTGGAGCTCTGGGGCATGCATGTCTTTGAAGAGTCCCTGGCCCACTGGTCCGGGGCATGGTTGAAGGCCCTGACCACGAAATATAATTTTACCAAGGAACAGGCGGTCTATTTTTCTACTCACGAAGAAGCTGACCTAGAACCCCATGCGCTGGGAGAAGGCGGCCATGAGGCAATGGGTCATGGTACCTTTAACCGGTCCGTTCTTCAGCGCGCTTTAGAAACTGGACATGTGGAATTTAAGGCAGGATATTCCCTGGAGTACTGTGCTCTTACCATGGTCGATCTTCACGCCCAGATGAAGCGCGCTGCCATGGAGCACCCTTATCCCTAAGGCGCTTTGCGCCTTGGAGCCTTAGAGCATTGGAGCAGTGGATAGTAGAAGAGTAGACCGCAATCACAGAATTGTCCATTATTCCGGAAGGAAAATGGAGAATAGATCAGTGGACCGCATTGGCCCCTCCACTGCTCCCCTTCTCCAATTTCCAATGCTCCAGGGCGCAAGGCGCCCTTGTGCGGTCCATTGATCTACTGATCTATTGCTCGATAAACTCTCCCTCTCGGGCTTCTCAGGGCGATCAGGTCATCGGCGTAGGCCCTGAAATGCGGCGGGGTCGACATATGACCGTGCACATCAATGACCTTTTGTCCGTTATACATATTTCTCTCCTTTTGAGCGGCAATCCTATTGGTCAAGGGGAGTTCAAGCAACCAGCCCTTGGATACCATTCGACATACGTTCTTGGGGTCTAGCCAGAGAAAAAGGAGGCCGCTGTCAAGAAAAGGTGTTAATGGATTGACTTGGCGGTATTTAAAGTGATTTAGTAGTGAAGGTCTGAAGTCGTGTCCCTTGTGGATTTCACAGGTTACAACCTTTTTGTGCGGTCATTAACTGCAGGGAGGTGCTTATGAAAACAGTCCGAATCTTTCTTGTTGCTGTCTTTGTCCTATTCTTGTTTCTCGATAGCAGTTGGGCCCAAGGTAGGAGAGGCTCCACCGGGAAGCGTATCAAGGAAATGACGGTGGTAATCAGTGAAGTTGACGAGGCTACCATTGGTTACCAGGTTGAACAGAGGGGAAGGCTTCGAACAAGATACATCGGAATCGCTGCAATCACCAGGATCCAGAAAGATGGCAAGGATTTAACCATCAAGGACCTGGTGAAAACGGACAAGGTCGTTGTCACCTTATACCAAGACCCTGAAGATCCTTATTTCCCTGCCCTCTCAGTTATAGTGATCGGCAAGGGAGAGCTCATAAAGCGCGCTCGGAAGGGCAAGAAAAAGAAAAGCTAGTCGTTCCGAGCCCTTTCCTCAGACCGCTATTCTTTTTAATCCGGCTCGCCTAACAATCTGGAGTAAAAGCGCCAAACTGAATTCAGGTGTCCGGTGGTCCTACTTCCTTCTTCAGTTGTCATGTGCCCAATACTTTCAAAGGCTTTTATGTCTTCGTCAGGGATGGGTTCCGGAGTACCCAATAGGGATGCCTGGTAATTTATTTCTGCCAGCTGGTTGAGTTTGATGGCCGTGACTGTGGCCTCTTGAACGCTCCTCCCCACCGAGGTAATACCATGACCACGCATCAGACAGACCCGCTTATCACCGATAGCCTGTGCAAATTCTTTTCCCCGCTCGTCGTTGGAGATTAAAATACTCCGCCTGTAGTTCGCGATGCCATCCAGATAAATACGTAATCCGGCAGGATCGTAGGCCCCATAGAGGGGAAGAATGGGCTTATTGCAGATGGTAAAAAGGACCACGGTCGGCGGGTGGATATGAATGACGCTTTGCACGTCCGGTCTGGTTTTGTAGATCCATGTGTGGATAAAGACCTCCTGGGGTCGGGCGAGTCCTTCGTCTCCCTCCACCTTGTTTCCATTGAGGTCAACTGTGATGACCTCATGGGCCGTTGTAAACCTGACCCCTTCTTCCGCGGGCCCCCTTGCCCTGATGAGGACCTTGTCGGTTCCTTCAACCCGAGCACTGACATGCCCAGTCGCCTCTTTGGTCAGATTCAATTTACCGAGAATGCGGCAAGACTCCGCAACGACTTCTTTGAGTTCCTGCAAATCCGGCATAAGTTCTCCCTACTTTCTAAAGATCTGGTCCAATAGCCTGTCGGCTGGCCTCCGGTCCACAAACTTGGCGTTGTCCCCATCAAAATATGGGCGCCCTTCCACTCTAATGCGCTCCTCAGGAATCATATCTTTTGGAATGTCTATCCTGAGCGAATTCGGCCGTCTTCTTTTCGGCACGTCCTTTCCCATTTGCATGAGCATCTGAGCGTCACGAGAGAGTAGCCAATTCATAAATACCTTGGCCGCATTTGGATGAGGTGCCTTCTTGAGGAAGCTCATGGTGTGGCCTCCGGAAGACAGGGTGCCACCTTCCTTGAGAGTATTAATCTGCCCTAGGGGAAGCCCCTGATCGATAGCGTCACCCACCTCAGTGGAGGCACAGGGAATACAGATGCTGAACTTCCCCCTGGCCAGCCAATCAATGGGCTGGCGATAATCCCTGGAGATCGTTACCTTCTGTCCGCCGTAAAGCTGCCTCATAAATTCAGGACCCAGCGTTGGCATGTAGTACATGAACAGTAGAGGGGTGTCTGCTCCTCGCATTCTAGGATCCATGGCCGTGATTTTACCCTTCCACTTGGGGTTGAGGAGATCCCTGTAAGACTTAAACTCCTTGGGATCCACCAACTTTGTGTTGTAGTTGATATCCACCCCCCCCCCGCATTTCCCACAAAGACGAAAACGTTCTTTGTTTCAGGGTCGAGATACTTATGCTCCCCCTTCCACCACTTGGATTCATCCACCACATCGGGGAGGCTCAGATGAGGCGCGATGGGCTGTGTGATCCCTGCTAGGTAAAGTGTGCCAAAATTCGATCCTTTACCGCCGATAAAAATGTCGGGAATAAATTTGCTGGCTCGCCGTTCGGCCAGGATTCTGGGACCCAATAGAGAACCCCTGCCGGGCTCGAACTTGACCTCAATTCCGGGGTAGGCCTTTTTGAATGCCCGTAGCATTGAATAATATCCGCGGAACGGATGCCCCGAGTAAATGACAACCTTCCCTTCTTTCTTCGCAGCTTTGACGGTCGCTTGCCAGTCTTTCTCCTGAGCTAAGGCAGCCCTAGCCGGCAATAATACAAAAAGTAGATAAAAAGCTAGCAGGATGGTTCTCTTTACTAAGTAAGCCCCCAATATCATAGGAATACCCTCCGAACTGACCCTAATCCAGTACCAACTACTTTTGCAGCAATTTTTTATAGTAACGCCAAAACGAGGGCTCTCCGGTGGTGCTCGGTCCCTGAAGCCTTCTGCGTGCGCCCTTCGCCCACCTTTCCTGGTACTCAATTATGTCCCTCTCAGGCACTGTCTTGGGAGTTCCGATGGCATAGGCGAGGTAGTTCAACCTGGCAAGCTCAAATACGTTCAGACTGATGGATGTGGATTCCTCGACACTTCTTCCTGCAGTGGTCAAGCCGTGACCCAGGAGAAGGCAGGCATTCTTTTTCCCCATCACGCTCATAAAATCCTTGCCCAATTCTTCATTGACTATGGTGACACTGCGGGGATAGATGGGGATCCCTTCCACGGCCAGCTTCATACAAGGGGGGTTGTAGGCGGCGAAGATTGGCAGGAGGGGTTTTTCCGAGGCGGTTAAGGCCACCACCCAGTCCGGATGGGTATGGATGACGCTCTGTACATCTTCCCTTTCTTGGAAAACCGCCAGATGCATGTCAGTTTCATGGGGGGCATCCAGGCCCTTGGCGGCCTCGATGACCTTTCCGTTGATGTCAATGGTGATGATGTCCCTGTCGGTGGCAAATTGGAGCGCGGCCTCATCCGGACCCTTGGATTTGATTAGGATTCTATCCGTGCCAGGGATCCTTACGCTGACATGCCCGAAGGACCCCTGGGTCACACCACGAAACCCTAATATACGGCATGAAAAGGCGACCTTTTTCCTCAGTTCTTTTATGGTTTGTGCTTTTGTCATAGGTCCTCGCTCACGAGTCCAGTTCTTCCTCCTAGTTGAGCTTCAGGTTGTAAAGCTTCTTGGTATTCTCCTCGAAAATCGCCTTGCGGTCTGCGTCGCTCAACCAATCGATGCTCTCGATCACCGGCTTCAGGTCGTCCAGGGACTTTCCGGTGTCGGGATGGATTGCCGTCCCAGTGCCTGGCTTCTCTGTGCCGTACATGCAGCGATCGACACCCACCACCTTGAACAGCAAGTCGAGCCCGTCTTTTGTATAGACACAGGTATCAAAATGGAGCTTTCGAATGGCCGCTTCAAAGCGTTCCCCACCCCGCATATACCTCGCCGCCATGAAACGCCCCATCTGATAAGGAATGGCGCCGCCGCCGTGGGAGACTACGATTTTTAGCGTTGGAAAATCCTGGAAGACTTTTGAGCTCAATAGAGAAATGATAGCGATACTCTCTTCATTGATAAAGTGAAGGCTATAGGTCAAGCGTGAGGATTGGCAGCTCGCCGTGTGCACCAGCCCGGGCACGTCCAACTCGACCAACTTTTCGTAAAGCGGATACCAGTACTCATCTCCCATCCCCGGCGTCTCATCTCCGCCCCGTTCCCCCGGATCCGGGTTGATCAGGCACCCCACAAATCCTAACTCCTTCACCGTGCGTTCCAATTCTTGGAGGCAGTTCTTGGGGCTGACCCCAGGGGACTGTGGGAGGCCGGCTACTCCACGAAAGATGTCAGGGTGGAGTTTGCACTGCCGGGCGATAATATTATTGGTTTCCTCGGCGAACCAATGCACCAGCTTTTCTGGTTGTTTCCACATCATCTGTGAAAACGGTCTTGGCGAGATGAATTGGAGGTCAATCTGCCCCGACTTGAGATGCTCCATGTGGGATTTGGGTCCAAAGGTTGGACTATTGAGTACCTGTTCGATACGCTCGTCACTCACGTTGACTTTGCCACGACCATGAGCCCCTCGGCTGGCCAGTAAACCAACGTGATAGGCTTGCAACTCCGGTGGGGCACTGACATGTCCATGCATATCGATTAACATAGGGTCTCCTTTCATCCGTGAGGGAATGAATGTCGTTTATACAAAGTGGCTGATTTATGAAGGCTCTATTTCCAATAAGCCGCTTCGATCTTGAACTAGTATAGAGCGTGCCAGGTTGTCAAGTAGCGAAAGGCTGTAGTGCGGAAAATGTGGTTGCATGAGGTGAGAACTCCATTCCTGGCAAGGGATTGAGCGTGCTTTGACAGGAGCTGCCATCCCTTCGCTCCAGTGGCCCCTCGGCGGGAAGCATTAGCCCCGATCGACATCAATTCGCAGGTCACAGTAATACTAGGCTGTAGGACAGGTAGGCTTACTACACGGTTCTTTCAAAAGAATTTCGGATCGGGGTTAGCTGCTCGCTTTGGGCAGCCTCGAAACC
>Ga0114947_10000761_pt1 | contig 11475 bp, 9 predicted proteins | sample CR02metaG_FD_99656 | JGI IMG/M metagenome (GOLD analysis project Ga0114947, IMG submission 99656) | Deep subsurface microbial communities from Mariana Trench to uncover new lineages of life (NeLLi) - CR02 metaG | ecosystem: Environmental > Aquatic > Marine > Ocean trench > Sediment ...
ATCTGCTCATCGACGATGACCAGATCAGTAGGGATCGCATCATTGCCTAACCCATCCAGAACCATGCCGTTGACGATGAGCAGGTCTATGTCTGGATATTCGGGCAGAAACGGGACGCTGTTCTGCTGACAGGAACTGGTCAACAGGCAGGCCGCGCCGATCACCGTCAGTTTGAATATTCTGCTCAAAGTCGAGGCCCTGTGAGCAAGACGTTTGAACTCCAATGAAAATCGTTGCCTGAATGTTGCCATTTATCTTCTCGAAGATTCGTGATGACTTCTTTCGTGTTTCGTTGCAGCACCTGCAGGCGCCGGTGATTAACTATCGCGGCCCCATCGAATGCCGGACCTGGCCATCGTAGCGAAGGACGCTGTCTCGCTGCCAACCTCTTGCCCAATATTCTCATGGGTCGCAGAATTGATCTTAAGCAGCTTGTGGATAGTGCATATGATTCTGATTACTGGCGCCAACGGCAATCTTGGGCGCCGCCTGCTCGTGGAACTCGACAAACGAAAGTTGCCGGCCCGCGCCGTGGTGCGTTCGCAACGCGCGGCGGACGCGATTGCCCGACTCGAGCTTGCAACACCGATAGAGATACGGATTGTCGACTATCTCGACGAAGCGGCCATGCGCGACGCTGTTGCGGATTGTCAGCAGGTTGTTCATCTCGTCGGCATCATCCGGGAAACGGCCGGCAGTCGATATGTCGACGCACATGAGCGCACGTGCGAAATTCTCAGCCACGTCGCGCAGGGCTCCGGCGTGCGTCGAATTGTCTACCTCAGCATAGTTGGCAGCGACGTCGCCTCGGCCAATGCCTGTCTTGCCTCCAAAGCGCGCGCGGAACGAGCGCTGCTCCAGGGAGCCGTGCCTGCGCTGGTGCTGCGAGTGGCGATGGTACTGGGAGAGGACGACTATGCCAGTGGCGCCTTGCGTGGCCGTGCGCGCAATTCCTGGAACATCCTGCTGCGATCGGGCAGCCTGGAGCAGCCGATTTATGCCGGTGACATGATTGCAGCCATCCTGGCAGGACTCGATGCAGGTGACGTGGATGACTTGACCATCAATCTTGCCGGGCCGCGGGTCCTGACGCGCGGCGATCTTACGCGGGCGGCTGCGCAAACCCTGGGTGGGCATACCCGCATCGTGAGCTTGCCGTTGTGGGTTGGCCTGCTGGCAGCCGGGCTGCTCGAGCAACTCAGCGCAAGCCCGCCCGTCACGAGAGCGATGCTCAGTGTGCTGGATCATGATGACGATATCGATCCGGCGCCAGGGTTGCAGCGGCTGGGGATAAGCCTGACGCCGTTCGATACGATGCTCAAACTGTGCCTGGATAAAGCCTGAGTGACCGCGTAAATTGCGCAGTTCCAAGCGCGCGGGGAAGCAAATGTTCAGCAGACTTTTCAGCTGTTCCATCATCGTAGTCAGCCTGTCGGCTTGTGTCAGTGAAGAGGCACAGCGGGCGATTACCGTGGAGGAATCTGCACCGGTGGCTGGGGTTGCGACGGCGACCACAGCACCGTTGCTGGAAGGAATCGGCCCGGTACGTTTTCCGATCACCACTGAATCGGCACGGGCGCAGGCATATTTCAATCAGGCACTGACGTTCAGTTACGGTTTTAACCATGCTGAAGCCGTGCGTTCTTTCACGGAAGCTGCGCGGCTTGATCCGAGCTGCGGCATCTGCTGGTGGGGCGTCGCGCTCGCGCTGGGACCGAACATCAATGCCGCGATGGACGACAGCGCCATTGCTCCGGCGTGGCAAGCGGTACAGAAGGCGATTGCCCTGCAGGACAATGAGTCGGCAAAAGAACGAGCGCTTATCGATGCGATCGCTACGCGCTATTCACAAGAAGGTTCGGATCGTGAGGCGTTGGATGTGGTTTACGCCGGGTCCATGCGGGCGGTCACCGAACGCTATCCGGAGGATGCTTACCTCTTGGCACTGTACGCCGAGTCGTTGATGGATCTGTATCCGTGGGCTTACTGGAACGAGGACGCCACCCCGAAAGAGTACACGCCCTCGCTGGTTGCGACGCTCGAACGGGTTTTCGAACTCGACCCGCAAAACCCGGGCGCGCTGCATCTCTATATCCATTTGATGGAACAATATTTTCCGGAAAAAGCCGTGGCGGCTGCTGACGAGCTCGGTCCATTGGTACCGGTTGCCGGGCATCTGGTGCACATGCCTTCCCACATTTACCTGCGAGTCGGCCGCTATCATGACGCCGTTGCGGCGAACCAGCGCGCAGCGCTGGCAGATGAGGAGTACATCGCTCAGTGCAACGCCCAGGGGTTTTATCCCGCGGGTTACTATCCTCATAACATCCATTTCCTGTGGTATTCCGCGATGATGGAAGGTCGCAGGGAATTGGCCGTGGCAACGGCGCTGCGGCTGTACGACAAAGTACCGCTGGAGATGGCGCAGCAGTTTGGCTCCATCCAACGCTACCTCGGCGTCCGGGCGGCGACCTACGTGCGCTTTGGCATGTGGCCCGAAGCCCTGGCTGAACCGGAGATGCCGGCGGGCATGCCGATGGCGGCGTTCATGCGGTCATACGCACGCGGGGTTGCGTTTGCCGCCACAGGCGAACTCGATGCTGCCCGCACAGAACTTGCCGACCTGCGGATACAGCGGGATAGCGAAGAACTCAACGCGGTGATGATGCGGCGCGGCGACATTGCTGAGACGCTGGCGAGCATTGCAGTCGCGCTGGTCGCAGCGGAAATTGCGAAGGCAGAGGGTGACGCTGAGGTGGAAATTCAGCAACTGACCGCGGCGGTAGCCGCGCAGGATTCACTGCCTTACTCCGAACCGCCGTTCTGGCATTTTCCGGTGCGCCAGGCTCTCGGGACAAGCTATCTGCGATTGGGTGACAGCGCCGCCGCATCGAAGGTCTTTAGCGAAGACCTGGCCAAATTTCCGCACAACGGCTGGTCGCTTTATGGCCTGAAACAGGCCCGGCTCGCCGCGGGTGAGTCGACCGAGGACCTCGAGGTGGCCCTGGCCAGCGCCTGGGAGTATGCCGATATAGAACCGACCTCCGGTCCTTAGATTTACGGATTTCTGCGACTGCCGTCACGGACCCGGCGCAATCCTGCCGCTGGCGCGTGCGCTTCTCTGGCCGCGAGTTTCGGATGCTGCCTGGAATCGTGTTGCGGGCGTGCAGGATCGCGCACCAGCACACGGCCTCAGCGCGTTTGGTTGTTTGTTGATGTTGTTCACATTCCGTGAATATCCACCCAGTTCACATTACGCAGCCCGGATTTTTAGTAGCTTTGCGGCCTGATCCGAAGTCGCGTGAGATTTTCGGGCCCGGCCGAGTGGATGGATACCCGCATGCAAGAACAGGTGAATATAAGTACCACCGATGACACCGAGGACGCGGTGTCAGCGTTGCAGAACGAGCTGACGAAATGGCAGAACCGCGTGCCGAAACTTGCGCTGGCATTGCGTGAGCGCACGCAGGAGCTTGACGCCGCAAAGACGCAACTCGAGCAGCTCGCCGCAGGAGATTCTGCGGGCACCGGCATCCAGGCCCGTGACGCACTCATCGGAGAACTGGAAGCAAAACTCAAAGCACAGACGAGTAAACACCAGGATGCCCAGGGCCAGATGCATGCCCGTGATGTGGAAATCACGCAACTGCGCGAAGAAGTTTCCCAATGGCGCGAGAAGTGGCAGTCGGTTACCGAATCGCTCGATTCTCATGCCGGCGAAATTGCCGGAAAGGATGCTGATCAGAACGATTTACGTGTCGAGGTAGATGGCCTTCGGCAGGTCAACTCCGAACAGGGCGGGCGAGTCAAAGAGCAGGAACTCGAGCTTACGGCATTGCGCGAAAGCACGAAGTCGCTCGAGTCGCGCAATCAGAAGTTGTTTGAAACGACCGAGATGGCGAACAACCAAATCGAAAGCCTCGGCGAAAATCTGTCGCAACTGCGAGAGCAGGCGAAGGAGAAAGATGAGCGGCTTGCCACGCTGGCGAGGGATTCGGACCAGAACACGGGTGAGCTGTCCAAGCTGGCCGAACAGGTCAAGAGCCGCGATCAGGATATTGAATTCCTCCACAACCATGTGGCAGAGAAACAGACGGAAATCAACACGCTGAACGAAAAGCTGGGCGGACTGGAAAATCTCGGTGTCCAGCACGATGAGTTGACCAGTCGTCTCGGCGAGCTGCAGAACCGATATGACGTGCAGGCCGATGAGCTGACTCAGCTGACGGACCGATTGGCGCTGCTCGGCGAGGCGCAAGATGCCTGCAAGCAGCTCGAGGAACAACTCGCTGAAAAGGCGCAATCGCTGGCAGCCGCTGACACAAAAAATACCGCAATGCTCGAACGCTCAGCTGAGCTGGAAAAAGCACTCAGCGTCGAGCGCGATGAGATCAAACGCCTCGAAGAGTGTGTTGTGTCAGCGGACAGCGTTACCGGGAAACGCGAGACTGAGCGCAGACAGCTGTCTGAGCAGTTCGCGGAACTGAAGGCGCGCAACCAGCATCTCGAGTCACAGCTGGCGGAGCGGTCCAACCTGGTTGTGGGTCTTGAGCAGGAAAAAACCGAAATCAGTTCCAAGACCTCTTCGCTCGAAGAGGAAAACGTTCGTCTTTCCAAGTCACTGGAAAAGTCACAGCGCCATGCCGGCGAACATGCCGAACACATTACCCAACTCGATTCTCGCCTCGAGCGGCAGCAAGACCTGATGCAGAAGCTTGAAACAGAATTTGCTCAAGTACAGGAAGAATACGCGCAGGCAACCAAGGCACACGGCAAAGAGCTGGAGCAAAAAGCTGCAGTAATCGCAGTCCGCGATGAAGAGTTGGCTGCCATTCGCCAGGAATTCGAATCGGGTTCATCGAGCGTTGCGGATTATGAAGAACGTGTGAGTACGCTGAAATCTGATCTGAAAAAGGCGAGCGGCGAGTTGGCGGTCAAGGCGCAAGAGGCCAAATCGGTAGCCCGGGAGTACGCGCAGCACAGATCAAAGCACGATGCCGCGCGCACAGCACTGACTGAGAAGCTGGAGTCGCTCGAAAAGCAGCTGCGCAAACAGACCAAAGCAACTGCGCAGGCCGAGAAGGCCGAATCTTCCGCTCGTGCGGATCTGAAAACGCTCAAGGCCGAATACAAGAATGATTCGTCCGCCGAAGAATATAGGCTGCTGCAGCAAGAAGCCCAAAAACTCGAAAGCATGGTGCAGGAGCGCACGGAGCAGCTCAATGAGGTCAAGTGGCAGCAGGAGATGTCGACGCAACCGCATGGTGATTCTGGCGACAAGATGCTCGTAGTGCTGAACCAGCAACTCGCGGCAGCTCGGTCGGATAACGAACGCTTACTGGAACAGATCCGTACGTTGGAAGGTCACTCGGAGGGTGGATCGAAAACTGCCGGTTCCGTCACGTCCACGAGTAACGCTCCGGCCTCGATCGACCCTTCTGTCGACGATGATCTGTCGCAGATTCGTGGCGTCGGTCCAAAACTCATCGCACAACTCAAGGAACTCGGCATCGACCGATTCGATCAGATTGCCTGCCTGAATGCTGCGGATCTCGACGATGCAGCGCACGTCCTGCATCCGTTCAAAAAACGTATCGAGCGCGATGACTGGATTTCTCAGGCAGCCGTCCTGGCTAACGCCAGGTAGCGCGGCCCGCCAGGCGCCGATTTCCAGCGCCGCAGCCAACGGCGCATACATCAGGTGCCTACGTGTGCGAGCACATCGACAAACGCAGGCCTGCTCATCGGGGCCACGGCTTCACCCCTCCACGGCCATCGCGCTATCTGCTCTTTTCCTGCCAATTGTTGTCTAACAGGCCAGTAAAACCGGCCGTTCGCTCGCCCTCCTGGTGGATGTCTGCGGTCGCCGGAACGTTCGGTGCGCGGTTTGTTGAATTGCCGGTTTGTCGCTATAGTTGGCCGACCTACTCGGTAACTTTTTTGGTATGGATACACATAGCGGGCTAAGCGCCGTAGTTGTAGACGAACCAGGAAGCCGTCGCTCCGGCGACGAACGGCGGGTTGAAGATGAACGCCGGCGTAGCGCTCAAGGGTTGTTAGAGGTCAGGGCTCGGCGCGAAGGCGTCGCGAAGGACAGGCGCCAGGGACAAAGGCGGGACGAGCAACCACTGCGCTCCTGGTTGGCATTCTGGCGGCGTGACAAGCGATAGCTTCTGCGGCTGTTCGTAGATGGCCGGCATGAGTTGGCCTCCACATCACCACCAATGGTGCACGTGCCACCGTTTGGGCTCTATTTTGTGCAAAAAGTAGGGTGATAAATTCGTTTTAAATCGGGGATTTTTTATGTCTTTTAGATCTATGTGGTTCGGGTCTGAAGTGTTGCTGACGGGTCGCTGGGTACTCGCGCTGATCGCTGGCCTGTGCGCGATGAATGCGGCAGTGGCGGCGGATGTGGCGGCCGGCAAGGCGGCTTATGCGCTTTGTTCGGCCTGTCATGGCGCCAATGGGGAAGGCAATATTGCCATGAACGCCCCCAAGATTGCCGGCCAGGAAGGCTGGTACCTCAAGCGCCAGCTGGCGGCCTACCAGGCGGGGACCCGCGGCACCGCCAGCGGTGATGCATTTGGCATGCAGATGCGGCCCATGGCGATGACCATTGCCAGCCCGGCGGCGGTGGACAACCTCATCGCCTACATCCAGACGCTGCCGGTTGCGCCTTCTGCTGCGACGATCACGGGCGATGCCGCGGCCGGTAAGGTGGCGTATGCGGTCTGCGCAGCCTGTCATGGTCAGGCCGGTGAAGGCAGTGAACCACTCGGCGGCCCCAGACTCGCCGGTCAGAACGACTGGTACCTCGTCCGCCAGATCAACAACTACAACGACGGCCTGCGGGGGTATGCCTCCAGCGATATCTTCGGCATGCAGATGAAGCCAATGGCGGCGACCTTGATTAATGCAGATGCCATCAACAACGTGGTGGCCTACATCAACTCACTGCAGTAGAACGTGAGCGCCCGGCTCGAGGTCGATCTTGCCGCGCTGCAGGCGAACTACCGGACTTACCAGAATTCTTCCGCTGGCGGCGTAGTTGGAGCTGTGGTCAAGGCGGATGCCTATGGACTCGGTGTCGAAGCCGTGGCCACGACGTTGCAGGCAGCGGGTTGCTGCCATTTTTTCGTCGCAACCGCTGCCGAAGGGGTTGCGTTGCGCGGCCATGTCGGTTCGGCGGCCATTTACGTCTTCGAGGGCACCGAGTCGGTTGCAGCGCTGCTCAGCGCTGCGCTGATTCCGGTGATCAATCACGAGTCGCAACTCGCGGACTGGCGGCCGCAGCGTGACCGGCCGTGCGTCGTGCATGTCGACACCGGCATGTCCCGTCTGGGGTTTGCCAGCGATTTCCGCACGCAGGATCTTGCGGATTTCAATGTCGCAATGCTGATGACGCACCTCGCCTGTGCGGATACCCCCGAACACCCGCTCAATACAACCCAGATAGCGCGTTTCGACACCGTGCTGCAACGGCTGCGCGCGCTGTTTCCCGCAGTTCTCACCAGCATTGGCGGTTCGGCCGGCTATCTGAGCGGCGCTGCGTGGCAGGGTGATGTCGGCCGGCCGGGTATTGGTTTGTATGGTGGTAATCCCTTCGTTGATCGGCCGAGTCCCGTGGCGCCGGTGGCGCGTTTCGAAGGCAGGGTGCTGCAGCTGCGGCAACTGCCGGCCGGGTGCCCTGTGGGTTACGGTGCCTCGATGGTGACCGAACGTCCGACAGACCTGGCCGTGGTCGGCTTCGGCTATGCCGACGGTGTCCCCCGCAGCCTGTCGAACTGCGGTGCAATGACGGTGCACGGCCATCGTTGTCCCGTCATCGGCCGGGTTTCTATGGATCTGACGAACGTCGATGTCACGGACTGCCTGGCGGCTGGCACGGCAGTGCAACCGGGAGATTGGGTGGAATGTTTTGGTGCTGGCGTCAGCCTCGACGAGGTTGCCGGTGTGGCCGGCACTATCTCTTATGAAATTCTCAACGGGATCAGCGCACGGGTCGCGCGCGAGTACTCAGCCCCCGGATAGCGGCTCGGGCGTCTGCTCAGTGGCGTCCGGAACGACCGGCGCTGCAGTTTCCTGCCAGAGAGTTGCCTGCCAGCGCAGAAGTTCCTCTTCCGCACGCTTGGGTTGGCCCAACGCTCGCTGGACGAATGCACGGTTGAACAACACGGCGTCCAGGCGCCCGCCGCTGAGTTGCAGTGCCCGATCGTAGTCAGCCAGCGCCGCGGCATGTGCTGCAGCTTTCAGATAGAGGTTGCCCCGATTGACGTAAAGTTCGGCCCACTGCGGCAGGTTGTCGATCGCTGCTGTGAGGTCGCTGATTGCGCCCTCCAGATCCTTCGTCCGGCTGCGGCCGAGCGCCCGGTTGTTGAGGGCGGCGGCGAGTTCCCAGGATTGATCAGCATCGAGCAGGCGGCCGCTCAGGGCATTGATGACGGCATCGCAATATGCGGTGTTTGCCGTATTTGCGCTGTGGCTGAGTGTCGATTCAAAACACTGATCAACGTGTGTTTGTTCACCTAAGCCACCTGCCCTGAACGCATCGATTGCACGGCCGGCCGGTTGGCTTGCAGGCAGCGAACGGGCGTCGGGGCTGGCTTGCGTGCTTTGCGTCGTCGGCACGGGTGGCGCAGATTCGGCGCCGGCCGGCGTGGCTACAGTGGCTGAGAAACTCAACAGCAGCACACTGGACGTGCGTGCAAGCACACTGGAAGTGCGTGCAAGCACACGGCTAAGAAGGTGGCGGAAACTGGCGGTGTGCATCGTCGGCAGTGTACCTCTAATGCAGAGGGAGGTTTATAGTCTCCAGGTCAGTTCTGGCGGGGATAACAATGACTGTGATCGATTCCGATGGAGCTCTGCGGGGCCAGGTTGCGGTTGTCACAGGTGCAAGCCGCGGCATCGGCGAAGCCATCGCGCTGCGCTATGCGATGGCGGGGGCGAAAGTGGTTGTCTCGGCACGCACAGTCGAGGCGGCTGAACACTACCTCCCTGGCACCATCACAGACACGGCGGCGCGGATAACGGCGGCGGGCGGCGAGGCACTGGCGGTTCGTGCGGACCTCGCGGTCGCAGCGGATCGTCACGATCTGATCAAGCAGACCGAAGATGCATTCGGTAGCGTGGATATTCTTGTAAACAATGCCGCGATCACCTATTTCATTCCGGTTGAGGATTTTCCCGAAAAGCGCTTCCGCCTCATGATGGAGGTCCAGGTATGGGCGCCTTTCGAACTCGCTCAACTCGTCCTGCCCGGGATGCGTGAGCGCGGTCGCGGTTGGATTCTCAACATATCCTCGCACGCAGCCATTCACCCCGACCGCACGCTGTCCGGCCGCGGTGGCACCGTTTACGGAATGTGCAAAGCCGCGCTCGAACGCTTCACCACCGGGCTGGCGCAGGAAGAGTTCGACCACAATATCGGTGTGAACGTCATATCGCCGGGACTGGTTGCGACGCCTGGCGTGATCCACCACAAGCTCATCAACGAAACGAACGAAGATCGCGTTATGCCGGTGGAACACATGGCCGAGGCGTGCCTGCGCCTCGTGTATGGCGACGCCAGAGAAATGACGGGTAGGATCGATTACGCCGATCAGCTCATAGAGGAGTTTACCCTGGCGCCGGTCGATCTGATCTGAGCGGATACGTTGCGCATCAGTTGCGCATCATTTTTGCCTCAACCGGCGCTGCGAATGGGTATTTCAGTCTTCTTGATCACGGTTCTCAAGGCAAATGACGAGTGCACACGATCCACGCCGGGCAGCCGGGTGAGTTGCTGGCTGTGGATGCGTTCGTAATCCCTCGCGTCTGCCACGATCACCCGCACGATATAGTCCGCCGTACCCGTCATCAGGTAACACTCCATCACTTCCGGAATATCCCGGACGGCTGCTTCGAACGCCGCGAGATCATCACTCTGCTGGCTGTGGAGGGTGATCTGGACGTAGACGTTGTCCGGGTAGCCGGCGATTGACTGATCCACCAGGCAGACATAGTCGCGAATGATGCCGCTGGTTTCGAGATTGCGCACTCTGCGCAGACAGGCTGATTCGGACAGATGCACCCGTGCCGCAAGTGCCGCATTGGAGAGCTTTGCGTTGAGTTGCAGCTCATGCAGGATCGCGTGGTCGATTCGATCCAGTTTCGGGCGTGACATCTGCATATAAGTAAGGATTAATTCGCAGAATATTGCGGTTAAATTCGATAATGCGCTGAATATAGCCGAATAATCGCGCTATATGTCGAAGAAAGCAATCATTCATCGCTGGACTTCCCCTACCATATCATGACCTGCAGATACTGCGGCCGATTGGTCGAACAGGAGGCACAAATGCGCATCGGCGTACCTAAGGAAATCAAGGTTCACGAATACCGGGTGGGCCTGACACCTGCGTCGGTTGCCGCATTGACCGCGGCGAACCACGAAGTCGTGGTCGAATCCGCGGCGGGACTCGGTAGCGGTTTTGCCGACGCGGACTACGTGCGCGCGGGTGCCCGCATCGGTACCGTTGCGGAGGCCTTCGCGGCCGAACTCGTCGTGAAGGTCAAAGAGCCACAACTCGAGGAGTGTGCCCGCTTGCGGGCCGGACAAGTGCTCTTCACCTATCTTCACCTGGCGGCCGATCTGCCGCAGACGCAAGCTCTGATGGCATCGGGTGTTACCGCGATTGCGTATGAAACCGTCGGCTCAGCGGCCGGTGGCTTGCCGCTGCTTACGCCGATGAGTGAGGTGGCCGGACGTATGTCCATCCAGGTCGGTGCTTACGCCCTGCAGAAGGCAAGTGGTGGTCGGGGCACGTTGCTCGGTGGGGTACCCGGCGTTGCGCCCGGCAAGGTCGTCATTCTGGGCGGCGGCATCGCCGGGGCGAATGCCGCGATGATGGCGGTAGGCCTGCAGGCGGACGTGACGGTCCTCGATAAGTCCGTGGCACGCCTCGGCTGGTTGTCGGAGTATTTTGCCGGCCGAGCGAAGGTGCTCATGGCGAACTCGCAAAACGTGGCAGAGCAGGTGGCCGCAGCCGATCTGGTGGTGGGTGCCGTATTGATCCCGGGCGCCGCCGCACCGCGGCTGGTCACGCGAGAATTGGTCCGGGAAATGGCGAATGGCGCTGCAATGGTGGATATCTCCATCGATCAGGGCGGCTGCTTTGAAACCTCGCGACCGACCACCCATGACGATCCGACCTACATCGAGGAAGGGGTTGTGCACTACTGTGTGACAAACATGCCCGGTGCAGTGGCACGGACTTCGACGTTCGCGCTGAACAATGTCACCCTGCCCTACGTGGTGACGCTCGCCGATCACGGCTGGCAGGATGCATTCAAGCACGATGCGCACTTTGCCCGGGGCCTCAACGTGCATCAGGGGCAGATATTCCATCCCCAGGTGGCGCAGGCTCTGGATCTGGCTCTGGCGCCGTTGCGTTGGGCTGCGTGAGCTGAACCGGGCCAGACGCGCCGCCCTCG
>Ga0114947_10000770_pt1 | contig 11424 bp, 7 predicted proteins | sample CR02metaG_FD_99656 | JGI IMG/M metagenome (GOLD analysis project Ga0114947, IMG submission 99656) | Deep subsurface microbial communities from Mariana Trench to uncover new lineages of life (NeLLi) - CR02 metaG | ecosystem: Environmental > Aquatic > Marine > Ocean trench > Sediment ...
CGGTGCATCGTAAGCCCGCGACACGAGAAGGCTGGACGCTGGGAGATTGCTGCAAACGATTCGAGGACGCCGGTGCTGATGTAGTCGGCGTCAATTGCTCCCGCGGGCCCGCAACGACGGCACCATTGTTGAAAGAGATCCGTGACGCGGTCGGCGTTCATGTTGCGGCTTTACCTGTTCCGTATCGAACGACCGAGCAACAACCCACCTTTCAATCCTTACGTGATCCGGCCTGTGGGTGTCTTCCACGAGAGATGCCCTTTCCTGAAGCGTTGGATCCGTTTACCTGTAATCGCTATGAAATCGCGGAGTTCGCCAAGAACGCCTACGCGTTAGGCGTGAACTATTTGGGCGTGTGCTGTGGTGCGTCGCCCCATCACATTCGGAGTATGGCCGAGGCTTTGGGCAAATCGCCACCCGCAAGCCGTTATTCTACCGATATGTCAAAACATGCGTTCTTCGGCACGGAGGAAGCTATACCACAAAGCTGTAAAGCGTATTCGGATAAGCTGTAGGAAAACAGACAAGAACGTACCCCATCTGCACTGATACAAGATCCCTCGATATAGATGGGATGCGAGATGAGGGGGGCTCGTATAGACGACAGCTTGAGAGAAGTTGGCTGACACACGCTTACAAGAGGCGGAGAGATCGAATCTGATATCACGCATTCGAGCATTCTTTGGATAGGCTGCATTCAGCCCTCGATAGTCGCGAATGTCCGATTGTAAGCGGAAGCGATCATAGGAATTTTGATGCAAAATCGCGCGTCTACGCGTTTGTGAGTGGAGTGCCCCCGGTTTCGTGGACGTTCGTGGCATTGCCCGAATGCCACGGTCTCGGCGGCTTAATTGCCTATTTTGCGCTCACTGCTGACCCCGGCAGTGCTCCAGAAACTAATTTCTCAGTATGCTGAGCGATTGCTGGGAGTTGCTGAATCCCTGACGGGATTTTGCCGGGACAACGGAAAAGATACGCGTGAGATGTGCTTATCGACAGATAGCTTACAGACTATTCCGGTCACATGGTTTACACATTCAGGCAATTGGGGAGAACCCAGATGCCTGAATGTGTAACCCATGTGTCCGGAATGGACCGAAGATTACTGGTCGGGGTGAGAGGATTTGAACCTCCGACCCCTGCCTCCCGAATGCAGTTGGGCATTTTTTAGTCGCTGTATATATTGAGCTATTTGGAGGTACCCGTGGACGCAGGTGCCTGCCTGAGCACAACAGGGCTGGACTGATCCCGGCAAAATCCCGGCAGGGCGGGGGAGGGAGCGCACAGCATCGCAGCGAATATCGGCGGCCTGGCCTACCCAACAAGAAGGTTGGCCCCGGGCTTCCGAAGAAACATTCGTCAATGTCTGCGTCGGAGGACATAGCGGACCGACGTCCGGATGTGAATGAAGGAATCGCAGCTATTCCGGCAGCCCCGCCTTGCGTAGGCCCTGGACATAGTGCCAAAAGTCGTCATGGATTTCATAAGGTTCTAGTTCCGCCCAGCGCTTTATCGAAAAGTTTGGTTCCACCTCCAAATATTCCTTTCCAGCAGCTCTCGCCTGTTCCATCCTTCCCGCTTGCGCATAGGTTACTGAAAGCAGTCGGCGGGACTTCGGGTTAAGCGTCTTTTCGAGCACTCGAAGGGTCTCCTCGTATTGCCTCGCAGTAAAAAGAGCGAATGCCAGACTCCATGAGTACCAGTCTGGATAATTGGGGTTGAGCCGCATGGCCTTTTTTAATATCTCGATTGCCTCTTCCGCGCGACCGAGATAGCACGAAAAATCGGCCACATCCGCCAGCAGATTGGCATCATTCGGATTGAGTTCAAGTGCTCGTTCGAAGTGTGTCTTGGCTTGTCCAAACTGGCGTTTGTGAAGACACACAAACCCCAGGGCTCGGTGGCTTGTAGAACTCGGCCCGGCGAGCACGAGCGCCTTGCGTGTTAGCTCCGATATTTCCTTCAATGGATTCGGCCGCAAGTAATACAGCTCCCGTATAATCATCCGTATGTGGAACGACGCCAGCCCTAAATATGCGTGAGGGCTATCCGGGTCGAGTTCTATCGCCTTCTCAAACATCTCCCTCGCCTTGGCGAATTCCACATCTGTTGTGTCGAAGAGACGTTGATATTTGCAGCCTCGCAAGAAGTAATCATATGCTTCCATGTTCGCCGACCCCTTGCGCATTGCCCGTAAGCGAGCCAATTCGGCGAGCTTGCCGCCGAAACCGCAAAGAGTTCCGAGGATGCTTTCGACTATTTCGTCCTGCACGGCGAACATATCGGCAAGTTCGCGGTCGTAGCGCTCCGCCCACACGTGACTTCCCTGGGCTGTGTCAATCAACTGGATAGTCACACGAATGCGTGTGCCCGATTTTCGAACGCTGCCCTCGAGCAGGTAATGCACCCCAAGCTCCTTACCTATCTGTCGGGAATCTATGCTTTTTCTTTGTAGACGAACGTTGAGTTACGGGAAATCACGAACAGATCAGGCGTCTTCGACAATCCGGTGGTGATGTCTTCCGTGAGACCATCGGCAAAGTATTCCTGCTCTGGGTCGCCACTGAGATTGTCGAACGGAAGTACTGCGATAGACTGCGCGGCCGGCGAAGAAAGCTCAGCTTGTGAAGTCGTGTCCCTTCCCGGAGCGGTTCCAGAGCCGTACAGGACGCGATAGGCCCGCACTGGTTCAGCAATATTCTTAACGTCTTGTTCCCCCATAAACTCGAATTCGAGCGCGAGATTATTGCCTATCGCAGTGCGGACGGATTCGGAGATGCAGATTCCACTGGGCTTCGAAAGGCTCTCCAGCCGCGCAGCAACGTTCACGCCGTCTCCATAGATATCACCCCGGTCCTCAATCACGTCACCCAGGTTGACGCCGATACGAAACTCCACTCGGCGCTCGATTGGGAGGTCGGCATTGCGCGTGTTGAGTTCCCCCTGAATGGCGACAGCCGACGACATAGCATCGACCACAGCATCGAATTTGGCGAGAACTGCGTCCCCAGCGTAATGCATTACCTGGCCACCGTGTGACTCGATACTGCTGGAAACTACGTCGAGGTATTCGCTTAGAGTACGATGAGTCGCGTCCTCATCCTCTCCGGTCAGCCGGCTGTATCCAGCCACATCCGTATACAGGATGGCGGCGAGCTTTCGGGGCAGACGGCCTTCCATGCGAGGGTGCCCTCTTAGAATTGGGGCGTAGGGAAAATACTACCTCGGAAAGCCTTTGGGTGGCGAGCGAACGTCAACAATAGTCGTCAAAGCGGACCTCCAGAGCGGGAATTCTCGGATTCACGAGCAGCCGAAAGTGGACATTCCGCTTGCCCGGTCGCAGTTTCAGGCCCGAATTACGGCTATTGAGCCCAAGCCGTCACTTGCTCGGCTGGTAGCTCTAATAGCCCAGCCCCGTATAGCGGCCATTGAGCCTCCGGGCGAGGCCGTCTGTAACTAGCCAACAGCGGTCATTCCGAAACCGATACCGCGACGTGGACTTTGCCAGCGGTGGACGATAGGCTGCCAGGGAATGCAGAGACCGCGCGGCAAGTCGCCGACAACTAATCAGAGCCAGGGGTAAGGTACCGCCCCCAGGAGGAGAATATGTGTAGCCGAATAAATCCTGAATTGCGGGCGCGAATGAGCCGGGAGATGGTCGAAGAAATTCGGAAATGGTTCCGCGAATGGCGAAGGCGAAATGCAGTTACTCTGGCGACCTTGGGTCTAAAGGGGGCGGTCACCGGGCCGACAGACGCGCCACGGGGGCATTAAAAAGCTGATGTATGCCCCCGTCCACCACTGCCCAACAAGGATGGCGTACGCTAGACCGGCAGCGGGGGTGGGGTGGAGAAATAATCGCCCGTCAACTGGCGCTTAATTCGTGGAGGGCGTGCCGCGCTGTCTTTCACTTTGAGCGTACTTTAGTGACTCTCGAGTAAGAGTCGTAGAGCACCAATCTCTTGTTTTTACTGGTCGGGGTGAGAGGATTTGAAGCTCCGACTCCTGCCTCCCGAAGGCAGTTGGGTATTTCTAAGTAGTTGTTTATAAATAGCTAATTGGAGACGCCCGTGGATGCAAGTGCCTGACTGAGCATAACGGAGCTGGACTGATTCCGGCAAATTCCCGGCAAGAGGCGCGCGATGTCCTACGGTGGGATAGCGAAAACCGCCGCGTAATTGAACCAAGGAGAACCTCGGTCCGTGGAGAGGGGGTCATACCAAAAGAAGAACCCCGCCGGAGCGGGGTTCTGACTTTGCACGGGGGGCACGCGGCGGTCCCGGAATCTAGGACAGCCGGCGGGCCCACTCGCTTGCACCGGAGCGGAACCACTTCTTGGTTTGCTCGTAGGCGGCTTTCTCATCGACGCCTTTTCCTGACGCTATAACGGCCGCGATGACGCGAGCCCTCAGGCTCGACTCGGGCCCAGTCCCCGATCGGCGTTCGCCATCGCCCCAACGCCGGGCGTCCGTGCGGGCGGGCACCGGTCGTGTAGTTCTCGATTCGCGTGTGGTCAATTTCGCTCGTTGAGTAGTCATCGCAAGTCTCCTTGGTGTGGTTACATCTCACCGGGTGGTAAATTGGTGGCCGCAAACCCCGTTGCGACCTGGGTAGCAGTTTCCTTGAGGGGGCGTGATCGGCGCGTAAACTGTGGGGATCGTGGCGTCAAAAATGCGTGAAAAGGTGTTAGCGTGTAAAATCCCCCGGCGTTTTCGCACTTCCTGACCTCCACCATGAACAGGCTCGAAATTAACGTGCTCGGAGGCCTGGAGATCCAGCTGGTTGGAGCCGATTCGCCCCTCGCGATCTCGACGCGCAAGAGCAAGGCGCTACTGGCCTACCTCGCCTTGTCGCCGGGTCTGACCCGCTCGCGAGAGCACCTCGCCACTGCGCTGTGGGACCGGAGCGCGGAGGAGCAGGCCCGCGCGAGCCTGCGTCAGACGCTTTCGAGTCTACGCAGGGTTTTACCGAGCTCTAGCAGCGCGATCGTCAATACGGACGCGTACGCGGTCTGGCTCGACGCGCGGTCAATCCAGGTCGACGCCCACCAGTTCGAACGCCTGGCCGCCGAACGATCGCCCGAATCCCTGGAGCAAGCGGTCGCGGTCTATCGTGGCGATCTGCTGGACGGCTTTAGCTTGCGCGAGGAGAGCTTCGAGAATTGGGCTGCAAGCGAGCGGCGCAGACTTCGAGAGCTCGCGCTGCAGGCGTTCTCGGACCTCCTTAGTCACTACGCCAGAAACGAGCGGCTCGAACCGGGAATACAGATTGCGGAGCGATTGCTGTCAATGGATCCGCTGCAGGAATGGGCGCACTGCGCTCTGATGCGGTTGTATTCGCGATCCGGGCGTCGCGAAGCAGCACTTCGACAGTATCAGGAGTGCACGCGCATCCTGGATCGCGAGCTCGGGATCGCACCGGCTGAGCAGTCCCAAAGGCTCGCCGCCGAAATTGGTCGCGAAACTGATTCGCCAGAATCGCTGGTCACGACACCATCCGCCGAGGCTCGGCGCAGCGAGCCATCTCCGGCTTTGCCTGCGGAGCGCAAACAGCTCACCGTGTTGTGCGCGCGCATCCGTGAGGTCGTCGATGGTTCGGACCCGGAAGCAACGCTCGAGCGCGTGGATCCCGTCCTGGAGGCGATGGTCGATGCCATCGGGCGCTTCGGAGGTACGATCAGCCACATCAGAGGTGACGGAGTAACCGCCTTGTTCGGTGCACCGCAAGCGCACGAGGACCACGCGGTGCGTGCCTGCTACGCCGCGCTCGCCATGCGAGACACCTTTCCGTCGAACCCGGCGCTGGATATTCGAATCGCGATCCATTCCGGCGAGGCGGTGGTACGGACGATCGGTGACGAGCACTCGAGACACTACGACGCGGTGGGTCCCGTTGCTCAAATCACGGATCACATCGGCGCGGTCATCGATCCAGGCGAAATCGGGATCACGGCCGATGTTAATCGACGCACCGAAGGGTTCGTCGAGATTGCAGCGCTCGGGAAGAGGTCGCTCGAGAGTGTCGCGGCTCCGATCGAGTTGTTCGTGCTTCGAGCTAGGTCGCCGCTGCGATCGCGCTGGGAGGTCCGATCGGCGCGAGCGCTAACACGTTTCATTGGGCGAGACGCCGAGATGGCCCGACTCGGCGAGCTGCTCGAACTTGCCGCGAGTGGCTCGGGTCAGGTAGCGGCAGTCATGGGCGAGCCGGGAATGGGAAAATCTCGGCTGGTGCACGAGTTCCTCGATTCTCCGGCCGTAGCCGGCTGGACCGTGCTCGAAACCGGCACCACGTCGCATGACACGAGCGCCGCCTACCTTCCGATCGCCAATCTATTGCGTGCATGGTTCGATATAGGCGAGCGCGATACTCAGTCGAAAGCAGCCGAGAAGCTGCGCGCCGGCGTACGCGCAATCGATGAAGCGCTGGACGCGATGCTTCCCCCCCTGTTTGCGCTGCTGGACCTTCCGGTGGACGACTTGCACTGGTCGACCCTCAGTCCCCCGCAGCGGCGCCAGGGTACGCTGGAAGCCGTCAACGCCGTGTTGATCCGTCATAGTCATGCTCGACCCATAATTGTGGTGGTCGAGGATCTGCATTGGACGGACGTCGGTACTCAGGCGGTGCTCGAGCACTTGGTCGAGAACGTGGGCGCGTCCCGCCTAGTTTTGTTGTTTACCCATCGGCCCGAGTACCGGCACGAATGGTTTGTTAAGACCTATTTCTCCCAACTGCGCCTGAATCCGCTCGGCGCGGAGAACTCGGATCGATTGTTGAGTGTGCTGCTCGGCGAGAATCCCGAACTCAAGCGACTACGCAGACGTTTGATCGAGCGAACCGAGGGAACGCCGTTATTCATCGAAGAGTCGGTGCGCGCGCTGGTCGAGACCGGTGCGCTCGTAGGCAGGCAGGGTGCGTACCGTTTGGGCCAGCCCATCGAGAGTTTCGAAATTCCTTCCACGGTGCAAGTCGTGCTCGCAGCGCGCATCGATCGGCTCCCTGCGAACGCGAAAGAGCTGCTGCAAACGGCGGCGGTGATCGGCAAGGATGTTCCGGTCAAACTCCTCGAGGCCATCGCCGACGTCGAGGAAGGGACGTTGGGCGAGCTTCTGGACACGCTGCAGAGCGCAGAGTTTCTGTATCAGACTCGTTTGCTGTCGGATCCGGAATTCACGTTCAAACACGCGCTCACCCATCAGGTTGCGTATGAGACGGTGCTCAAGGAGCGTCGTCGAGCAGCGCATGTGCGGCTGGTCGGGCTGATCGAAGAGCTCTATGCCAACCGGCTCGGAGAGCAGGTCGAGCGACTCGCGCACCACGCGCTCGGTGGCGAGCTGAGGGACAAGGCCATTCATTATCTATTCCGCTCGGCGAGCAAGGCGATTCAGCGCTCGGCCCACCAGCAGGCTATCGAGTATCTCGAGCGAGGGCTCGGGCTCATCGCATCGCTGCCCGACTCGCAGGTGCGGCTCCGGCAGGAGCTCGACTATCAGAAAGCCCTGGGTGTTACGATGATGGCCGCGAAGGGCTGGGCGGCCAAGGAGGTATTAGACGCCTACACGCGTGCGCGCGTGCTGTGCGAAGAGCTCGGCGATGAGCGCGAGCTGTTCATCGCGCTCCGCGGACAGGGTCAATACCACATGATCCGCGGCGAATCTCGGATCGCACGCGATTTGGGGGATCGCTGTGTCGACCTCGCAGCCGGGTCCGAAGATGTCGGCGTGCACATCGAGACTCACCACCTGTTCTGGACAAACAGCTTTTTCATGGGAGACTACGCAACCGCCGAACTGCATTGTGGCAAGGGGGTTGATTTATACGAAAGCGATCGAGATCACGCACTGACATTTGTCTACTCCGGGCATGACCCGGGAGTATGTTGTCGCAGCTTCTCGGCCCTCATTCAGTGCCTCTGCGGCCGTCCCGATCAGGCGCTCGATCGATGTCGTCAGGCGCTGAATCTCGCCGAGCAGCTGAATCATCCACTGACCACCGCGCTCGCCCAGTGGGCGTTCAGCTATGCGCATCTATTTCGCCGAGAGCCGCACGCGGCGCGGGACTGGGCGGAGCGAGAGATCGCCGTATGCGAAGAGTATCTCCTGCCGCTCCTACACTCCCAGGGAATGTTTCAGCTTGGCTGGGCGTTGAGCGAGCTCGGTGAGCTCGACGAAGGCATTGCACGTATGCGTGAAGGACTCGCTGCAACCAGCGCCACCGGCGCGGAAATGGGGCTACCGTATTTCGCCGCATTGCTCGGCGAGGCCCTCGGGAAGGCAGGAAAGCCCGACGAGGGGCTCCGGGAGGTCGAACGGGCGCTCTCAATCGCCAATGAGCACAACGCGCGCTTCCAGTTTTCCGAGATATTGCGATTGAAAGGCGAACTCCTGCTGATGCTCTCGAAGTCCAATGGGGATACGGTAGAGGCCTGCTTTTGCGAATCACTGGAGACAGCCGACAAGCAGGGTGCGCGACTGGCGAAATTGCGATCGGCGGTGAGCCTCGCGAGATTTTTCCATGCCAAGGGCGATCCGGTGAACGCCCGCACAGTCCTGCAACCGTCCTTTGCCGTCATCATAGAGGGACACCATACGCCTGCCCTGGAAGAGGCGGCGACGCTTCTCGAAGTGCTCGAGCACGATATCGACTAGTTATAGGAGCGAGGACAATTGCGCCCGATAGCGGCCGACTAGGGGGTGGTTGTTGCCGTGCGCCTCGAACACGGACAGAGATACTCTGCTCGTCGCTTGGTCGCGGTACCTGCGAACGCAATCGGAGATAGTGAACCCGGCGTAAGACCATCCCATAAGAGTCGGTCTCTTGAGTTTCAGGGCTTCTATTGCGCTATTGATATCATTTGCGGAACTAGCGGATTTCAGATAATCCGAGAATGAACAGAATCGGCTGAGTGTTTCGCTTTCCCCACTCACACACATGCAGTCTTGACTCGCCGCCACCCTCGACGGTGTGTGTTTACATCGCAATACCTCGCTGAGATCGGTCAAGCGGGATACCAGAGTTCCTGCGATCATGGCAGATCCACGGTGTCCGATTGGGTCGTTTACCGACGCCGTGACGCTGCCGACCCCAGGCAGTGCTCCAGCAACTAATTTCTCACCATGCTGAGCGATCGCTGGGAGTTGCTGAAGCCCCCAACGGGATTTTGCCGGTACTACAATCGATAACCGATGTAGGACAAAGTCGACAATGGGCGCTTCCGCGGAAGCGCCGGCGGCTTGCATCGTCGCTTGAGAGAATTACTGGTCGGGGTGAGAGGATTTGAACCTCCGACCCCTGCCTCCCGAAGGCAGTCGGGAATTTCTAACTAGTTGTTTTTCAATGGCTAAATGGAGGCGCCCGTGGACGCGAGGTCATGACCAAGTACAACGGGGCTGGACTGATCCCGGCAAAATTCCGGCAATACACGAGAGGTTCCGCACGGCAGCGCAGTTGACTCCAGTGCTGTCATCGATCCCATGACAACGTCTGCTAACGGCCGATGCCGTTGAAAGTGCCCCAGGCGAAGCCAGGCGCACTTTCACGAGTACACTGGCCGCCCTGGGGGCCGTCCATTTCCAAGTACGCCGATTGAACCTTCTGGCAAAGGAAATTCTTATTGACGAATTTCTAGAACTGAATGGTCCACAAAAGGGGGCAGTGTCAGGGGAAGTCCAACTATGGCTGAAAGGTGTCTAGCAAACCGAGGGCGATTCACTGTCGTTAATGTTACGATCCTTGTCGCAGTACTTGGACAAGTGATCGAACATCATTTCCATCGTTGAAATGGGCTAACGAAATACGTATCCGGTCGTTTCGGCTGCTACAAATAATATTTGCGTCTCGCAGGGTCTTTACGGCGTTTTCAACACCGCCCCCGGAGTGCCCAAGGGTAATAATATGAGCCGAGGCCGCCTTGTCATCGATGGAACGATACGGTGTCCAGCCTGAACCGTCCAGTTCGTCAACCAGCAGCCTTGCCAATGATTTGGCATGAGCTTCGATCTTCTCCGAACCCAAAGCAAGCAACTCACCGATGGCGACCGTGAGCCCCCTCATGGATATATATGACATGGTGGACTGCGTATAACGCCGCGCATCCTTTGCCAGCGGTAACCGGGTCGCTTGCATATCAAACGGATCCGGTGCCCCCATCCAACCCGGCGCAGGTGGTGTTTGTTTTAAAAACTCAGGTGACATAACCGCCAAACCAACACCGCCGTGCCCGCCAAGCCACTTGTAGCCACTACATACCACGACATCGGCTTCCCAGCTTTGTGCATCAATCGCAACGGCACCTGCCGCCTGTGTCACATCCACCACCAAAAACGCGCCCACTTTCCGGGTTGCTTCGCGCAGGCGATGAATATCGGCACGGGTTCCCGTGGAAAACTGCACATAGCTGACGGCAACAACCGACGTGTGTTCGTCTGTTCTCTCGACAAGCGCCTCGGTCAGGTCCTTTTCCATCTGCTCATCAACGAACTGTAGTTCATTGTCATGCGTTTCAGCATAAGCGATCCATGGCCGGGTTATGGCCGGGAAATCAGAGGACACCGCAATAATTTTACCTCCGGCAGGCGGGCGAAAAAGGTACGGCAATTGGCTGAGCATTTCGCCAGCACTGGAAATAATGGCCAGGCGTTCTGGTGGACAATTCATGAGGGCCGCGGCGTTCTCGCGAAGCGGGGAGAAAAAGGCCACCTCATCAGCGTCGGACATATTCAAATTCCCGTGACGCCCAATATCATCAAGGTACGTATGCATAGCTGAAACGGCAGGCTGGCCAATCAGACCGAGGGATGCCTGATTAAGGTAAATAGAGTCTGTAAGACTGCTGTATTGCGAGCGATTCGACAGGGAAGAAATCATGGTATGTCCTACAAACTATAGTGTGTCCTATTTTGTATCATTCCATCCCCCCTGTCCCTCCTGAATATTCGTCCGCATCTATTTAGTTGCCCTTTTCCGAACGACGGGGGTAGCCTATAGGCCATGCTCAAGTGGCTGGGAATCATCGGTCGAACGCTATGGTCAACGCTGCGCATTCAACGGGTTCTGGCGATTGAGAATCTGGTGCTGCGGCAACAACTGGCGGTTCTGAAGCATCGGCGTCCTCGAGCGAGGCTGACAGATGCAGATCGCTTATTCTGGGTGGTCCTATCGAGAATTCGGCCCGGTTGGCGAGAGTCACTTCATATCGTTCAACCTGAAACAATTGTACGCTGGCACCGACAAGGCTTCCGGTACTACTGGCGCTGGAAGAGTGGCCGCCGCGGACGCCCAAGGATTTATCCGGAGATCCGGGACCTGATCCGGCGCATGTGCCAGGGCAATCCGCTGTGGGGCGCGCCGCGGATTCATGGAGAATTGTTGAAGCTTGGGATCGAGGCTTCGGAGGCCACGGTCTCTAAGTATATGATTAAGCGCCGC
>Ga0114947_10000771_pt1 | contig 11423 bp, 12 predicted proteins | sample CR02metaG_FD_99656 | JGI IMG/M metagenome (GOLD analysis project Ga0114947, IMG submission 99656) | Deep subsurface microbial communities from Mariana Trench to uncover new lineages of life (NeLLi) - CR02 metaG | ecosystem: Environmental > Aquatic > Marine > Ocean trench > Sediment ...
AAGCGAATGAACCGGATGTCTGGACCGCAGGTTGTTCTGAAGATCGGAAATAAGCTGCTGAGGTGAAATCGTATCCATACTCACTCCTCCAATGGACCCTTATAGGCTTGTATTCCAGCGGTCGCTGGTTGTCAATGGCTACCTGGCGAACTCTCGTGCAAGGTCATCTTGCGGTGAGGAATTCCCGCTTCCGTAAAGGTTCGCCCCACGCAGCGAAACCCCATTTTTTCATAAAAACCAATGACCGGGACCTGGGCATGTAGAAAAATAGCCTTGACATCATTTTTCCTGGCCAGACTAACAGCCCGTCGCAACAATGCCCTCCCGATCCCCCTACCGCGATAGCTCTTTAAAACCGCCATGCGTCCAATCTTCGCTTCTCCCCTTTGGATCAGCACCCTGGTGGTGCCCACTGCCCTGTCCCCAATAAATGCCAGATAATGGATGGCTCTCCTGTCATCACTATCCAGCTCAATCTCCCTCGGAACGCCCTGCTCTCCAACGAACACACGAAGACGAATCGAGAAGGCCCTTTCAAACTCTCTGCGGGTGCCAAGTTTCTTGATTCTGGTACGGCGGGGTCTCATGATGAAGCTGGACAAGCCTCAAGGCCACTGCTGATCCGCAGGATCTCACATGAGGCTTCTCATTTACCCTAGCCTTACTTTGCAGGCGGAGGATTGGACATTTCATTCCATCGGACGGATGCACTTTGTTTCCTACCATGATCTGTAGCTATATCATACTGTTGGGTTAGCTCATGATACTCTTCCATGATTTTCTGACCTGCGCTTCATGGCCCACTGCGTATTCCACTTGACATACCATGTGGTATCGGCATGAAAGGGTTTACCCTTGTGGCGAATAGGTGTCTTAGCGCTCAGCTCCCTTCTCAAATAGTCGACCGTATCCCCCTCGACCTTATAGTATTTAATTTTCACACCGATTCTTGGATCAGCGAATGCTTCAATGCTCGTAAATCCGAGAACGCATGCCAATAGCAGAAACCATAGGAATGTTCTCATGAAGGGTTTGCTCCCTCAGAATGGAGCTGAGATTCGTCGCCTTGAAACTTGTTTTTCTTGCAAGCGCTGCCAAGCCTAATCACGAATGGTAAAAATGTTTTAGCATCCAATCCCCGCACCCACCGGGCAAGAGATCGAAAAGATTTCATACCGGCACGAACAGATCCATGGCGCGGTGGTGCCGACGGAGTTCGGCGACACGTTCCCGCTGGCCCTTTAGGTCTTCTTCCGCCCGAAGCAACTCGTCCCGCAGCTTTCGATAACCTTTATCCTATTGATCACGAATTGTTTTCATGGCCATGATTCCTTTATCGCGAGATTTAAGTCGCCTGGAGGTGCCTTCCCACCAACCCAACAAATCCTACGCGAATCAAGATCAATCGAAACCAATGGAGAACATGCCTTCCAAGTCGTGATGGGAATAGGCCTGAAAGGCAAGCATCGTCTCTGTGCTCAGGATACCGGTGACCTTTCGCATATGATTGGTCACCGTCTCTGCCAAGCGATCGTTATCTTTGACTCGAATGATGGCAACAAGGTCATATCTACCACTCACCGAGTAGACTTCCGATACGCCCTTCAGGTCTATAAGTGCTTTAGCAACGTCGTTTACTTTGTCGCGTTCTGCCTTTAAAAGAACGATTGCGTTGACCACGGCTGAACCTCCTTTGAGGTACGGTTTTATCCACCATTAGACGTATTCATTGCCTCGAGTGCCTGGATCATCCTAAGGAGACGGCCCGTTCTTCGGTCTCGTATCTTTTTGCCTCAATCCGTACGGCTTGTGATCTCAATCAGATGATATCCAAAATCGGTTTTGACGGAACCATGGACCTTCCCCAGCTCGCCGTTGAAGACCACTTCATCGAATTCTCGCACCATATCGCCGCGACTAAACTCACCTAAATCACCACCTTGTTTGCCCGATGGGCACTGGGAGTGGCTCTTTGCCAGTTGGCCGAAATCAGTTCCCCCCTCAACCTGCGACTTGAGATTCTCACAGGCCTCACTGGAAGCCACTAAAATACGACGCGCGCGCGCTTTTGCCATAAAATTCTCCTCGTCTAAACTCAAGCGATTAAAAATTTACTTCTTATTCCTAGGACTTCGGATACGAAGCAACTGTAATTTATATAGTGGAGGTTAGCAAGTCTAAACTTGAAAAAGGCGGGCGTTCATCTCAAAGGAAACAGCAAAGATAAGAGGTGTTCTGCGGGTATTTTGCAGACTGATCAGAACGGATTGGAAAGGCAGGCAGACTCTGTTACATGCCTAGATAAACTCTTGAGCCCTATAGATTGCTTCAGACCTACTGATAAATATGCTCCCTTTGCTCCCGTACCATCTCGTCCGAGATTGCCTGCATCTGAGGCATAACTTTCATTAAACGATTTTGGCCAAGGAGCATGACCTCGTGCATGATATCTTGATTCTCTTCTACCATCTTCTAACCAATGGAAGATCTAAAACGTTGAACAAGCTCTCCCAATTCCTTTGCCGAAAACACACTCGCGTATAGATAGATGTATCTGCCTTGAGTAGCTCATTCATCTGTAAGATATATTTTCCGGTGATAACATTAGCCTCATCCGGTAAATTCATTTCTTCCAACTGTTTGAGTTGCCGCTGTTGCATTTGTCGGATCATTGGCTCTAACACCCTACGGGTGTTGGTCAGCTTGAGCACTTGTTCTGCAGCCTGCCTATGTGCTTCCGTGTCGGACCGTGCCGAAGGACAAATACCGATCGTAACAACGGCGATTAAAATGCTCAATCCAAACGACCCTCTCTTGAACAAGGTGTGAAACCCAACACACAATCCTTTTAGCGTTTCCATGTGGGGGGTCCTCCTACAAGCACTATTATAATGATACCCGTCACTGGACACACCCGAAAAAACCTTTTTGGCCCCGGAAAAGACGCAGCAAAGCGGGCTTTGAAGGGGGGATTCGGCACTCTAGGGAACAATTTGGAACATTTGAGTACGGAAGGTATGGTCAAATTCCTTTTCGGATTTCTTGTGGCGTTCACGAACTAATAGGATGCGCTTCATAACCCCCACCGAGATAAAATTTTATTATCAATGGTATAGGGATTTTGGTAGAATGTGATGATAACAACATGATGTTTAGACGAGGTTATCATAGCAGCAAATCGTATGGTGAAATTCTATCTCTGAAGGTGAAATGCACCAGGGCCATCGATCCTCTGAGTCCAAAAGAGTTTCACAGTCAATTACAGTTATTTGACACTAAATAAAACAGAAAGAGTGACCAGAAGTGCGACGAGACTATAACATTCAAGTGGCTCGTACGCGTATCAAGCGCGTATTTCAATATCTCAGGGACCTCAATCATATAAAGACGCCTCCGGTGGTGCACTACGATCGTTATGATTGGAGGTTTTGGCTCGACACCCTACCGCTGTTCCCCAGCATCCTGAGGGGAAAAGACTTTACCAACCTCCAGCTCCTTGGGGTTCAAAGCGATTACAACTATCAGGGCGCGGACGGAGACTTTATCATCAAGGTGAGCCGGCCGAGCGAGAGTGAATGCCCAGAACCCACTGTGATCCTAAAAAACTGGCTTAAGCCGGGATATGCAAGTGTGGGAGTGGATCCCTCCACCTTTGTCCGAAACGTAATCGAGGTTAAAGGCGGCACTAAAGAAAAATTTGAAGATGTCCCAGGCCGAGTTAAGGCCTTCGAGGACTGGATCAATCTCAAACGGCAGTGGGAGACGGCAGAGAAAAAGGCCTTGGATGCCTTGGGCGCCTTTGAAGACTTATTCGACCTCTATGGAAGGATACAACGGGAGTCTGAAAGGTATCAAATTTATGCAGCCGATGGAATCCTCGTCACCCAAAAGGATGGCCATTCAGTTCGCCATCCGATATTTTTGCAAAGGATCGCTCTCGATTTCGATCCCAGTGTGCCGGCGTTTGTGTTAAGAGATTCCTCGGATCCTCCGGAAATCTACTCATCCCTCTTGCGATTTCTCGCTGTAGACGGAGCCACCCTCAAGCAGGTCCGTGAAATCCTCCAGTCAGGACATCACCATCCCTTTGGCGGGGAAGAGACCAGTAACTTTTTTAAGGATATTGTCCAGAGGCTTTGGAGGGACGGACAGTACTTTAACAACGAAATCGAGGCCCGGGGGGCTTCCGGAACCTATCTCTATCGAAGGCCCCATATTTTTCTGGGTCTTCGGACCTTTGGGTTTACTGAATCCATCGACAAATATATCGACATTATTCCAAAATTAGAGGATTTCCCTGAATCCCTGTTGCGTATCGTCGGCATCGATACAGGGCGGGGGCACGAGCGGGATGAATCTGAAACCCAGAAAATCGACCTCTTGCTCACCAAGCCTGCCAATGCCGAACAGGAGCGCGTGCTCCATCGACTTGAAGAAACCGGTGCAGTCTTGGTGCAAGGACCTCCTGGAACCGGTAAGAGTCACACCATTGCCAACCTCATAGGCCACATGCTCGCCCAGGGGAAAAGTATTTTAGTTACAAGTCATACATCCAAGGCCCTGCGGGTGGTTCGGGATCATGTGACAAAAACCCTCAAGCCCCTCTGTGTCGCGGTCTTGGAAAGCGACGAGGACAACAACAAACAACTGGAGGAATCCGTCTCCGGTATCATCAACTACCTATCATCCACGGGCACCAACAAACTGGAAAAACAGATTGCGACCTCGAAGGAAAAACGCGACACCTTAAAAAAGGAATACGAGGAAACAAGAGATCACCTCCTCCAGGCCGCTGAAGAAGAGTATCGCGCTCTAGATCCTGATGTTCAGAAGACCCTTCCCTCTGAGGCAGCTCGCTGGATCTTGGAAAATGGAGATAAGAATGGATGGATTCCAGGCCCCATTGCTAATCAATCCGAACCTCCACTGACTCCGGAAGAGGTGGAAATCCTTTACGCAGTTAATGCTCGAATCTCCAAGGATAACGAGCTCCTCCTGGATTCCGTGTTACCTGATCCGAACAATCTCCCCGATCCCGAGACCTTCGCCAAGCACTTCGACCAGATCAAGGAACGAAAGAACAGCCAGGTTGACATAGGTTCCGAGTTCTGGACCAGAAACGATCAGGATGAGGAAACACTAAAAAACCTCGCACGAAAGGCTCAAACTGCAGCGGAGGTCTTTGATGCAGATCAGCGATGGGTCAACCAGTTTTTGGAGATCGGTCGCCTACCGGAGCAACAGCAAAAGCCGTGGTATGAACTGATCGATTTAGTGGATCACTGTTGCAAGGAGATTCCCGAAAAAGAGGCCTTGGTCCTCACCCATGGGCCCCAAATCAATTCTTTCCAATCGGATGCGGCAAACCTCAAAATCTGCCAGGCCATCCTGAAACACCTGGAATCAGGCAAAAAGCTCAAAGGGATCCTATCTTTTCTACATCGGGACTGGAACGAATTTGTTGAGAACGCGAAGGTGGATTCGGGTAAACCTACGAAAGCAGTGCATTTCAGTGCACTGGCCAATCTCCTGGAAATCCGTGCCCTAAGAGAATCACTGCATCAGAGATGGAACCGCCAGCTCGAATTTTTGCATCACAACCCAATCGCGGATGGGGATCTTGGCAAACAACCCGAGCAGAAACTCCAAACCGTCACTAAGAAAATGCGCGATGCCATGGGCTGGTATAAGCACCAATGGGGCGAATTCCAGCAAGAGCTGGTGGAGTCCGGTTTCGATTGGGAACGATTCCTAAAGAAGGCACTCTCCCAAAAGCAGGAAGAGGGCGCTCTACGCACGGCCATTGAAAACCTTCTCCTTCCGGTCCTGGAAGCTCGCATGGAATTCATCCGGTGGCACCAGTTGGAAAGTAAACAGGACGCCTGGGTAGAATACCTGGATGGCTTCGATCGAAAGGAAGCCTCCTACGAACTGATCAAACAGTTTCGCTCAGGGCTTCGGCGCACGGATTTCGATGTTTACCGGCAGTCCTGGGAAAAGTTGCTGCATCTAAATGATCTTAAAGAGGATCATCAACGTCGCAAAGAATTCCTGGAAAAGCTCCGTGAGCCGGCCCCGGCGTGGGTGGATGGCCTGGCGGCCAGAAAGTCTCCCCACAATTCTGGAAAATGTCCGGGAGATCCAAACGAGGCATGGAGACATCGTCACTGGGAACAGCTTTTGGAGGAACGGGCAAAAATCGACCTGGACCAGCTGCAATCTCAACTCAACGACCTCAAAGAGGAGACTCAGGAGATCACCGCCGAATATGTTGAGAAGTTAGCCTGGTTGGCCCAACTGAAGCGAACAGGGTTAGAACAGCAACAGGCCCTAAATGGGTGGCTTGGTCTTCATAAGAAAATCGGGAAGGGTACCGGCAAACATGTTCGCGAATACAAGGAAGAGGCTAAAAACACTCTCATCAAATGCCGTGAGGCCGTCCCCGTCTGGATCATGCCTCTTTCCCGTGTCGTGGAAAGCTTTGACATAGCTACGTCACAGTTCGATGTGGTGATCATTGACGAGGCCAGCCAATGTGATGTCCTGGGTCTGGTTGCCTTTGCCTTGGCAAAGGAAGTGGTGGTCGTGGGCGACCATGAACAGGTCAGTCCTTACGCCGTTGGCTTTCGAACGGACCAGATGCATGAGCTCATCGATGAAATTCTGGTGGATATTCCCAATAAAAAGCTCTATGATGCCAAATCCTCGGTTTATGATCTGGCCCGGCAATCCTTTGGTGGAACCATCCGCCTATTGGAACACTTCCGCTGCGTTCCCGACATCATTCAGTTCAGCAACCAGCTTTGCTATAACCAGGAGATCCAACCTCTACGAGAAGCCTCCGCCAGCCCGGTGCGGCCGGCGCTGGTACCTCGTTATGTAGAAAACGGAGAGGACGACGACAAGGTAAACCAGGCAGAAGCCTTGGAGATCGTGTCCCTCATTCTCGCGTTGACTCGTTTCAAGCAATACGAGAATTCCACCATTGGAGTCATCTCTTTGGTGGGAACCGACCAGGCTGTCTATATCGATTCCATGCTTCGAAGACGGATGACGGTTTCCGAATATCAGAAACGCCGTGTCTTGTGTGGTAACGCGGCGCAATTTCAGGGAGATGAGCGGGACGTTATTCTTTTGTCCATGGTCAGCAGCCCAGCCAAAAATGGAAAACCACTGCACCTGCGTTCCAGCGACGACGTGCAGAAGGTTTTCAACGTCGCGGCCAGCCGAGCGAGAGACCAGTTTTGGGTCATCTATTCTCTGGAACCGGAAAGAGATCTGAAAACCAATGATCTGCGCCTAAAGCTGATACAACATGCCAACAACCCCGACGGGCTCCGCTCCAAAAAGATTGAGAAGTCCGAGCGCAAGCTCAATTCAGAATTAGAGCGGAAGGTCTACGAGGATCTCACAAAAGCAAAATACAGCACCACCATCGGTTGCGAGGTGGGGGAATTCGTCTTGGATATAGTGGTCATCGGAGAGAAAGGCAACCGGGTTGCCATACAGTGTGACGGGGACCGAGAGATTACCCGTGAGGAGCTTGAGGCCTCTTTACATCGCCAGATGACTCTCGAGCGTTTGGGATGGAATTTTATCCGGGTGAGAGGCTCTGAGTTCTTGAGGCATCCCGCGGATGCCTTGAAAAAGATGCAACAGCGCCTGAAAAAATTTGAGATTCAACCCATCGGATTCTTCTCAACTGATCCAAAGAAGCAAGAAGCGCAAAAAGAAGTCCAAAGCAAGGAACTGCTTCAGCAGGTCATAGACCGCGCGAAGATGATCCAAACCCACTGGAAAGATGTTCCCAGCATATCCACGGTCATCAAGAATTCAGCTGAGACTGAATCAACAGAAGAAGTGGCCTAATCCGAGTTCTCACCCACCCCACGCAGGTCTCATTGCCCATCACTCCCGTGATTCCATGCCCGCAGCCAGGCAAACCAACTGTGGGTAAACCCCGTACCACGTGCTCACGCACGGGGCGTTCTGTCGTTCGACCTGCCCGTTCGACAAGCTCAGGGCCCTGAGGCTCTCGAAGGGGAGGCTCCCCTAGGCCTGAGCTCGGGACGAAGGCTCGACAGGTGGTACGGGGTAAACGGGACAATCACCCCTGGTATGAAAACCGTTACTGTGCTGGGGAGGAGGATGATCGTTTTTATTCCTTCGAGCGGCTTGTCCCGCATTGCCAGCATTCAGTAAATTGAGCTTCGAGCGTCTCACCACATTCTGTGCACTGCCATGTTTCAGTGTTAGCAAGATCTGACTCTTGATTAGAGCCTTCTTTATGGAGTATCTCTCTGGCCGCATCCACATCTTCCTGAGAGACCAAAAGTCGAACGCCTTGACTCAACTGCAGATGGGGTCTCATACCACCCGCGTCGTCTTTAGACACAAAGGCCTCGATCCCCGAGGCTGCCAGTTGCGCCCGTGAAATTTCGGCTTCTACTTCGCTATTGAATACCTCCAGTACAGTGAATCGATCTGCCATGACTCAACCTAAAGGTAACGCCTACTGATCTGGCAACCGTGGTGTCTGGCTTTCCGTTATTTTTCTTTCTTGTAACAGGTCAAGCCAGCAACTTGATATTTCATGTATAAGATAAATAATACTGTTCTGACTTATTAATTTACTTAGAAAATATTAATGCCTACAGTGAAACAAAATCTGTCCTAGTTGCTCGCATGGCAGGTCCGGTGCACCATAGATGGTTTATTTTCGGACAACATACCAGTTGTTTTGAATATCGTGAGAGAGCTCATGGGTCTCATTGGATTTGAAGCCTGCCTTTTCAAGGTACTCACGTGTCTTTTCCTCTCCCCACATGGCACCCAGGTCTTCATCCCCCTGGGCCAAAGAAACAGTCATACAGTGCATGCATGATATTGTTTAGAGTAGAGTCCCAACGGGGTGAGCCGTGTTATTATAAACGTGGCTTGAGGCTTTAATATCCTGCATGAGATCCACACCGTACCTCCAGGTCTGCCGAGACCTTCACTCTGTTACAGTTCTTTTTGAGAAGGGTTCCAGAAAGACAATGGGGATTTTTCTTGACGTCTGCCGCTGGTAGTCATCGTATACCGAGTACATCCCAACCAGGAGAGGCCACAGGCTGTCCCTTTCCATCTCTGTGGCTTCCTTCGCCCGGACTTGGCTGACCCTCCTTTTTATGTGGATCGGGGCTACTGGATTAGCCTCGAGATTCGGCCACCAGTCCGGATGCCGGTCATCTCCCGCATTTGATGCCACGACAATCCAACGGTCGCCCTCCTCGAGATAGAGCAACGGGGTGGTTCGGGATTGTTTACTCTTGCTACCCAAGGTCGTTAGTAGGAGAACCGGCGCTCCAACATTGGCACCGAGTAATCCTCCTGAGACCCGGTAGAGCGCCCAGTGCACTGCCGACATCACGCGAACTAACAGGCGATTGGTGACCAAGTCCCTCCAGCTCTCCGACCCCCTTCGATTCCTCAGTTAAGCCTAACCGAATAGTGGATCGCCAAAGACTGACCCATAAAAAAACGCTTCTACATCGTGCTATGCCGCTTCGTTCCGGAGGTACAGAGGACATTTACAACTTCCGTTAGCAAGGGCGGCGGATTGGTGTGATCCTTGAACGATTCCAACCTCTCAAAAATATCGGTGGCGGCCATGTGAAAGCCCGCCGGTAGGCCAGCGGCCGCGAAGGTCGCCGCGATCTCTTTCATCTCGCCCACATAACGCCATGCCTTAGGGGCTGAAGACTCGGCCGCTTTAACGCTCCTGGATGAAAGCTCAGGTTGGGAGAGGGACCATTCTTGGATCAGAGCCTCCTCAACCCCTTCCATTGACGCTAGTGCTCGGATTCCCAAAACCAGTGCGTCGCTACACTTGGTCCATGCAGCGTAGGTCATTTTGAGTGCAGAGGCACGACCTGGTTGATCCCCCAGGACCCTGGCATCGAGCAGGCTACCCGAAAATATCGCAGCCACTTCTGCGGACCTCGCGCCCGAGAGATAGAGACGCGTGGTTCCCATCCGTCTCACGGGCGGCCCGATAATACCGCCATCCACGAAACCTGCGCCACCTTCGGTCACCGTCTCAGATATCTGTGTCGCGGTGGCCGGTGAGACTGCGTTGGCGTCCACATAGATCCCACTGAAGTTGTTTCTCATTACGGTCCGGGCAATTTCCGGAGCGACATGGGGCGGGCACACAGCGAGGATAACATCGCTTGACCGAACCAATTCGGTTAGATTACCAATATCAGTCAACCCTTCCCTCTTGGCCCGATCATGAGTTGCCTTGCTACGCCGCTGCGAAGCCCAAATCACGCTGGCACCACCCGCAGCGGCAGCGGCGCCAATGGTAACGCCCATATTACCTGGGTAAAGTAGTCCGACAGTCTTCGTGCTCACGACCCGCACCTCCTCAAGTGATATAAAGACCTATTCCAGCCGCACCGGTCACTGGAAACCACGCTCCGGTGCTATTCCGGAACACCTACGCAATCTAGTAAACAGTATACAGGGCAAAAACCAGTAAAAGCACTCTGTAGCAACGTAACCCCCAACAGACCGGGTACGAGTAACCAAAGAGGATCGACATAATAGGCCAGTAGGGCGCCAGCTGTTAATATTGCACCGGTTATACCATCGTGCACGCGTGTCTTCACATTGATCGTGGTCCCTCCCATTTCAAGGTTCTGAGGCAAGGACAAACGCCAAATTAGTGTATCCTCGATTTAAGAATCCAAACAAAGCAATTATCACAATGGGTATCGTTGTCCGCCCAGTGGGATTTCGTATGGGAGAATCGTCTCTAAAACTTTTAAATTCAAATAAAACAACCTGCAATTTTTTGAATTTGCCCAGCATGGAAACTATCTGGCCCTCGGATTCATGTGTTTGATAAAAGTTTCTTCTTCCTCGCGATTCCGTTTCAAACTTTCCGCCAAAGGGGCATTCTTTGCCCTTTCCAGCCAATGCGATTTCAGCGCCGCATCGATCTCCAATGAATGTGTCACTGTCTCCTTACAGCTTGCTACAAAACGGCTGAGAAGAAGGGATCGCAAGACGTTCGGCACACTCAAACCCATTGCTTGAAACCTATAGTATGAATACTGCGGCTGTCAACAAACCGTGAATTTTCCCGTCTATCCGGTCACAGTTTCAGGTCACTGTTACCGCCTCGTACCTTACCACTCCTCCCATCCTTGCCTAAAGAGCAACATTAAATTGCAACACAGGTCTTTGACAAATAATACGTGCGCACGGAGCATGCACACTTTTGATCCTTCGTCCACCATTGAACGGACTTGGAAGTAAAAGGGTCAGAAACTTCGGCAAATTTTTCAGGAGAGCGAGGCGTGGTTCAATTTAATGAACGTTGGATTGACAAGATGTGGCCTTTTGGTTCAGGAAGTGAGTTGTTATCCCCGCTC
>Ga0114947_10000777_pt1 | contig 11392 bp, 10 predicted proteins | sample CR02metaG_FD_99656 | JGI IMG/M metagenome (GOLD analysis project Ga0114947, IMG submission 99656) | Deep subsurface microbial communities from Mariana Trench to uncover new lineages of life (NeLLi) - CR02 metaG | ecosystem: Environmental > Aquatic > Marine > Ocean trench > Sediment ...
CCCCTTCTTTTTCAATATCGTCCTTAATGAGCTGGACGTCTTCCAGACAGAAAGCAGGCGACGTCCTGACAACGGAAAGCTGATATTCGTTGGCAGCGATCCCAACAAGCTTCTTTGTGTCAAGGCACTCCCCGATGCCGCAGCCTCTGCAGACGTAAACCCCAAGTTTCTTATCCATAACCCTTATCTCTGAACCGCGCTATGAATCGCCTGAATTGCCTTGAGGGCCGCGGCAGTAGCATCTTGAACCGAGGCCGCAACATCGACCGGACCCCGCGCGCAGCCGGCCGCATAGATTCCCGGTGCCGATTCATCGGGGAGGACAAAGTGATCCTTATCGTAGCCTACTTCGGCGGCGGGTTTTTTCTCCTCCATACTGGGAACCATTCCGGTGGCAAGAACCACTAGGTCCACTTTAACCCTGAATATCTGTGCTGAGAGGATATCTTCGGCCTCAACGATCAGCTGCTTGCTTGTCGGGTCTTCGATAATTTTAGCGACTTTCCCTTTCATCACAGACACATTCTCGTCGGTTTGAACCTTCTTAGAAAAGAACTCGTAGGTGCCCGGAGTTCGAAGGTCTATGTAAAAGATATAGGCCTTGGAATTTGGGTTCTGCCCTCTGACATATGTCGCCTGCTTCAAAGACCCCAGGCAGCAAATGCCAGAGCAGTAACCGAGATGGTTCTCATCTCGCTGACCGGCGCACTGGACAAAGGCCACGCTGTTCACTGGTTTTCCGTCGGAGAGGCGCACGATTTTTCCCTTGGTAGGCCCATTCGGTGCCGCCAATCTCTCCATCATCATGTTCGTGATAACATCGGCATATCGGCCGAATCCCAGGTTATCAATCCGCGCCGCCTCGTAGGGCTTCCAGCCGGTTGCCATGATGACTGCCCCCACCTTGAGGTTGAAGCTTTTCGGTTTCATGTCCAAATCAATGGCGTCGTATTCGCACACATCAACACATTTTGCGCAGGCATTAAGCTCGCAGGCTGAATCATCAATGACATATTTCATGGGGAATGCCATTGTATGGGGTAGGTAAATGGCCTTGGTCGTTCCCATTCCAAAATTAAAGGTATCCGGCCGATCCACAGGACAGACCGCCACACAGGCATTGCATGAGGTGCAGCGGTCGTTAACGTAGCGAGCCTGCTGCGTTATGGTCACGTTGAAATTCCCTGGCTCACCGGAAATTCTTTCGACCTCGGCCAGGGTGAAGAAACGGATCCGTGGATTCTTTTTAATCCTTTGGAAATTGATTTCTAGGCCACATGCAGGCGGACAGAGCTTGGGGAAATACTTATTGAGTTGCGCTACCCTCCCTCCTAGATAGGCCTCCTTCTCCACGATGAAGACGTCATACCCCGCCTCTGCTGATTCCACTGCGGCTGTGATACCAGCGATGCCGCCACCGACTATGAGGATGCTCCGATGAACTGAGGGGACCGTCTCCGCTGAAGACACCCGATTGTTCATAGGCTCTTGAGCCATGATCACTGAGTCTTACCCCTTTCGATTGGGAGAGGGGGGCCGCATGGCTAGGAAGCTACCAACCCCCCAAGAAATTTACGCGAAGTTGGTGAGGAAGGGAATCTTCTGCAAGTGCCACTCACCGGTTTTCGCGTCATACCGGGAGTTGGTGAAGACCTTCCAGTTCTGTTCATCCATCTTCGGGTAATCGGCTCGGTAGTAATAACCAGGCCAGCGAGTCTCCTGCCTGAAGAGCATATGCCGGATGTGGGCGTCAGAACACCATACCCGGTCCCACACCTCCCAGCAGCGGAGCAGGTCGTGGAGATCTCTGGCCGCTAGGTGCTGGAGATCTTCCTTGAAGACCTGGAGGCGCTCCAGTCCCTTAAGCAGCATGGCCTCAGTGGTGATGAACTGAGACCCCAGCCCGGCCACATACTCGTCCATGATCTTCTGGAGACGGTGGAGGGCCATCTTGGGATAGATGTAGTTCGGGTTGATGTCATCCCTGGTGGAAGAGCCCTTCCCTTTTTCGTAGTTCTCAAACGGCTTCCAGAGTTCGACCTTGATGGCTTCTACTTGATCTTGGTCGATGTTTGGGCTCGTTCCTTGGTCCAACACATAGGCCACCGCTGCTTTCCCTGCTAGGCGCCCCTCGGTGTAGGAGCCTGAGGAGAACTTGTGAGCGGAGCCACCGACACCATCCCCGGCAGCAAATAAGCCATTGACCGTTGTCATGCGATTGTAACCCCAGAAGTACTCCTTGGGTGCTACGTCTTCCGGACCGCTCACCCAGGCCCCAACGCCTGAAGCGTGGGAGCCCATGAGGTAAGGCTCCGTCAACACGACCTCGGTTGGAGTCTTGGCAGGATCGATGTTGTCAGACGCCCAGATCAAGGCTTGGGACATGGTCATGTCGAGAAAGTCCTCCCAGGCCTCCGACTCAATCTCGCGGATCTTCTTGGGGTCATTTTGGGCTTCCATGAACATCCGCTGCAAGGCTTCATCGGTTCTGAGGTAGAAAGGACCACCACCCGCCCTGAAGTCAGTCAGCATCTGGTGATTTCTCAGAGGCGTCGGGATCGGCTTATTGGTCCCGTACGGCGCCCACTCGTTAAGGAGATTGGCCCACTTATCCTCTACCAGCTCCCCTTTTGCATTCTTAAAGAGGGCCTTGAATAGCAGAAACCACATCCCGACCGGGCCGTACCCGTCCTTGAATCGTGCCACCACGAGCCGGTGCTCCATCTGGGTCATCCTGGCTCCCGCCTGGATCATGAGACTGTAAACTGACCCCGTGTTCCATGGGGCGTACCAGATCCGGCCCAACCCCTCGGCGTGGGCGTGAGGACGGAAAACACCTGTGGCCCCGCCGGCAGAGGATATTACAGCTTTGGCCTTAAAGACGTAGATTTTGTTGTCTCGAACGCTGAAACCGATGGCGCCTGCGATCCTGTTTGGGACCTTGCTGTCCAGGAGAAGCCTGGCAGCGAAGATTCGCTCGTAGATATTGTTCTCACCCACCGCGGACCTTGCGGCCTCGGCGACAATGGGCTTGTACGACTCGCCGTGGATCATGATCTGCCAGCGGCCCTCACGTTTGTAAGTCCCGTCTGGGTTCTTGAAGATGGGGAGCCCCCAATCCTCGAACATGTGTACAGATGAATCGACGTGCCGGGCAATGTCATAGACCAGGTCCTCGCGGGAGAGCCCCATCAGGTCATTGCGCACATACTGAACGAAGTCCTCGGGCTTATTTTGATTCCAGCGCATCCCCATGTAACAGTTGATGGCCGATAGCCCCATGGCCACAGCCCCACTTCGCTCAATGACAGCCTTCTCTACGATAATCACCCTAAGCCCCTTGGCCTTAGCCCACTGGGCGGCTTCAAAGGCGGCCCCACAGCCGGCCATTCCCCCGCCGAGAATCAACACATCGGTTTCGACGGTTTCAGTCTCTGGTTGCGTCATCCCTCATTCACCTCGCTTATTTAGTTTTGAAGATATCACGGGCAGCTGGTCCACCATCAGCCACTTGGGCTCGCCGCAGAGCATTTGGCTTTTAATATCCTCCGGGGTCGAAGGCAGAGCGTACTTGCCGGGATCAATGGAGCCCCACTGGGTCGTTCGTATAGGGTACTTGAAGCGCTTTGTCTGTCCGTTCCTAAACTTCACCGTCCACATAATCGAGTCGGTCCCTCTGAGCGGCGTGAGGCTCGCCCCCAACGGCACCACGTCTGCGTACCCCCGCATGTCGATAGCTGTCTGAGGACAGACTTTCACGCACGCGTAGCATTCCCAGCATTGGTCAGGCTCCTGGTTGTAAGCCTTCCCGAGGGCCTTGTCCAACACCATGAGGTCGGTCGGACAGATGTGATGGCAGGCAGGCCGGTCCAGGGCCTTGCAGCCGTCGCATTTATTCGGATTGACGTAGGTTGGCATATCTTTCCTCCTGGATTCTACTTTTCACCCTCTGCGTACTTATGGAGTTTCACCTCCACTTTTTCATCCAGCTTTGCATAGTAGTCCTTTAAGATTGTGAGAACCTCAGGTCGACTGAAATGATCAGGGACCTCCTCCTCGCCGGACAACATCCTTCTTAACATGGTACCGCTTAGGAGCAGCCTGTCCTCCTTACAATGAGGGCAGGTCCTTATGGAAGCGACCCCGTTGCACTTATAGCAGTAAAAGGTCCAGTCCATCTTTAGAGGTTGAAGTTCCAGAGAGTCTTTGGGGATCTCATCAAAGATTCGATGGGCATCAAAAGGTCCGTAGTACTCCCCGACCCCCGCATGGTCCCGTCCCACAATAAGGTGACTGCACCCATAGTTCTGTCGGAACACGGCGTGGAGTAACGCCTCGCGGGGGCCGGCATAGCGCATCTCCATGGGATACCCAGCCTGGATGCAGGTATCTTTGACAAAATAGTTTTCCACCAATGCGTTGACAGCCCTCACCCTAACCTCGGCAGGGATGTCACCAGGCTTGAGCTTTCCGATCAATTGGTGGATCAACACGCCATCGCAGATCTCTATGGCAACCTTCGCCAAATACTCGTGAGAGCGATGCATTGGATTCCTGAGTTGCAATGCGGCAACGGTGTTCCATCCCTTGTTCTGAAAAATCTCCCTCGTCTGTGCCGGGCGCAAATAGACGTCCTTATAGAGCTCAGGATAATAGCTCTCGCTGAACACCTTCACCGTCCCGGCCAGGTTGACCTCACCTTGGGCCATCAACTTGGCCACTCCAGGATGCTGCGTATCGGTGGTCTTAAAGACCTGTTTACACTCATAGGTCTTGTCAATCGTGTATTTTTCCTGAACGGTCATGCTCCCCATGAGCTCGTCGGTTTCTTCGTCAGTCAAAGCAACCTCTTGGCCGTCCTTCAATCGATCCGCTTGCTCTCGGGGGACTGACAGAGTAATGGGAACGGGCCAGAAAATACCTTGGCTCGTCCTGTAGTCATCACAAACGCCCTTCCAGTCTTCCTTTGTCATGAATCCATCAAGGGGGGTAAAGGCCCCAATGCCTAACATGATGAGATCTGAGGTCTCTCTGGACGTCAACATGACTTGGGGCAGACTCTTGGCCTTTTGCTTCTCTTCTCTGAATTGGTCCCCCGTAAGGAGGAGAGGTTTCAGTTTTTTTTCTTTACCGTGTGGATTCACTAAAGCCATCTTGGTTCCTTACTATCCCGCATATCTCGTCTAAAACAATGTCAAAAGGCTCCGTCCTTTCTGTTGCGGCAGATTCTAGACAACGAGGGCATAGAAGGCAAATAAATAATCATCTCGTTTACTATAAAGATTCGTTTATGGCTCAATCAACGGGTTTTATCACTCGTTTCACTTTTCGGCGGGGCTGGGTCAGGTGTTGTTGGGCATAGGCATAAGCAAACTCTCGAAAACGCTGGGCCACAGGGGAGAAGTACTTCTGCTTTCGGTAGATGAGTTCCATATGCCGAGTAAGGTCAAAGCGTTCAATGACAATGATCTTGAGCTTGCCGAGGGTGCACTCATTCTCCACAGAGTATCTGGAGACAAAAGCAATGCCCAGGTTGGCCTCCACGGCCTTTTTTACCGCCTCGGTTCCAGGAAGCTGCATGACCATCCGTAATGTAACACCTGCCTCTTTGAGCCTGCGCTCTACGAGCTGGCGTGTTCGTGACCCCTGCAAGGGAAGGATACAGGGCTGGGGTTTAAGATCCTTCAGGGAAACCTTCGCAAGGGAGGAAAAGGGATGGGAGGGAGAGACGATGAGTTCCACGTGGTCAAGGCAGATCGGCTCCACTCCAAACCGACGGTCCTCAGTGGGGCCGCCGACAAGTCCCATGTCCACAACGTTTTGGAGAATCTTTTCGTAAAGCCATTCCGTTGACTCGATCTGAAAAATGACCTCCGTTTGAGGATAAAGTTCCTTAAAAGCCCTTACAATCCGGGGAAGGATGTACATGCCCCCGGTGGTATTGGCTCCGAGGATAAGTTTCCCCTTGGTTGCCGCGCTCAACTCATCGATAGCCCTTTCAGCCTCATCCTTTGCATGGAGTATCGAGACGGCGCAGCGGTAGAGGGCCTCGCCGGCCTGTGTCAGGCGGAGCTTAGGACCACCCCGTTCCAGCAAGGGGAGACCCAGATCGTTTTCCAGAGCCTTTACTTGAAGGCTCACGGCTGGCTGGGTGAGATGGAGGTCAGATGCGGCGGCCGTAAAGCTCTGCCGCTGGACCACTGCGTAAAAGATCTGGAGTTGATGGATGTTCATTGTCGGTTTTGTTTCGCTTAAGTGGCACCGTCGGGTATTCTTTCCGAAAAGGGAAAGGTTAACCCCGATCCGAAATTATTCCGCTCGTGAAATACTCCTTGATGAGCATCAGGCCTCCCCAGAGAGCTGCTTTTACCCCGTACCACAGAACGCCCTGTACGTAAGTGCAGGGATGAACCCCGTACGATCTCAACCCCAACCCCGACCACAATCGTACGGGATGAATGTTCCGGCCTCCCTGTAAGGGTAGCGCCCCAAAGCCACGGACGTAAGTCCGTGGTACTGGGTTTACCGTGAATCGGCAACTTACCTCTAGTATAATTGTAGGCCGAAGATCAAAATGTCGGTAACTCCTGTCATATGGTGTCCAAAACCGCAAATACCTCGAATGTTTTTTCGGATCGGGGTTAATAGCGAGCTTTGCCTGTAGCTATCGGTATCGGAAATCGGCAGGGGCCACTAGATCTCTTGTCAGATATAATACATGATTCTGCTGATAAACCCCGTCTTTTTGAGATGAGATTACCCCTGCTATAAACCAAAGCGTTCCAAGAGTAGGGACTCACCCCGAAATAGTCTTGGAAACACTATGAGATGCCGCTCCTTGGCTTTAAGAGGCCTTATGTGTAGTGGTTTTTATCTCAAAGGCCTTTAGATTGAGGTATCGTTTGATATTGCAGGTCGCGCCCATCATGTAGTGTGATAGGTGAACACGGTTGATCCCCCGATATTTCGTTCGTCTCAGGCCATGTCCTCGCACTAATTCGCTCAAAGTCCCTTCAATACCATTCCTAGGGTACATCCTCTTGGTAAAACCTTTTTGCTTCATCTCAGCGTGCCGCTTCTGCACATGATCGTAAGGAAAGAGTTCTTGCAGAAATACGCCTGAGTCGGTAGATAGGAGTCCATGGATAAGCTGTGCAGTCTCCGGGAGGCAATCACAGAAGAAATCGAGGACGGTATGGCGGTGGCGATGGGCTGCACCCTTGAATCCCTGATTCCTTTTGCAGCCGGATATGAAATCATCCGACAAAAGAAAAGGGACCTCACGTTAATTGCCCCTATCTCCGATATCCAGTTTGACCAGCTCATAGGTGCGGGTTGCGTGCGACGGGTCATTGCCTCCTGGGTCGGAAATGTGGCCGCAGGGTTGGGACATAACTTTAGGCGGGCAGCAGAAGAGGGAGTACCGTACCCTCTGGAGATCGAAGAGCATTCGAACTTCACTGTCGCTCTGGGCTTGAAGGCCGCGGCTATGGGCGTGTCATTTCTCCCTACGAAGACAGTGCGTGGAAGCGATTTTAGTCGTGCTGAGCATTTTCGGTCCGTCACATGCCCCTTTGGCGGTGAAGAACTGTTGGCCGTTCGGTCCATTGTTCCCGATGTGGCCATCCTCCACGTGCAGAAGTCGGACTGTGAGGGAAACGCTCATGTTTGGGGAAATCTTGGGGTTGCCCATGAGGCGGCATTTGCGGCAAAGAAAGTGATTCTCAGTAGTGAGGAGATAGTGACCCACGAACATATCCTCAGCGATCCAAACCGAACAATCATCCCCGGATTTCTTGTTTGCCGAGTCATTCACGAACCGCTTGGTTCGCATCCTTCACCAGCCCAAGGGTATGCCCGTAGAGACGACGATTTTTACTTTGATTACCACGACCTGTCGCGCAGCCGTAAAGGGACTTTGAGCTGGCTTGAGAAATGGGTCTTCAGCGTTAAAGATCACGCAGGCTATCTGGCACTGCTCGGTGAGGAGAGATTAAAGGGACTCAAACCCCAGGGAGATCTCTTTTCTCCCCGGGTCAGTTTCAACTTCTAACCATACATATATGAAATATTCCGTTGAATTTGGGTTTGGGTATTCGGATAAAAGATTATTCTCGCAAAGGCACAAAGGACGCCAAGTGACGAAGTCGTTCTGTTGAACATTTTCTCGGTAAAAATCTAGCTATGGATTACACTCCTCGGGAACTGATGGTAGTAGCTGCGGCCCGCGAAATCCGCGATGGGGAAATAATCTTTGTAGGTATGCGTCTTCCTCTGCTCGGATTTGCTGTTGCAAAAGAAATCTATGCCCCAAGAGCCATCGGTATCTTTGAGAACGGGGTGATGCGCGACTGGCCTGCGCGAGAGGCCTTTTTGACGATAAGCGATCCACCCAACGTGGCGGGGTCCCTTTACTGTGGGAGTGTCCTGGATGTTATGGCCTTGCTCCAGAGCGGACGTGTGGATCTGGGTTTCATTGGAGGGGCGGAGGTGGACCGCTTTGGTAACCTGAACACGCACTGGGTGGAGGAGAAGGGAAAACGGATAAGACTTCCAGGGAGCGGTGGTGCTGCCGACATCGCAACCATGGCGAGTCGTTGTATTATCATTATGAATCACGAAAGACGCCGATTCCCTCCCAAGGTTCATTTTGTAACCTCTGCGGGGTATGGAAACGGAGCGCATTGGCGAGAACAGATGCGGTTGAGTGGAGGGGGGCCGAGCCGGGTGATTACTAGCTTGGGCATTTTCTCTTTCGATCCAGTCACACGCGAGATGGTCCTCAGTTCCACCCACCCTGGAGTGAGTGTCGAGGAGATTCAACGGGAAACCGGTTGGCCCCTACGAATCCAGGAAGATCTTCGAGAGACCGATCCGCCTTCGGCCGACGAGCTGGCTGTAGTGAGAAAGTATGATCCTAAAGGCGTGTGGACGTCTTGAGCCCATCCTTGTCTTCTTATGAGGCGAGTCCGTTGGAGGGAACGGGAATGAAAGTACAATATGACAAGAAAGCCGATGCCGCTTTTATCCAGTTTTCCTCAAAGCGGCCCGTAGGGGGCGTAGAGATCAAAGAATGAGTTATCCTACACGGAACAGAAAAGGATCAGATTGTCGCATTGGAAATCCTGGACGCCAGCGAGCGAGTCCCATTGCAAAATCTATTTAAGCTTGAAGTGTTGAAGACCGCCGGCCAGTAGCTGCCTATGATCTTGATGTCATTACCCAGGATGTCACTCGGGGTAGAGATCTAAGAATTCTGCTGGGCTCACGGTCTGGACGCCACGGAAGGTCTTAAGCGGGAGCAGATGTTCTTTATCTCCTGTGATAAGAAAATCCGCTTTCGCCTCAACAGCGCACTCAAGAATGCGGTTATCAGCATCGTTTCCCTTCACTATTGAGATGAACTCCTTAGGATCAACCACCACGATAGCCATGGACCTTATAAGTTCCTTGGCGTCTTGAGCACGATCGCGGCTCCACCCCAGCTTCTTCACAAGAACCGCTCCAATTTCATCTAGGATGAATGAGGAAATGAAAAGATCAATTTCTCCTGATTGTACTAACGCCAGAATTCTCGTGAGCCTGCTTTGAGGAAAGTGGAGTGCTGAGACAATAACGTTGGTGTCCAAGACAACCCGTGTCACGATTTTTGGCGCTGACCTCGATACTGATGTACCAGCCGGTCCACGTCTTCCTCGGTGGTGATGCCAAGCTCTCTAGCCCTTTTAGCTCCATAGGATTGGAGCTTTCTAAATCGCCGTCCTTCGAGGTATCGGCGGAGAGCCTCCCGAATGAGTTCGCTCTTGGTCCGGTTCTCCTCTTTTGCAGCTTTTTCAGCCTCTTTTCCGAGCCTTGGCGGGAGGGATATCGACCAAGTTATGGTGGTACGCAAAAGAATCACCTCCTTCCTGCTTAGTATTACTAAGCAGGATATCATATGGAATGACACTTTCAAGCTGCCACCTGAATTACGCGAGTCCTTAATGCTTTCAGCGACGATGGGTGTCTCATTTCATTGACAGGTTCCGAGTATTGACACAGAACGGCCTATGCGATTAAGGGTGACTCTATGGTTAGTGGATACAACAGTTCTGAGTATTACGCCAGGTTGTGATCCTGAGGATAAGGCCTTCTCTTCCATAACTCCTGGTCTTAGGAAGGAGGTAGCGCTAGAGAAATTTTACCACTGTGCGAAAATGGAGAGAATTGGAGTGACGCCTCATACCGGACAGTTTGAGGGAACAAGTTAGGGAACACATCCGCTTAGTTTTGTGGAACGAACAAATGCCTGAGTTTGGGAGAGTGGGAGCTAAATGGGCTCGATAGATGTTTTAATTATTGTTGCCTTCATCGTTTATGCCATTGGCTCGGGATTAAGGAACAAAGGGGTCGCCTCTAAAAATCTAGAAGAATACTTTCTGGCGGGTCGGACCCTTCCTGGATGGAAGGCTGGACTGAGCATGGCCGCCACTCAGTTTGCAGCCGACACCCCGTTGCTGGTGACGGGGCTGATTGCAACGGCTGGTATCTTTGCCCTCTGGCAGCTTTGGATATATGCCTTGGCCTTTTTGCTCATGGGTTTTATCTTGGCCTCCAGCTGGCGGCGTGCTGCTGTGCTCACCGATGCGGAGTTGACCGAGGTACGCTACGGAAAAACCTCTGCGGCCGTGCTTCGAGGAATTAAAGCCGTCTATTTTGGCACCATTTTCAATTGTACCGTTCTCGCCTGGGTCTTATTTGCTGCGGCCAAGATTGCAGAACCTTTTTTGCTCTGGGATCAATGGTTGTCACCCGTGATCTACCAGCCCACCGTTCATTTTGTTCAATGGGTTGGAGTTCCCCTGACGGCTGGTGGAGCAGATGATCCTGGGGTCTGGATTAAAACAGCTAATAATTTTATCTCGATTATCATGATCGTGATGGTTACAACCTTTTATTCCGCCACTGGGGGGTTGAGAAGCGTGGTCTCAACCGATGTTGTCCAGTTGGCTATCATGCTACTGGGAACACTAGCCTTCACCATTATCGTTGTTGGTGAGGCCGGTGGCCTGGGGGCCATAAAGGATCAGATCTACGAGAAATTTGCTTCAGGAGGTCCTGGTGGGATTCTGCCTGATCAAATTTTTGCCTTTACTCCGGACCATGCCAAAAACGCCTCGTTCGCTTTGCTTTTTCTCTTTGCCCTCCAGTGGATCATACAACTCAACTCGGATGGGACCGGTTATCTGGCTCAGCGCTCCATGGCCTGCCGTAGCGAGAGAGATGCCAAAATCGCAGCTATTGTGTTTACCTTCACGCAGGTTTTGCTAAGAAGCCTCCTGTGGCTGCCTCTCGGGTTGGGACTGTTGATCATCTTTCCCCCGGATTCCAATCTGGCGCAGGAGTTCATGCA
>Ga0114947_10000778_pt1 | contig 11391 bp, 8 predicted proteins | sample CR02metaG_FD_99656 | JGI IMG/M metagenome (GOLD analysis project Ga0114947, IMG submission 99656) | Deep subsurface microbial communities from Mariana Trench to uncover new lineages of life (NeLLi) - CR02 metaG | ecosystem: Environmental > Aquatic > Marine > Ocean trench > Sediment ...
GACGTGCACATACATGATGCGCACGCTTTCGCCTTGCTGATAGTCGGCCGGTGACGCGAACAGCGCGAAATAAAGCCCAACGACGAAAAGAATAACCGTCCCTGTGGCAACCCACGGCAGCATCGTCGCCGCCAGGCGAGAAAAGCGGTTGGGGTTGGCGAAGCGATGCAACACGGGTTGGCTCTTTCTTTAGGTTTTTTTTAGATTACTCGATAGCCTGGCGCAATGCAGCCGCCGTCGCCCAAGGCGCGGCCGCCAGGGCGAGCAGCAGAAAACCGCCCAGCACCGTGAGCAGGTCGCCGAACTCGCGGCCGGCGATGGCACCATCGACGACCAGGGCGCCGAAAATCAAAACCGGAATGTACAGCGGTAGCACCAGTAGGGAAATCAAGACCCCGCTCCGTCGCGCGCCCAGGGTCAAGGCAGCACCGATGGCGCCGATCAGGCTCAAGGTCGGGGTTCCGAGCAGCATCGAGACGATCAACGGCACGAAGGCGGAACCGGGCAAATTGTAAAATACGGCCAACACTGGTGCGGCGACGAGCAGCAATACGCCGGTCGTCAGCCAGTGGGCGATTATCTTGGCCAGCGCGACCAATACCATCGGCAACGGTGACAAGACAAACTGTTCGAGGCTGCCATCCTCGTAGTCGGCGCTGAACATTCGCTCGAGGCTCAGCATCGCCGCCAGCAGGGCGACCACCCAGATCACACCACCGCCGATGCGCGGCAATATATCGAGGTCCGGGCCGATGCCGAACGGAAACAGGGTCGCGGCGAGGATGAAAAACACCACCGCCATCGCCGCATCGGTGCCGCCGCGAAACGCCAGCTTGAGATCGCGGCGAATAAGGAGCACGAGCCCTATCAAGGCGTCGCGTCCTGTAGGTCGAGCCGGTCGGCGTGTCCTTCGAGCGCGTCGTCGAGGCGGCCGCCATGACTGGCGATAACCGCCACACCCTCGTTGGCCAGATGGGCCAAAATGGCGTTGGCGAGCATGGCGACAGCGCCGGGGTCGAGCCCCGTCGCCGGTTCGTCGAGCAGCCACAAGGGCGGTCCCCAGGGTGAATTCTGGCCGACGGCCAGGCGCGCGAGAGTGAGCCGCCGCCGCTGACCGGCCGATAGATAACGCGCCGGCAAGTCGGCGAGCTGCTCGATACCGAACTGGTAAAGTGCCGGTTCGATCTCTGGATCAAGACCGTAAAGCCTGGCCCAGAACTCGAGGTTCTCGCACACTGTAAGTCCCGGTTTAACCGGATCGGCGTGTCCGATATAGGCGATCCGCCGGCGATGAGCTTCGGCGTCGGCAGCGATATCTTCACCCTCCCAGGCCAGCGTACCGGCGGCCGGCGGCAGCAATCCGGCCACTATTCGCAATAGGCTCGATTTGCCGCTGCCATTGGGCCCCGACAACAATAGCGCGCGGCCGGGATTGACGGCGAGCGCGACCCCGGCGAACACCAAGCGATCGCCGCGCACGCAGTCCAGCCCTTTCACCGTCAATCCTTGCATTACCCCCGGCTCAATTTTGTCTACACGCCGCCACTGCGGGCGCGAACCTAGAGCGTATTCCGGTAAGTTGGAACCATTCTGTTGGCGATCGGGGCGGCGGATTGTGGCAAACCAAAAAAGACCGCCGGCTGGGGGCAACCGGCGGTCTCAGGCCCTGGATCAACATCGGCCCTTGGGGATGGGCTAGATGTCGGAGGCTGACCGGTCGTGCCCGATGGAGTAGACACGTCCGGCAGCTTCAATATGGGTCGGCGATTTGGCGACAGTTGGGTGTTTTTGCGGCGGAATTGTGATTTCAGTGGCAACCAATACGCGGTGTTTTGTTGCTTAGATCCAAAACCCCGGCGGGTGCGGGGCTCGCTCGGCGTCGGCGCGCGAAATTCCAATATCGCTCAATTGCCGATCGTCCAGCGCCTGCAATTCGCGCTGCCAGCGACGCCGCAGACTATGGTTCCACAGGGCCGTTATCAACCGATCCAATGTGTTGGTCGATTGCGTAATACCCAACACGTCGGGATTTGTGCGGCCCTCGCCAATAGACCAAACCGCCTTCTTAAATGTGGTGACGGGGCGAAGCCGTGAAGGGGCAAAGCGGCCCACCGGTGAAGTGAATGTCTGAGTCATCGCTCGAACTCCTGCGTGCAATTGTATTCCTGGAATATGTGGCGCGACTTGTTATCAATCAAACGAATAATATTTATGACATTGATCAAAATATTTGATAGATAACAACGATGGTTATGACCCTCGAAACCCCGTTGCTGCGAACGTTGGTGGCGGTCTCCGAAACTGGCAGTTTCACCCGCGCCGCCGCTCAAGTGCACCGTACCCAGTCGGCTGTGAGCATGCAGATCAAGCGGCTCGAACAGACGGTTGGCAAACCGTTGCTGGAGCGCGACCGCCGTCAGGCCCGGCTGACCCGCGAAGGCGAGGCGCTGGTCGAGTATGCGCGGCGAATTCTCAATCTGCACGAGGAGGCATTGGCGGCGGTGTCAGAACCCGAGATCACCGGTCGTGTGCGGATCGGTACGCCGGACGACTACGCTGCCGGATTTCTTCCCCAGGTGTTGTCGGATTTTGCCGAGACCCATCCCAACGTCGAAGTCGATATGCGTTGCGAGACCAGCGCCAAGATTTTTCGTGCTTTCGAGCAGGGCGAAGTAGATGTGGCTTTGTTGACGTCCGGGCCCTGGCTGAAGGGCGGTGAAATTATCCGCCGCGAACCGATCGTGTGGGCGACCTCGGCTCGGCATATGGTGCACGAACGCGATCCGTTGCCGCTCGCTGTGTTCGAGCCCGGTTGCCTGTTTCGTGAATCGGCGCTGGCGGCGTTCGACAAAAGCAGGCGTCCGTACCGAATAGCCTATTCCAGCGAGTCCACCACCGGTCTTGTCACCGCCGCGTTGGCGGGTTTGGCGGTGACCGTGCTTGCCCGTAGCAGCGTGCCGGCGGGCTTGCGCGAACTGTCGCCCGACGAGGGCTTTCCGGTGCTGAGATCTGTCGATATCGCATTGCTGCGGCCGCCGCCCGGGCGTTCACGCGTGGCCGACCGGCTCGCCGATCACATCGCCCAGCGCGTGCCCATGGGAGCCGCCAAGGCCGCGTAAGATCACGAGTACTGAAGGACGTTATGAAATGATTGTCGTTTGGGATCTGCCGACGCGCGCGTTTCATTGGGTGCTGGCGGCCTCGGTGATTCTCGCGCTGATCATTATCGAAGACAAAGGCTTGGCCTACGCGATTCACGCGATCCTGGGCGTCGCCGCGTTGGTGTTGGTGCTATTCCGGCTGGTCTGGGGATTCGCCGGTGGCGAACACACCCGCTTCACCGATTTTGTCGCCGGCTGGACCACCGTGCGCAGTCATACATTGCAGCTATTACGCTTGTCGCCGCCTCGGCACATCGGTCACAACCCGCTCGGTGGTTGGGCGGTGGTCCTGCTTACGCTAACGCTGCTAGCCGCGACGACGGGGGTTCTAACCGGCGGTCTGCTCGGTAGCGCCACGGCGCGCGCCGCGGATGGTATTCACGAGCTCTTTGGCTCGCTGCTGCAGCTCATGGTGTTCATTCACATTGCCGGCGTGATCGTCGACTGGGTGCTGACGCGCGACAATATCGTTGCCGCCATGTGGCATGGGCGCAAGCGGATCGAAGATACCAGTTCTGCCGTCAGCGCGCGGGGCGGTAGCGTCTTGCTGGCTGCGGTCATCGCGGTGCCGCTGATTGTGTTCGGCGGATATGTGATGACCCAAATCGACCTCACGGCGGCTCCCGGCCGATCCGGTTCTGATTCCGAAACCGACTAGTATCCCGATGTTTAACGCGTTCGCCCGCTTGGCGGGTGATGGCCTTTGGCCTATATAAAGGCGGAATCTGACGCCGATGGGTCGCCACCCGCCCGTTAGGTCATCCAAAAATCTAGCCCTCTGGCAGAAGATAAGGAGACCATCGATGTCTACGATCGGCCAAGACAGCCTGAACACCCGCCGCACCCTCGAAGTCGGCGGTGTCAAATACGACTATTTCAGCCTGAGCGAGGCGGCGGCGAAGTTTGGCGATATCTCGCGCCTTCCCTATTCGCTGAAAGTATTGCTGGAAAATCTGCTGCGCTACGAAGACGGCCGCAGCGTTACGGTGGACGACGTGCAGGCGATCGTCGATTGGCAGAAGGAACGCAAATCGAGCCGTGAAATCGCCTATCGCCCGTCCCGCGTGCTGCTTCAGGATTTTACCGGCGTTCCCGCAGTGGTCGATTTGGCGGCGATGCGCGAGGCGGTGCAAAACCTCAATAGCGACCCGCGGCTGATCAATCCGTTGTCGCCGGTCGATTTGGTGATCGATCATTCGGTCATGGTCGATAGCTTTGGCAGCAAGGAATCGTTCGAGAAAAACGTTGAACGCGAATTCGAGCGCAACGGCGAACGCTACGAATTTCTGCGCTGGGGCCAGGAGGCGTTCGACAATTTCCGCGTCGTGCCGCCGGGTACCGGCATCTGCCATCAGGTCAATCTGGAATATCTAGCGCAGACCGTGTGGACCGACGAAATCGACGGCACCACTTTCGCCTATCCCGACACCGTAATCGGCACCGATAGCCACACCACCATGATCAATGCGTTGGGCGTGTTGGGATGGGGCGTTGGCGGCATCGAAGCCGAAGCGGCGATGCTCGGCCAACCGGTGTCGATGCTGGTGCCGGAAGTGATCGGTTTCAAAATGACCGGCGCCTTGAAAGAGGGCACGACCGCAACCGATCTGGTGCTGACCGTTACCCAGATGCTGCGCCAGAAAGGCGTGGTCAGCAAGTTCGTCGAATTTTTCGGCGACGGGCTCGACCATTTGTCTCTGGCCGACCGGGCGACCGTCTCCAATATGGCGCCCGAATATGGCGCCACCTGCGGCATTTTCCCGATCGACAAGGAGACCATGCGCTACCTGCGGTTCACCGGGCGGCCCGACGACCGGCTGGCTTTGGTCGAGGCCTACGCTAAGGCCCAAGGCATGTGGCGCGAGAAGGGCGCCCCCGAGCCGCTGTTCAGCGATACAATGGAACTCGACATCTCAACCGTCGAGCCGTCGCTCGCCGGGCCCAAGCGCCCGCAGGACCGCGTCGCCCTGTCGGGCATGGTAGCCAGCGCACGGCAGGCATTGGCCGATATGGGTTCCGGTACCGCAACCCCGGTCGAGGGAGCAGACTACAGCATCGACCCGGGTGACGTGGTGATCGCGGCGATTACAAGTTGCACCAACACCTCGAACCCCTCGGTGTTGATCGCCGCCGGCCTGGTGGCCCAAAAGGCGCGCGAAAAAGGCCTCAACAGCAAGCCCTGGGTCAAGACATCGCTGGCGCCAGGTAGCCAGGTAGTGACCGACTATCTGGTGGCGGCTGGGCTGCAACAACCCCTGGACGAACTGGGTTTCGATCTGGTCGGTTATGGCTGCACCACGTGCATTGGCAATTCGGGCCCGTTGGACCCGGCGATCCATGACGCCGTCGTCGGCGGTGACCTCGGGGTCAGCGCCGTGTTGTCGGGCAATCGAAATTTCGAGGGCCGGGTACATCCGCTCACCAAGCTGAATTATCTGGCCTCACCGCCGCTGGTAGTGGCCTATGCGTTGGCCGGCTCGCTGAACGTCGATTTCTACAACGATCCATTGGCTCAGGACGGCGACGGCAACGATGTGTATCTCAAGGATATCTGGCCGTCGAATGCCGAGATTTCGGAAATTCTGGGCAACGTGCTAACGCCGGAAATGTTTCGCAAACGCTACGACAATGTCTTCGCCGGCGACCAGAAATGGCAGAACATCAAGACCGCAACCGGCCTGACCTATCAGTGGAACGATGGGTCGACCTATGTGCGCCACCCCAGCTTTTTCGAGGATATGGCGCCCGAGCCGGCCGAGATTTCCGATGTCGTCGGCGCCCGGCCGCTCATGATACTGGCCGATAGTGTGACCACCGATCACATTTCGCCGGCTGGCTCGATCAAGGAGGATGGTCCGGCGGGCGATTATCTCAAGATGCACCAAGTGCGGCCGATCGACTTCAATTCGTTCGGATCGCGGCGCGGCAATCACGAAGTGATGATGCGCGGCACGTTCGCCAACATCCGCATCCGCAACGAAATGGCGCCGGGCACCGAGGGCGGGGTCACGGTTCACCAGCCATCGGGCGAGCCGATGTCGGTTTATGACGCCGCGATGCGTTACCTGGCTGACGGAGTTCCGCTGGTGGTCATCGGCGGGAAGGAATATGGCACCGGGTCGAGCCGCGATTGGGCGGCCAAAGGCACACGTCTGCTTGGGGTCAAGGCGGTGATCGTCGAGAGCTTCGAGCGCATCCACCGTTCGAACCTGGTCGGGATGGGCGTATTGCCGCTCCAGTTCAAGGATGGCCTCGACCGCGCGCAACTTGGTTTCGACGGCACTGAGATGTTCGATCTCACCGGCATCGAGGGCGGCATCACGCCGCGCATGGATGTCGCGTGCAAGATAACTTACGCCGATGGCGCGGTGCGCGAGATCCCCTTATTGTGCCGCATCGACACCCTCGACGAGGTAGAATATTACCGCCATGGCGGCATCCTTCAGTATGTGTTGCGGAACATGTTGAAAGAGGCCGCGTAGAGCGTCTGTCACTGTCAATTGATTGGCATGTGAAACCCCGGCGTCTCATAGTTGGCGTGATGACCATGATTGTACATCCTCGGTTGACATTGCGCTGGCTGGTTTTGGCCGCGGGCTTGTTGCTGGCCGCGCTGGCTTCGGCACCGTCGAGCGCCGGCGAACGTCTGACGGTCGTCGAATTATTTACCTCGCAGGGCTGCCCATTGTGTCCTTCTGCAGACGCGTTTTTAGGTGAGCTGACCAAGCGCGATGATGTGTTGGCGCTGAGCTTCCACGTTGGTTATTGGGATTACATCGGTTGGGCCGACCCGTTTGCCAAACCCGCCTACACCAAGCGCCAGGAAAAATATCTCGACTGGTTCGGCCTTCCCTATGTGTTCACGCCGCAGGCCGTCATCGATGGCCGCATGCACGCATCGGGCAATCGCCAGGAAAGCATTTTGCGCCACATAAAAGTGGCCGGCAAAGTCGAACGCGGCCGCATCGATGTCGAGTTGACGCGAATTTCGGCTGGCCAGGTGCGAATCCGTATTGCCATGACGGAAGCGGTCTATCGCGGCGAAGCGGAAATCATTCTGGTTCGCTTCGATGAGAAAAAAGAAACCGTGGTTACCCACGGAGAAAATTCCGGCAAGACGCTGGTCAACTTCAACGTCGTCCGCGTCATGCGGCCGGTCGCCGACTGGAACGGCGAGCCTGTCGATATGGTGCAGCGCTTGGTCGATTTGGATTCCCCGGGCGGGGATTTTTGCGCTGTTTTGATCCAGGAGCGCGCCCAGGGCCGCATCCTCGGCGCTGCTGTGGTCGATATGCGGGGTCCGGGACCCACGTAATAGGGCGTTAGCTGGATACCGCTCTCGTTATAATGTCGGCCATGCGCCGGGCGAATGCGGCCGGGTCGGGCGGCGTTTCGCCTTCGATAATGCGCGCCTGGTCGAGCAGCAGCCAGGCGACATCGTCGAGTTCGACTGAAGCGTCGCCACCCTTTTCCGCAACGGTATCGGCGAGCCGGCGGATCAGCGGGTGTTTTGGGTTTATTTCGAGAATGCGCTTAGCGCCGGTCTTCACCTGCTTGGATTGCCGCAGTATTCGCTCGATGTGCATGTCCATGTCGTCTTCGGCAGCCACCAGGCACACCGCGCTATCGGTCAAGCGGTTGCTTTCGCGCACGTCCTTTACCGCGTCCGCCAGGGTGAGCTTGAGCAGCGCGGTCAGGCTCGACAGGGCGTTGTCGGTGGCGGCGGATGGTTCGTCGTCGGCCTCCGGCGCCGTGCCGATCGCGTCTAAATCGATATCGCCGCGGGTCGCCGAACGGAATTTCTTGCCGTCGAATTCGTTGATCATGGACAGCCAGAACTCGTCGACCGGATCGACCATCAACAGAACGTCGATGTTGCGCGCCCTGAACGCCTCGAGCTGGGGCGAGGCGGTTACCGCCTCCAAGCTTTCACCGGAAATGTAATAGATATCCTCTTGGCCTTCGGCCATGCGGCCGACATAGTCGGCGAGGTTTGTGAGGCCCTCCTGGCCGGTCGAGTGAAAGTGGGCGAGCGCTAAAAGGTCCTCGCGGTAATCGGCAGATTCGTAAAGGCCCTCTTTCAAGACGGCGCCAAAATTGTTCCAAAAAGACGCATAGCCCTCGGTGTCTTTCTTCGCTTTCTTTTTCAGCTCGCCAAGGACGCGTTTGACCATACCGGTGCGGATCTTCGCCAACACCGGATTGAGTTGCAGCATTTCGCGGCTGATGTTGAGCGGTAGGTCCTCGGAATCGACAATGCCGCGAACGAAGCGCAACCAGGCGGGCAGCAAATCCTCGCAATCGTCGGTGATGAAGACGCGGCGCACGTATAGCTTCACATTGGTCTTGCGTTCCGGCTGGAACAAGTCGAAAGGCTGGCTGGTCGGTACGAACAGCAGACTGGTGTACTCGATCCTGCCCTCGACCCGGTTGTGCAGGGTCAGCCAGGGATCGTCGAATAGGTGGCCGACATGGTGGTAAAATTCCTTGTACTGATCGTCGCTGATCTCGCCGCGCGGCCGTGACCACAGGGCCGATGCCGTATTGAGCTGCTCGCTGCCGCCGTCTTCGCCGACCAGGTTGATCGGCAGGGCGATATGGTCGGAATAGGTCTTGATAATGTGGCCGATGCGCGGCGCGTCGAGGAATTCCTTTTCGCCTTTTTCCAGGTGGAGCGTCACGGTCGTACCCCGCGGGGTGTCGGCGTCTATCGGAGCGATATCGAAACTGCCCTTGCCGTCGCTCTCCCATTGCCATGCTTCACCGGCGCCGGCGCGGCGGCTGGTGACGGTTACTTTGTCGGCGACCATGAAGGCTGAATAAAAGCCGACGCCGAACTGGCCGATCAGATTGCTGTTGCCGTCCTCTTCTTTACCGGTTTGTTCGACGAAGGCGGCGGTGCCCGAACGCGCTATCGTACCCAGATTGTCGACCAGCTCTTGATAGCTCATGCCGATGCCGTTATCGGCAACGGTAAGGGTGCGCGCCTTGGCATCGGCGGTAATGGTGATTTTGAGATCGCCATCGCCGTCGAGCAAAGACGAGTCGGTCAACGCTTCGTAGCGCAACTTGTCGCAGGCGTCGGACGAATTCGACACCAGTTCGCGAAGGAATATTTCTTTATCGCTGTAGAGCGAATGGGCGACGATATCCAACAGCCGGGCGACTTCGGCCTGGAATTCATGGGTTTCCGCCTTTTTGGGGGTGGATTTATTTGTAGCGGTACTCATCGGTGTCCTCGTCGCGTTGAATTGACCTGTTGTTGTGAGTTCATATGAGGGCACACACGTTGTGCGGCAAGATTAGTATTTCTAGTGGTTGCAATCCATCCGACGGCAACCGATTGTGTGATCATGAGGTTTTCTGAAGCAGGGTCCGTGAAAGCGGTACTCGGACCGACAAATACCGGTAAGACCTACCTCGCGATCGACCGCATGATGGGCCATTCGACCGGTATGATTGGTTTTCCACTGCGCCTGCTGGCGCGCGAAAACTATGACCGGGTCGTGCGACTGCGCGGTGCCGGTTCGGCTGCCCTGATTACTGGCGAAGAACGCATCATTCCCGATAATCCGCGCTATTTTCTGTGCACCGTCGAGGCGATGCCGCAGGACCGGCAAGTTGCCTTCCTGGCGATCGACGAGATTCAGCTGTGCGCCGATGCGGAACGCGGGCACGTCTTTACCGAGCGCCTGCTGAGCGCGCGCGGGACCGAAGAAACGATGTTTCTGGGCGCTGAAACGATGGCGCCGATCCTGCGTAAACTGGTGCCGGAAGCCGAGTTTCTGCGCCGCGAGCGGTTGTCGCGGCTGAGTTATGTCGGGCCGAAGAAGCTAACCCGGTTGCCCCCGCGCTCCGCGGTGATCGCGTTTTCCGCGGCGAATGTCTACGCGCTTGCCGAATTGCTACGCCGCCAGCGCGGCGGCGCCGCCGTCGTGCTCGGCGCGCTGAGCCCGCGGACCCGTAACGCCCAAGTCGGCCTGTACGAGGCCGGTGAGGTCGATTATCTGGTCGCCACCGATGCGATCGGCATGGGCCTCAACATGGGCATCGACCATGTCGCTTTTTCGTCGCTGAGGAAGTTCGACGGCAATCATTTTCGCCATCTGATGCCCGCTGAAATCGCTCAGGTAGCGGGCCGGGCCGGCCGCTATATGGCGGACGGCACATTCGGCCCGACGACCGATCTTGAACCGTTCGATCCCGATCTGGTGGCGGCGTTGGAGGACCACAAGTTCGACTCGATTCGCGCCCTGTTCTGGCGCGCCACCAACCTGGATTTCGATTCGCCGGCCAACCTAAAACGAAGCCTCGAAGCGCCACCGCCGGTGCGCGAGTTGCGCCGGGCGCGCGCAGCCGACGATTATGGCGCGCTGGTCAGTGCGATTGCTACTCCTGGCGTCGTCGATATGGCGGCCCATCCCGAAGCGGTTCGCCTGCTGTGGGATGTCTGCCGAATTCCCGATTTTCTGGGTGACCTCAGCGGTTCTCACCCCCGGCTCGTCACCCGCATTTATAAATTTTTAATGTCGTCCGAGGCGAGGATTCCGAGCGAGTGGATTAGCCGAGCGGTCGATCGGCTCGACCGCACCGACGGCGATATCGATACATTGCTTGGGCGGATCGCCGGGGTGCGGACCTGGACCTATGTGTCTCATCGCAGCGACTGGCTCGAGGATGCGGTCGGTTGGCAGCAACGCACCTGCGATTTGGAAAACAAGCTTTCCGATGCGTTGCACGACCGCCTGACCCAGCGCTTCGTCGACCGCAAGACGGCGGTGTTGGTACGTCGGTTGCGCGAACGTAAAACCTTGCTGGCGGGCGTCGGCAATGATGGCCGCGTGACGGTGGAAGGACACGATGTGGGGTGGCTCGAGGGGTTTCGCTTCGTGCCTCTCGACAGCGAAGTGGCGGCAAGTACCCATCTTATGGCCGCCGCGAACCGCGTTTTGCGCGAGGCCATCGCGGGCCGGGTGGCTGAAATCGGCGCGGCGGGCGACGACGCTTTCTCCATCGATCTCGAAAACGGGAAAATCAGGTGGCGAGACGCGCCATTGGCGCGATTGGCAGCGGGCGCCGCGGTGGTGCGTCCCCACATCGATGTTTTCGCCAGCGACCTCATCGATGGTCCGGCGCGCGAGCAGGTTCGCCAGCGTCTAACCCGTTGGTTGGATGACTATTTGCGGGCCCAAATCGGACCGCTGCTCGATTTGTGCCGGGCGACGTCTGC
>Ga0114947_10000783_pt1 | contig 11355 bp, 13 predicted proteins | sample CR02metaG_FD_99656 | JGI IMG/M metagenome (GOLD analysis project Ga0114947, IMG submission 99656) | Deep subsurface microbial communities from Mariana Trench to uncover new lineages of life (NeLLi) - CR02 metaG | ecosystem: Environmental > Aquatic > Marine > Ocean trench > Sediment ...
GTCAGAGCTTCATCGATCTTTGATTGACTGATATTTTCAAGGGCAGACATTAACAGAGCTTCTGATTGAGACGAGAGATGTTGCCTCGTCTCTTGAAATTGCTGCTGTTCCTTTGCTGTCAGTGATTGGCATAAGCTAAGTGCAATTAGAATTGTGATGGCAGTGTTTTTTATCGCTTTCATTGGTTGCAATATAATCCTTCGGTTATCCATTCTAATTGGATTCTTCTCTTGAAATTAGCCAGGTCGTCCCATCGGCATTATCCAACAATAGTTGCTTGGTTACCTGATCACTATAAGTATCAGATTGATAGGTCTGAGTAAACCTTGCCATTGCAATATTTTCCCCAAGTAATTTAACCGTCATATCTTTGAGGATAATTTTGATAAATTTAGGTTGATTCAAACGTATGTGACGTTGTTCTTGCCATTTTGCACGGCTCAAACCATTTGGCGGGACAAATTTCCCTGAATAGCTATTGATATACCTGTCCACATCTTTCGAAGACCAGGCATTGGCCCAACTATTTACGGCGGCTTCCACTTTTTTACGCGCTGCTTCACTATCAAAAGAGGGTTCCAGAATGGCGGCTGGCCGAGGGTCGAATTTGGCCAATTCAGGTTCTGGCTCTGATTTTGAAATTACAGGTTCTGGATCGACCACAGACTCCGAATTGATTTGTGCGATAGCCTCGGGACGGATGGTTGCTGCTCGTTGATCTTTAGTGACGGGCTCAGGCTCCAGGATCAAGTCTTTGATCATGGCAAGCTTTTTTCTTGTCTCCTTATTGTCAGAATCGAGTTTCAGGGCCTGATTATAAGCTTGTGAAGCCATTTTGGCGTAGATATCACCCAGATTCTCGTGTGCTATAGCATAACTTGGATGGGTATTTATGGCACTAATTAATGCCTCCTTGGCTTTATCGTATTCACCACTTGATGCATAGATCACAGCTAAATTGTTAAAAGGTTCGGGCAACTCTGGGTGATTCTCGGTTAAATCTACAAAAACTGATTCCGCTTCCTTTAGCCTGTCCATACTGGCGAGGGTTAATCCTTTTAGAAACAAAACCTGAATTTCGTTTGGATTCTCGGATAGTCGCTCCTCCACCATGACAAGTGCCTTCTCAAAATCACCTTGCTGTATCAGACGCTGAATTTGTTCATTGCCAGCTTCAGCAGAAGTTATGAAGATGCCGGAAATGATGATTACAGAGAGTAATTTAATTTTTATTTGCATGCTTTGCCTGTTTTTACAGCCTTCTCTTAAAAATACACTAAATTTATCTATGTTCTTATCAACTTACCCTAAGATTTGAACCCGTATTCTAAGAATTCCTTTACAGTAACGCAATTTGATCGTAATGGGTTTTTGATGTTTTGGCTTAAAACTTATAGGTCGCAGTACGCCAGGTCAATTCTGATTGAATCTATCCTGCCTTCTTTGTTCCCACTTCCGTAATAATGATATTCTCCATAGCACCCGAATGGTGACATTGCCGATTGCGGCACTGAATACGCCCAATAATAAACAACCGGCCATGAGAGGTTGCCAGATATGCACCAGTGTATCCGTCATCCAATGAATGGAAAATTCGAAAGCGACGTTCTGTATTGGCTCGTCTAATAATATACTCCCCAGTTTATAGGCCAGATAATAAACAGGGGCGGCAGTGATTGGGTTGGTCGCCCAGACGAAGATGATAGATAAGGGTAGATTTAATCTTAAGATGATGGCCGTGGCAGCGGCAAAAACTGTTTGTAAAGGAATTGGCATCATCGCCCAGAATAATCCTATCGCTACACCTCCTGCAGATGAACGACGTGTCAGATGCCAGACATTCGGATCATGCAACCAATCTCCAAAATGGCGCAGGTGTTTATGTTCCTGAATATGCTTTCTTTCAGGGATATATCTTTGTAAGTGGGATTTAAGACTCATATAAGAAATTTAGGGTTCGGCGCCTTTTAATGGCGCGCTATTATACCCAAATTACCTGGAAATGCAGGCTTCAGAGTTCAGGTAGATAGTCAGAGCACAGGTTACTTGTTCCAGACGTAACCTAAGTAACTACATCCATGTAGGCAAGGCGCAGCTCGCAGTGAATGACTAGTCCTTCATAAGAGTTGCTACGCGGCACTGGCTTTCTACCTAAGCTCCCACAGGGCAAAACGATAAGCTACCATCTTCTTCGTTATAAAACCTTGAACTAGGCAAAAAATTGCTCCTCGGCAATTGCTCCTGCATTGCTCTACTAAGTTACATCCCTGTAACGATGCATTTTCTGCATACCATCCATCCATGGATATAAATGACTAGTTCTTCGGCTTCATGCCTTGAATATACTTGCTTTTCATCTTGCTGAAACCTGCATTTCCAGGTAGTTTGGGTATACACTTACAAATAGCAGTTCACGGATTAATTTATTTTAGAACAATTGTATTCAGGGAGAAGTTAAGCTAAATGCGTACAAGGACGATCGCATTTTTAATTGGCATAGCCACCTTTCTACATGTGCCGATGTTGCCGTCCCTCTGGGGACTGGTTTTCCTGCCTGTCGTCTTATGGACTGTGTTTGTCTTACCTAAATTCCAAATTCTCTGCGCAATTATCTGTGGTTTCCTTTGGGCGTTCATTCGCGCAGACATTATCTTGTCTGAAGGTCTGGATAGAATGATCGAAGGCGATACCGTGATTGTCATAGGGCAGGTTGTTTCATTACCGAAAATTCTGGATTCTGGGATCCGCTTTGAATTTCAGATCAATGAAATGAAATCGCAAGATGGCGTCGTTTTAAAAAGCCCAGGAAAAGTGCGTCTCGGGTGGTATAGAGATAATATCGAAGTAAAATCTGGGGAATATTGGCAACTTTATGTGAGGCTCAAACGACCTTACGGATTCAGCAATCCCGGTGGTTTTGATTATGAAGGCTGGTTATTTCAACATCGCATACGCGCTACCGGCTATGTGAGAAATGATGAGCAAAATGAATTAATTCGTCAGGCATCCATCTTCTCTATCAATCATCAACGTTATTTACTCCGAGATTTAATCAATCGTACACATCTGTCTGATTCAGACGATTTTGAAAAGAGTCTCCTGTTGGCTTTAAGTCTGGGTGATCGTAGCAAAGTTTCACCACAGCAGTGGCAGACATTGACACAAACAGGGACGAGTCATCTATTGGCAATTTCTGGCTTACACATTGGCTTGGTGGCCGGCTTGTTTTTCATATTGGGTCGGTGGTTGTGGGCGCTTTCAGGTTCACTACCGCTTTATCTGGCATCCCAGAGATTCGCTGCCTTATCAGGGTTATTTGGCGCGCTGATGTACGCAGCGTTAGCAGGCTTCGCGATTCCGACACAACGTGCATTGATCATGCTTTCTGTTTGGATGTTGTCACGCCTTTTTTATCGAAAAATCGCAATCACCGATATAATTGCTACTTCTCTACTGGCGGTGTTAATCATCGATCCATTTGCTGCAATGGATGTCAGTTTTTGGCTATCATTTGTGGCGATATCAATCATTGCCTACGGCATGACATGCCGTGTTAACGGAAACATATCATGGTGGCGTAGCGGCTGGTGGAAATGGGGCAGGGTGCAATATCTGGTCGCTGTTGGTCTGTTTCCAATGCTGGTTTTATGGTTTCAGCAGGTTCCATTAGTGGGTATTTTCGCAAATATCGTTGCAGTACCGTATATCAGCTTAATTGTTATCCCCTTGGTATTGCTTGGCATTGCTTTATTGTGTTTTATTTTTCCGGCTGGTGAATTTGTATTACAGCTTGCGGGGCAGGCCTTAAGTGTTTTTTGGCCATTTCTCGATTATTTATCGGGGCTGAAATTCAACCTCTGGCATAGCGCATCTCCATCAGCATTGGCATTTGCTTTAGGGATGATTGGTATACTCATTATCCTGTTACCTAAAGGGATTCCAGCACGCTGGATTGGTGTCATCTGGTTACTCCCACTTTTATATCCTCAGTCAGAAAACCCGGAGTTTGGTGATTTCTGGTTTACCCAACTGGACGTAGGGCAGGGATTGGCCTCTGTCATCCAGACACAAAATCATTCGCTGATTTATGATACGGGTGACAGATATAGCGAGCGATTTAACGTAGGTAAGGCAGTGATTATTCCATTTCTCAAACACCAACATATCCAACATCCGGATCTGCTGATTGTCAGTCATGGGGATAGAGATCATATTGGTGGCACCAATGATATTCTTGCGCAATACTCTGAGATTCATGTGCTCACCAGTGTCAGAGAAAAAATGACACATCCTTATTTGGGCAATTGTGTCGAGGGCCAGAGTTGGCGCTAGGATGGGGTGGATTTTGAAATATTAAACCCCGCTTCATCTGCAAGCTTTAAAGGAAATATTCGGGGCAATAATGCCTCTTGTGTCCTTAAGGTGAGTAATGCTCAAGGTTCAATGCTGCTAACAGGAGACATTGAACGTGCTGTCGAATCCAGGCTTATGAGGTCATCCCAGTCTAAGGAAAAACTGTCTGCGACTGTGCTTATCGCCCCACATCATGGGAGTAAGACATCGTCCTCATCATCTTTTATTGATGCTGTATCACCGAAATACGTTGTATTCCCGGTAGGATATCGGAATCGATTTGGATTCCCGAAACAGGATATAATATCCCGCTATGAATCACGTCAAGTTAAAATGCTCAATACGGCGCGTGATGGGGCGTTGGTATTCAAATTTGAAGCTTCAGACATCTCTTTTACTCGCAACAGGCAACAGAATTGGAGATTTTGGACTTCTGAATATTGAGTATCGTTATTAAATAAGGTTTATTTATAAAAATAGTTTTAAGGGGAGAACGCAAAAGGTGCTGGAACTATTCAAAGCAGGCGGGTTACTGATGTGGCCGATATTAATCTGTTCGGTTATCTCATTAGCAATCATTTTCGAGCGATTCTGGTCTCTGCAGGAAAAACGTATTGTCCCCAAGCACCTCGTCGCCCAGGTTTGGCAATGGGCAAAAGTAGGCCATCTGAATAATCAACGTATTCGGGAACTAAGCGTTGCTTCACCACTGGGCAGGATTCTGGCAGCAGGCCTGGTTAACCGTTCACACGAACGTGAGGTGATGAAGGAAAGTATTGAAGAGGTCGGACGCCATGTCGCACATTCACTGGAACGTTTTCTGAATACGTTGGGGACAATTGCATCAATTTCACCTTTACTGGGTCTATTGGGGACGGTCATCGGCATGATTAAAGTCTTTGCTGTCATTACAACTCACGGTGTCGGTGACGCAAGTATCCTGGCAGAAGGTATTTCAGAGGCACTGCTGACAACTGCAGCGGGGTTATCTGTCGCCATCCCAACACTGATGTTTCATCGCTACTTTAGAGGCAAGGTAGACGCGTTGGTGATGACGATGGAGCAAGAATCAATAAAAATGGTCGAGGTCATGCAAGGATTACGAGAAAACGAATATGCTTCTCATAACAGTCCTTCTCAGAAAGATACGGCCAAGGAAAATATTCAATGAATTTTCAGCCCAAGCCACGTGAAGAACTCGAATTAGATATCACACCACTGATTGATGTAGTGTTCCTGTTGCTCATCTTTTTCATGGTCTCAACAACCTTCGAACATGATTCAGAATTGAATATCACTTTGCCCAAGGCGAGTAAAGAGATCGCTCAGGCGAAACCCGATGCGATTAACGTCGCCATTGATGGCCAATCACGAATTTTTATTAATGAAAAAGAGTTATTAAATTCGCAAATATCAACTATAAAAGAGGCACTTTATGATATTGCCTCAGATCTAGGGGATGCACCACTTATCATCAGTGCAGATGAAGAAACGCCTTATCAAGTAGTCATAAGAACCATGGATGCAGCTCGTCAGTTGGGCCTGGTCAGAATTACATTCGCCACGAGAATTGATGAAGATGATTATTAATGTCAGTGTATGGGTAAATGATGCTGGTATCCCCTGAATTCATAGAAGACCTCTGGTATGGCAAACACCCGTTGTCAATCGCACTAACGCCAATCGCATGGTGTTATCGGTTTATTATGACATTACGCCATCTTGTTTATCAAAGTGGCATATTACCAATCCAGAGCCTGGATATCCCTGTGATCGTTGTAGGGAACATCGTAGTAGGCGGTACAGGAAAAACACCTCTGGTCATTTGGCTGGCAGAACATTTAAAAGAGAAAGGCTATAAACCAGGGATAGTCAGCAGAGGTTATAAAAGCAGGGTCAAGCAATGGCCCCAGCAGGTACGTAAAGACAGTAATCCTGAATTGGTTGGTGATGAACCCGTCTTGTTGGCGAACAGAACAAATTGTCCTGTCGCTATTGCACCAAATCGTTATGTTGCAGCGGAAGCACTGATTGAGCATGAGCAGGTTGATATTATTATTTGTGATGATGGTTTACAGCATTATGCACTTGCACGTGATATTGAAATTGCCGTCATTGATGGTATTCGTAGGTTTGGTAATGGGCGTTGTTTACCGGCTGGTCCGTTAAGAGAGTCAGTAAACCGTCTTAAAAGTGTTGATATGATCGTTTGTAATAGTGGCGCAATTCGTGGTGAATTCGAGATGGAATATATTCCTCAGCAACCATGCTCAGTTGTAGATGGAAATAAACAATATGATATCGAGAAATTTCGTAATAGATCGGTTCATGCAATTGCAGGTGTTGGAAACCCGACAAATTTCTTTTCCTATTTGCGCGGTAGAGGGATAAACACAATCGAGCACGAATTTCCTGACCATTATCAATTTAAAGCAGAAGATATTTGCTTTGACGACGGCTTTCCTGTCGTCATGACGGAAAAAGATGCTGTAAAATGTACCGAGTTTGCATCAGAGGAACATTGGTTCTTGCCAATAGACGTGACTATGTCGAACGCTTTCGTACATCGCCTGACAATATTATTAAAGGACATTACTAATGGACAAAAAGCTGCTTGAAATTCTGGTTTGCCCTGTCACCAAGGGGCCTTTAATTTATGATAAAAAAAATCAGGAATTGATCTCAAAATCTGCGCGTCTTGCATATTCTATCAAGGATGGAATTCCTGTCATGTTGGAAGAAGAGGCCAGAACACTTACAGACGAGGAAATTGAAAATCTCAAAGGTTGATTTTAAATTTCATATAATCATACCGGCACGTTACGCATCAACCCGATTACCCGGTAAGCCATTACTGGAGATTAATAACAAGTCACTCATCCAGCATGTTTATGAGTCAGCTTGTCAGTGCGGCGCAGAAAACATTTACATTGCCACAGATGATTCACGTATTAAAGATAAAGCGGAGTCTTTTGGTGCCGAAGTCATCATGACAGCGACTGATCATATATCGGGCACAGACAGACTTGCAGAAGTTGCATCAATACTGCAATTAAATGATGAAGAAATTATCGTAAACCTGCAAGGTGATGAAATTGGTGTACCAGCAGAGCTAGTACATCAGGTCGCAAATAATTTAAACGATCATCCAGATCACAGAATTGCTACAATCTGCGAACGAATTGATAATGAAAAAGATATCAACGATCCAAATGTTGTTAAGGTCGTATTTGATCAAAACAATACAGCACTATATTTCAGTAGGGCGACCATTCCATATACAATGAAAGGCCAGGAGCAAGGACATGAACAACGGCAAAGTTATTTCAAACATATTGGTCTTTATGCTTACCGGGTTGCATATTTAAAGAAATTTAGTGCAACACCCGTCTGCGATCTTGAACGCTGTGAATCTTTGGAACAACTCAGAGCCTTATATACTGGCGAAAAAATATATCTTGAAGAGGCCTGTACATCCGCCGGCATTGGAATTGATACGGAAGAAGATCTTTTCAGGGCACGTCAGCAGAATGCACATGAAAATTCTGGCACATGAAAGTCTTATTTGTTTGTATGGGTAATATATGCCGTTCGCCAACGGCACATGGCCTGTTTATATCTCTGGTGAATTCCATGGAACGCGAGGAACAGCTGGTTGAATATATTGAGGTTGATTCTGCAGGGACACATTCATGGAATATTGGGAGCCCACCGGCTATCTATTCGCAAATGACAGCAAAAAAACACGGGATAGATATTAGTGAATTGCGCGCACGTCGGATTAGCAGGGAAGATTACGATTATTATGACTACATTGTGGCAATGGATAATAGCAATCTGCAAAACATGCTAGCGGTTTGCGAGAAGCGAAATAGGCACAAACTTAAGTTATTGCTTGATTACGCAGAAAAAACTGAACTCACTGAAGTGCCAGATCCCTATGGCGCAGGGATGGATGGGTTCGAAACGGTCTATAGTTTAATCGAGCAGGGGTGTGGCGGTTTATTATGTGCTTTGAAAAAAGAGATGACTGAAGAAGCTTAGCGTTCTCTGTAGGTAATACGCCCTTTGCTTAAATCGTATGGTGTCATTTCTACGGTTACTTTGTCACCTGTCAGAATTCGTATGTAGTGCTTGCGCATTTTCCCGGATATATGCGCAATGATCATATGACCATTTTCCAGTTCAACCCGAAACATTGTGTTCGGAAGTGTTTCGGTAATGGTACCTTCCATTTCAATTACATCTTCTTTTGCCATCTATTCGTCTTTCTCTTTAATTAGCAGGTAGTTTGGGTATCAATGGGGCGCATTGTGCCTTAAATAAGGTATTCTGGCAAAATCAGTCCTCACTTTGAGGAGGGTTCTCGTGCCATGCATCATGATAGAAATATTCAAGCGGTTGATATTCATCCTTGTAACGCATTTTTCTGCAATCGGCAATCCAATAGCCAAGATAAAGCCACTGTAAACCCTGATTTCGTGCCTTCTCAATTTCATATAAAACTGCATAGCGGCCTAAACTGCGATAGGCGAAATCCGGGTCGTAAAATGTATAGACCGCGGACAAACCATCAAGCAGCTTATCAACAACAGCCACAGCCAATAATTTATCTATTTCCCTGAATTCATAAAATACTGTCGTCATCCAATCGGTCATAAGGAAATCAATATAATTTTCAGCGTCAGGGTTATCCATGCCACCATCAGGGTGCCTTGCTTCAAGATAACGTTTGTAGAGTTTGTAATGTTCATTATTAAATCCAGCGGGAAATTTAATGATCTTGAGGTCTTTGTTTAATCTCCAGTTACGCTTCTGATTTCTATTCATGATAAATTTGTTGACGGGCAAACGTATGGCAATACATGCATTACAATGCTGACACCGAGGTTTGTAGATATGCCTGCCACTTCGTCGAAAACCGACTCTCGCCAGGGCAGTATAAATATTTATATTCATCGGGAATCCAGGATCTGCAAATAGCGTCTTTGCATCTTTTCCAGGCAAATAACTACACGCATGCTCTGGTGTTATGTAGAAATTTAGCCTTTGTTCCTTGATATGCTGTTTTGGATTACTCATAAATCAACCATGATGTAACTTCTCAATTATCCTATGTGCCACTACAACTGTCATCCCCACGAAGTAGGGGATGCCATAAGGAGAGGGGCATAATCATCCCCATTGAGCATACACAATTATTGAGAACGTAGGCCATATATTAATCAAGATATTTATCTTGTGACGTTAGATTCGATAGTCAATATTTTCGGGCCAGGGAAGGGACTGTCCTGGAACCTCATATTTTAAGCTACAATATTGATTCAGAATTCTGGAAAATTCATCTCTTGGAATTAACCTTGCGCCAAGACTTGCCAGATGTTTACTATAGACCTGACAGTCTATCAGTTCGTATCCCCGTTTTTTAAGCAGCTGTACCAGGTGAGCAAAACATATTTTTGATGCGTCTGTTTTACGACTAAACATGGATTCACCAAAGAATATTTTGCCGATAGTGATACCATAAAGACCCCCTGCCAATGTTCCCTGATACCAGCATTCAACTGAATGCGCATGTCCTGTTTCATGAAGTAATTGATAATTCTTTATGATTGCTGATGTTATCCAGGTATCGGAGCTATCCAACCTGGGTTCGGCACAGAATTTCACTACTTTTGAAAATGCCTGGTCAAAGCTCACCCTATAACTCTCATTGCGTAATGATTTTTTCAGACTCCTGGATATTTTTAAATCATCGGGAAACAAGACACATCTGGGATCGGGAGACCACCACATAACGGGTTGGCCTTCACTGTACCAGGGGAAGATACCTTTTTTGTATGCGTCTAATAAGCGGTCTGGATTTAATTCACCACTGATTGCCAATAGGCCATCTGGCTCGGTCAGTGCATAGCTGACATCAGGAAATTCATCGGAAATAATGTTATCGGCAATCCAGTAGAGCTTGCTATTCGAAATCATTTTCCAAAATTATTACCCGGATTCATTGCCCTGGTTTTGTTGTGATAACAAGGTTCTTACCGAGTGCTGTATTCAAAATTTCTTTTGAGCCGTATAAAGAGAAGAATGTCTCGGCATAGCTTCCGTTCTTCAGAAGAAAGCGATAATAAATCACGTTTCCATTCATGAGATTATGCAAGGGTAGGGACAATACCTTGTCATCAGTAATATACCCTATAACGTATTCAGCCCATCGGGGCTGTGAAATGCAGGGGGCATCATTGATTGAGCGATTGCTTAATACGCGCTCGTCAACCTGAGAAGTCGGACATTGTTTGACTGCAATAAGATCATAGCTGTTGCGTATGTTGAACCTTGAGCGTATGACATCGTTGGCATCTCGATATATCTCTAGTTTGTATCCTTCCTCATTTTCAATGGTAGCAACGAGCGTCTGCAAGCCAGAATCCGTGTCTGTATGTGACATAATATTCCACTGTGTCTGTGCCTGTAACTGGGCCGGCAATGATACATTCAGCAAAATCAGGAAGAGAATTAATTTTCGTTTCATCTTATCTATAATACTAGTAAGAATAATACTTATTAAAACATTAAATATATTATATATCTAGCTGATATATATAATATTAATCTAATTTAAGTAGAGAACCTCCAGACAGAAAATATGAATCGTAGAGTCTTTCTTAAGCTGATACAAACGGCCATTTTGCTATTTGGCCCATTCAGAATAACACTGGCGGCTTTGAAGGAGCAGATTACAGGGCTTATTTACGATGATTTTTTTCTTCAGTACTGGCTAGAGGAAGGGCATCCCGAGTCGCCGGATCGGCTTCGCAGCATAATGAAACTCATGAAGCATTCAGGGTTGCTTGCACATTTAATACAAATACAAACCAAGGCTGATGTTTTGGCCGATCTTTCCCGAATTCATACTGCGGCTCATGTGCATGCACTTAAAACAAAATATGGAAAATCAAATGATGTCGCATTAGCGGTTGTTGGCGGCATCTTGGCTGCAAC
>Ga0114947_10000784_pt1 | contig 11355 bp, 10 predicted proteins | sample CR02metaG_FD_99656 | JGI IMG/M metagenome (GOLD analysis project Ga0114947, IMG submission 99656) | Deep subsurface microbial communities from Mariana Trench to uncover new lineages of life (NeLLi) - CR02 metaG | ecosystem: Environmental > Aquatic > Marine > Ocean trench > Sediment ...
GGGCCCGACAGCACCGCGTCGCGGCCCTTGAAGCGCCCGGCCTCGGTCAGGCCGCCGTTGGACTGCATGAACATCAGCCGCGCGCCGCCCAGCGCCGAGGCCACCCGGTCCACGTAGCGCGAAAGAATGGGCGAAAGGTAGGCGTCGGCCAATGTGGTGTCGCCGCGCCCGACCAAGCGCATCAGCGGGCTCACCTGGTGGGAAACGGAGATCTGGGTGAAGCCGACCTGGCGCGCGATTTCGGCCACCTCAAGCTCGTGATCGGGGAAGCGCCAGGCATGCATGAAGAGGATGGCGCAGGCCCGGATGCCCGCCCCATGGGCCGCCTCCAGCCCGGCCCGCGCGGAGCTAACATCGAGGGGAGCGATCTCCGTGCCATCGGCAAGGACGCGGCCGGGCACCTCGACCACCCGGGCGTGCAAAAGGTCGGGCAGGCGGATGTCGAGGGTGAACAGGTCGGGGCGGTTCTGATAGGCGATGCGCAAGGCATCGGCGAAGCCCTCATTGGTCACTAAGAGCACCTCGGCGCCGGCGCGCTCTAAAAGCGCGTTGGTGGCCACCGTGGTGCCCATCTTGACGGCATCGATCCGGTCCCCGGGGATGGGGTCGCCGGCGTCCAACCCCAGCGCCCGGCGGATGCCCTCGATCACCGCGTCGTCGTAATGGTCGGGGTCATCGGACAGCAGCTTGAGCGCCGAAAGCGTGCCATCGGGAGCACGGGCAACGACATCGGTGAAGGTGCCGCCGCGGTCGATCCAGAATTGCCACATGCTTATTCAACCAACTGGTTTAATACGAAAGATTTCCGCAGTCGATCCAGAACTGCCATTTATCTGGTGACGTCATCGCCTGCCACAAGGTCCCGGCGCAAACCATCCCACGGGCGCCGCCCGGGCGCTTCCTTCTCATCGGGGAGAGGGTTACCTGGGACCAACAAACTTCCTTATAATGTGTCTCTGGGGAAGGTTACCCGATCAAGATCGACCATGGGACATAATGGGACATAAGAGAAACCGCGCGCCATGACCACCACCTTTGATACCATGTCCGCCCGGATAATCGAACCGGGCAAACCCGTTCAGAACGCTATCGTTGAGAGCTTCAACGGAAAGTTCCGAGGCGATGTCTGAGAATCGGGCGCGGGCGGCCTGGGAGCTTTTTCGGTATCATCTGGACGGCATCCGGGTGGCGGCGGGCGAGGAACTCCTGCGCTATCCCCAGCCGGTGGCGGAATGCGACCTCCATTACAGCGACCTTCTGGAACGCAGGGCCCGGGTCAGCGAGGAACTGAGCGCGCTCATGGCCGGGGAGCCGGGGGCGCGGCCCGACCGGAAGTGGTGCGCTTGGCTCGAGGAACTCATCGGCGCCTCGGCCTTCTGCGATGACGCAAAGCGCCAAGAAATCGCCCGCCTGTTGGGCGGCGGGAAGGTGCTTTAAAGCTTAGGCGCCCGGCACCGCCGCCCATAATCGGGCCCGCCCTGGCGCCGGATACACCGAGGGGGTAAAACCCCACCATGAGTGTCGACGCCATCGTCCAACCCTCGCCCAATTTCGGCGCGCGGCCCGCCGGCGCCGAGATCGATATCCTGCTTCTTCATTATACCGGCATGGCAAATACGGAAGACGCGCTGGCCCGGCTTTGCGACCGCACCGCCGGGGTCAGCGCCCATTACCTGGTGGACGAGGCCGGCCGGGTCTATTCCCTGGTCGCCGAAGAGGCCAGGGCCTGGCACGCCGGGGCGGCCGCCTGGGCCGGGGTGGATAACATCAACGACGTCTCCATCGGCATCGAGCTGGCCAACCCCGGCCACGACCTGGGATACCGCGATTTTCCGGGTGCCCAGATCGAATCGCTGGTCACCCTGGCCCAGGGCGTGCTTGCCCGCCATCCCATCCCCGCGGCGCGGGTGCTCGGCCATTCCGACGTGGCGCCTGATCGCAAGCTCGACCCCGGAGAGCGCTTTCCCTGGGACCGATTGGCCGCCGCTGGCATCGGCCTCATCCCGCCGCCTGATCTCAGCCCCCAGGATCCCGTGCCGTCGATGACGGCCTTCGCCATCGAGCTCGCGCGGTTCGGATACCCGATCGGCGATGGCGCCGATCCGGCCCGCACCTTTGGGCCGATCGCCGCCTTCCGCCGCCATTTCCGGCCCGATCACCTAACCGGGCCGCTCGACGGCATCGATGGGGCGCGGCTCGCCTGGCTGCTCGGTGCAAGCGGCGGCGGTTGACCTGACTCCGGTTCCGCCCCACATTGAGGGCGTGCCAGACGGCCGGATGGCCGCTCCCCGGATCGCGCAAGCCCCGGGGGGAGGAAAGTCCGGGCTCCACGGGAACACGGTGCCGGGTAACGCCCGGCGGGGGCGACCCTAGGGAAAGTGCCACAGAAAGCAAACCGCCCGGCTGGCCGGGTAAGGGTGAAAGGGTGCGGTAAGAGCGCACCGCGCCGCCGGTAACGGCGGTGGCAGGGCAAACCCCACCGGGAGCAAGATCAAATAGGGACCCATGCCGAAAGGCGGGCGGGTTTCCGCGCCGGGTCCGGGTAGGTCGCGCGAGGCGTCCGGTGACGGGCGTCCCAGATGAATGGCCATCGACCGAGGGCTTCGGCCTTGGGAGACAGAACCCGGCTTACAGGCCGTCTGGCACGTTTTTCCCTGAAAAGAACACTAATCGAACAAACTCCCGCCCCAATCGGCGACGAAATTCATCGGCCAGGAAACGCCGCCGTCATTTCATGAAACACCGGGCACCGACCAAAAATCGTCGCCGGCGTTAACGCATTGTTAACCAAGTAAAACCTATGAATTTCCGTTGACGCCCATAATATCCCATGATATCCCAGATGATCCCAAATATGGGCGGGGTGGTACGGCACCGTATGGGCCGGTATGTGGGGATGACGAACCGATCGAAGGAGGCCGGCTCGTGAAGATGGGAGAACGAGATTTCATAGGGGCCGTGGATGGCATTATTCCTATCCACTTTCATCAACAAGGTCGATCGCAAGGGCAGGGTTTCCGTGCCGGCGCCGTTTCGCGCCGCCGTCCGGGGCCAGTCCTTCAAGGGCATCGTCGCCTTCCGCTCCTACCGCGAGGCCACCATCGAGGCCTGCGCCATGGATCGCATGGAGCGGCTGTCCCAAAGCGTCGATGCCTTGGACCAGTTTTCCGACGAGCAGGATGAACTCGCCTCCACCATTTTCGCCGACGCCCATCAGCTGCCCATCGACGGCGATGGCCGCATCGTCCTGCCCGCTCTCCTGGCCGCCCATGCCGGCATCACCACCGCCGCCGCCTTCGTCGGCCGTGGCGAGACCTTCCAAATTTGGAACCCCGAGGCCTTCGAGCGCCACCAGGCGGAAGCCCGCGCCCGGGCAGGGCGGCGCAACGCCACCTTCCGGCTGGCGCCCCGAGACGGCGACAAGTGAGCCCCGCCCATGACCGCGCACGCCTCGAACCCTTCCCCTTCCCGCCCCGGCCCGGCCCACCCCGGCCCGGCCGCCGGTCATCTGCCGGTCATGGCCGCCGAAGCGCTGACGGATCTGGCCCCCGCCGACGGCGAGGTCTTCGTTGACGGCACCTTCGGCGGCGGCGGATTCAGCCGCGCCATTTTAGAAGCCGCCGATTGCACCGTCTGGTCCATCGACCGGGATACCGACGCGGTCGGCCGCGGCGCCCGCTTGGCGACGGAATTCGGCGGCCGCCTGACCGTTCTCGAGGGACGCTTCGGCGACATGGCGGAACTGCTCCGGGGCCACGGGATCACCGCCGTGGACGGAATCGTGCTCGATCTCGGCGTGTCCTCGTTCCAGTTGGACGATCCTAAGCGCGGCTTTTCCTTCCAGGCCGATGGGCCGCTCGATATGCGCATGGGCGGCGACGGCCCAAGCGCCGCGGACGCCGTCAATTCCCTGCCGGAACGCGAACTTGCCCGCATCATCTATCAATACGGCGAGGAACGCCTGTCCCGGTCGATCGCCCGGGCCATCGTCTCCGCCCGCAACCAGGGCGCCATAGAGACCACCGCGGCGCTGGCCGAAATCGTGCGCCGCGCCGTCGCCAGGCGGGCCGGCCGGCGGGCGAAGGGCCGGGGCCGGGCACGGCTCGATCCCGCGACCCGGACCTTCCAAGCGCTCCGCATTTACGTCAACGATGAACTCGGCGAGCTCGCGCGCGGGCTTGCCGCCGCCGAAGCCCTGCTCAAGCCCGGCGGCCGGCTCGTCGTTATTGCATTCCATTCCCTTGAGGACCGCAGCGTGAAGTCGTTTTTCTCTGCCCGCTGCGGTTCCAGGGCGCGGCCCTCTCGCCATCAGCCGTCCCTTCCCTCCCGGGGGACCGCGCGAGAGGCCGCGCCCACCTTTCATCTTCTTCACCGGGGCCCGGTCAAGCCATCGGCGGCCGAAATCAGCCGCAATCCGCGGGCCCGTTCGGCCCGGATGCGTGCCGCCATACGCACCAGCTCACCGCTGAGGCCGGTCGCATGAGGGGGCGGGTGACGGTCTTCTGGATCCTTCTCGCCGCCGTGGTCGGCTTCGGTCTTTTTCAGGTCAAATACAAGGTGCAGACCCTCGAGGACGACCTCGCGCGGCTGAACGCGGCAATCACCGCCGAGCAGGAACAACTCCACGTGCTCGCCGCCGAATGGGCCTATCTCAACCATCCGGCCCGGCTTCAGGAATTGAGCGCGCGCTACCTTCCCTTGCGCCCGCCCACCGTCGACCAGATCGGCACCCTTGACGGCCTCCCCGACGCGCGCCTACCGGCGAACGGCGGCCCCCGCTTAGATGATGTCGGCCGATGACGCCCAAGCCCATCGCCACCGCGCATCTCGACGGCACCGCGAAGCAATCCCTGGAAGTCGGACGCAACCGCCTTTTGGTGGGCGGGGCCCTTTTCGCCGTGGCCTTCAGCGTCATCGCCTTCCGCCTGGCCGATGTCTCGGTGGTCAAGACGGCGGGCGAGCCCGGCGTTGCCGCCGCCGCACAGGCCCGGGCGTTTACCGCCGGGCGGGCGGATATCGTCGACCGCAACGGCGTGATTTTGGCGACCTCGCTCAACACCGCGTCGCTCTACGCCAATCCGCGCCACGTTCTCGATGCCCGCGAGGCGGCCAAACGACTGTCCCGGGTCCTGCCCGAACTGCGTGCCGCAGTACTGCTCGCCAAGCTCACCTCGGGACGCACCTTCGTTTGGATCAAGCGCCACCTCACCCCGCGCCAGCATCATTCGGTCCTTCGGCAAGGCATCCCCGGACTCTATTTTCAGCGTGAAGAGAGGCGAATCTATCCCCAGGGGCGGCTCTTTTCCCACCTTTTGGGATTCGCCGGCATCGACGGTGTCGGCCTCGCCGGGGTGGAAAAGCAATTCAACGATTCGCTTCGCGCCGGGGCCAAACCCCTGGTGCTGTCGGTCGATACCCGCATTCAGCACGTCCTCACCCAAGAACTCGCGGCCGCGGTTGGGGAATTCCGCGCCGCCGGCGGCACCGGCCTGGTGATGGACACCGACACCGGCGAAATCATCGCCATGGCGTCGCTGCCCGATTTCGACCCCAATGTTCCCAACCGCTCCCCCGCCAAGGCGCTCTTCAACAGGGCCACCCTCGGCGTCTACGAGATGGGTTCCACCTTCAAGGTTTTCACCGTCGCCATGGCGTTGGATGCCGGGGCCGTGCGCATGTCCGGAGGCTTCGACGCGTCGAAGCCGATCCGCGTCGCCAGCTATCGCATCACCGATTACCATGGCAAGAACCGGTGGCTCTCCGTGCCTGAAATCTTCATGTATTCGTCGAATATCGGCGCCGCCAAGATGGCCCTGGCGTTAGGTACAAGGGGCCAACGCGATTATCTCGGGCGCCTCGGCCTGCTCACGCCCCCCAGCGTGGAAGTGCCCGAGGTGGGCGCCCCGCTGGTGCCCTCGCCGTGGCGCAAGATCAACACCATGACCATCGCTTACGGCCATGGCATCGCCGTGAGCCCGGCGCAGTTCGCCGAATCCGTGGCGACGGTCGCCAATGGCGGCATCCGCTATCCGGCGACGGTCTTAAAACCGCTCAAGGACGAACCGGCCAAGGGCCGCCGCGTGCTCAAGAGGCGGACCTCGCTTGAGATACGCAAGCTGATGCGGCTGGTGGTGACCGGCGGAACCGGCCGCCAGGGTCACGCGCCGGGCTACCTGGTCGGCGGCAAGACCGGGACCGCGGAAAAAACCGGCGGCCGGGGGTACCGGAGCAAGGCGCTGGTGTCGTCGTTTGTCGGCGTCTTTCCCATCACCGCGCCGCGCTACGTGGTTCTGGTGCTGATCGACGAACCCCGCGGCAACAAGCGGACCCACGGCTACGCCACGGGCGGCTGGGTCGCCGCCCCGGCGGTGAGCCGCATCATCTCCCGGGCCGCCCCGCTGCTGGGGGTCGCACCCGTCGATGAAGAGTCGGAGCTTGTCCGCCGCACCCTTCGGGTTCGCATTCCCACGGCCCCCCGCGGGCGACAGGGGCACAACATTGCGTCTTTTTGACCTGATCGGCGGCGAGGGCATTGAATTGGGTGAGAACAAGGCACTGAGAAACGTCGAGGTCACCGGCCTCAGCGCCGATTCCCGCGCCGTCCAACCAGGCAACCTGTTCGCCGCCCTGCCGGGAACCCGGCACCATGGCCGCGCCTTCATCGACCAAGCCCTGGAACGCGGCGCCGGCGCCATCCTGGCCCCGCCGGGAACCGCGCTGGCGCCGGAATTTGCCGACATTCCCGTGGTCCAGGACAATCAACCCGCCCGGCGCTTCTCCCTCATGGCGGCCCGCTTCTACACGGCCCAGCCCGAGGTGGTCTGCGCCGTTACCGGCACCAACGGCAAGACCTCGGTGGCGAGCTTCCTGCGCCAGATCTGGGCCCATGACGGCTTGGCTGCGGCCAGCCTCGGCACTCTTGGCCTTAGCGCCCCGGGGATCGAGGAGCCCGGCGCTCTCACCACGCCGGACCCGGTCATGCTTCACCAGACCCTGTCCCGCCTCGCCGAGCTCGGCATCAGCCATTTGGTGGTTGAGGCATCGTCCCACGGCATCGAGCAATTTAGGCTCGACGGGGTGCGGCTTGACGCCGCGGCGTTCACCAATCTGAGCCGCGATCACCTCGACTATCACGGCACCGAAGAGGCCTATTTCGCCGCCAAGGCGCAGCTCTTTTCCCGGGTTCTCCCCGAGGGCGCCATGGCGGTGCTTAATGCCGATGCGCCGGAATTCGCGGCCCTTGTCGAGATCGCACGGGAACGCGGCCAGCGGATCATTTCCTACGGGGTCAACGGCGGCGACGTCCGCATCGGGCGGGGCCGCGCCCATGGCTTCGGCCAGATGGCCAGCTTCGAGATCGCGGGCCGGGAACACGAATTCCATCTGCCCCTGGTGGGCACCTTCCAGATCGCCAATGTCGCCTGTGCGCTCGGCCTCTTCATCGCCGCCGGCGGCGAGGCCGGCGCGGCGCTGGGGGCGCTCGAAGGCCTCGAGGGCGCCCCTGGACGGATGGAGTTCATCGGCAGCCGGGCCAACGGCGGCGCGGTGTTCGTGGACTACGCCCACACCCCCGATGCCTTGGCCCATGCCCTGGCCGCGCTCCGGCCCCACACCAAATCCCGGCTAGCGGTGGTGTTCGGCTGCGGCGGCGATCGCGACAAGGGCAAGCGCCCGGCCATGGGCCGCATCGCCGCCGAGGCCGCCGACCGGGTGATCGTGACCGACGACAACCCGAGAAGCGAGGATGCCGCCGCCATTCGCAATGAAATCCTCGCCGGCATCCGCGCGCCCGTCGAAGTCACCGAGATCGCCGCGCGCGGCACCGCCATCGCCACCGCCATCGCCGGCTTGGGGCCGGGCGATGTTCTCGTCATCGCCGGCAAGGGCCACGAACGGGGTCAGATCGTCGGCGATGAAGTGCTCCCCTTCGACGACCGCGAAGAGGCCGCCCGGGCGCTTTGCGCCACCGGGGAAGCGACATGATCGGGGCGCCCCAGGGCACGGCACCGCTATGGAACGCGGCCGAGGTCGAGGCCGTGACCGGCGGCCATTCGACGGCGCCCTGGCAGGCAAGCGGCGTTTCCATCGACACCCGAACCATCAATCCGGGAGACCTGTTCATCGCCATCCGCGGCCAACGGTACGATGCCCATAATTTCCTCAAAGACGCCTTTGCCGCCGGCGCCACCGCGGCGATGGTCAGCCGCATTCCCCAGGACCACGGCGGCGGCCATCCCCTGGTGATCGTCGATGACACTACCGTCGGCTTAAGGAAACTGGCCGGGGCCGCGCGCAAGCGGACCGCGGCCAAGGTCATCGCCATCACCGGCAGCGTCGGCAAGACCAGCACCAAGGAAGCCATGGCCGCGGCCCTGGCGCCGCTTGGCACGGTCAGCGCCAGCTTGGGCAACCTCAACAATCGCTGGGGCGTGCCGCTTTCGGTCGCCCGCATGCCCGCCGATGCCGAATATGGCGTGTTCGAGGTGGCCATGAACCATGCCGGCGAGATCACCCCGCTGACCCGCCTGGTCCGGCCCGACATCGCCATCGTCACCACCGTGGACGCGGTCCATCTCGAGTTCTTCGACTCGGTGGAGGACATCGCGCTGGCCAAGGCCGAGATCTTCTACGGTCTCGACCCGACGGGCGTTGCCATCCTCAACGCCGACAATCCGTATTACCCGCTTTTGTGCGATGAGGCCCGGGCCAGGGGCATCGCCAATATCCTGAGTTTCGGTGAGAACGAGCGGGCGGACGTCCGGCTCACCGGGTTTCACGCCAACGGCACGTCGCGGATAACGTGCAATGTCATGGGCACGAAAATGGACTTCGCCTTGGCCCTGCCGGGCCGCCATTCGGCCCAGAACGCCATGGCCGTGCTGGCCGCGGTACAGGCGCTCGGGGGCGACCTGGCATCGGCGGCCGAGGCATTGGGCAACATGGCGACGCCGGTGGGCCGGGGCCGCAGGGCCATGGTCCGGCTCGCCAACGGTGGCACCGCCACCATGATCGACGATTCCTACAACGCCTCGCCCGCGTCCATGCGGGCGGCTTTTCGCGTGCTCAAGGAAACCGAACCCGGGGACGGGGGGCGGCGCATCGCCGTGCTCGGAGACATGGCGGAACTGGGTCCGGGTTCCGCCCGCGCCCATGAAGAACTGGCCCAGGACCTCCTTGCCGCCGATGTCGACCTGGTGCTCACCACCGGCGCCAACATGATGCATCTGGACGACACGCTGCCGCGCCACATTCGGGGCGGCCATGCCACACGCACCGAAGAACTGGTTCGGTTGCTGGAAGGCGTGCTGCGCCCGGGCGACGTGGTGCTGGTCAAGGCATCCCGCTCTCAGCACCTGGGTCAGGTGGTGGACGCGCTCTGCGCCGCCTCGGACGGCGAGAAGACAATGGCCAACGGGGGCTGAGGACGACGCAGAATGCTTTACAACCTTCTTCATCCCCTGGCCGGAGATATCGGATTCCTCAACCTGTTCCGATACCTCACCTTCCGCACCGGCGGCGCCGTCATGACCGCCCTGATCATCTGTTTCCTGGTCGGCGGTCCGGTGATCCGCTGGCTCAAGGCACGCCAAAGGAACGGCCAGCCGATCCGCGAGGACGGCCCCCAGGGGCACCTCCTCACCAAGAAAGGCACGCCGACCATGGGCGGGTTCATCATCCTGCTGGGCGTCTCGGTGTCCACCCTGTTATGGGCCGACCTCTCCAATGCTTACGTCTGGGCGGTTCTGGCCGTGACCCTGGGGTTCGGCGCCATCGGTTTCGCCGACGACTATCTGAAGCTCACCCGCATGAGCCACCGGGGCCTGCCGGGCATGCTGCGCCTTGGCCTCGAGATTCTGGTGGCGCTGATGGCGTCGCTGTGGATCATGGAAATCACCCGCGATCCCCTTTCCACCTCCCTTGCGCTGCCGTTCTTCAAGAACGTCTTGATCAACCTGGGCTGGTTCTTTCCGGTCTTCGCCGTCCTCGTCATGGTGGGCGCGTCCAACGCGGTCAACCTGACCGACGGTTTGGATGGGCTGGCCATCGTGCCGGTGATGATCGCGGCGGCCTGTTTCGCGCTCATCGCCTATCTGGTCGGCAATGCGGTATTCGCCAATTACCTGCAGATCCACTTCGTCCCCGGCACCGGGGAACTGGCGGTCTTCTGCGGAGCCCTGGTGGGCGCGGCCCTCGGTTTCCTGTGGTTCAACGCCCCGCCGGCGATGATATTCATGGGCGATACCGGATCGCTTTCCATGGGCGGGGCGCTCGGCACCATAGCCGTCATCACCAAGCACGAACTGGTTTTGGCGATCATCGGCGGTCTCTTCGTTTTGGAAACCGTCTCGGTGATCGTCCAGGTGGTCTCCTTCAAATTGACCGGGCGCCGGGTGTTCCGTATGGCGCCCCTTCACCATCATTTCGAGCAGAAGGGCTGGGCCGAGGCGACCATCGTCATCCGTTTCTGGATCATCGCCGTGGTGCTGGCGATCATCGGGCTTTCGACCCTGAAGGTGAGGTGAGACGCCGATGATCCATCTTCCCGGCATTTCAGGATCGACCTACGCGGTGATGGGACTGGGCGGATCGGGCCTCGCCGCGGCCGAGGCGCTGGCCGCCTCCGGTGCCGAAGTGCGGGCCTGGGACGATGACGCGGCCCGGCGGAGGGATGCCGAGACCAGGGGAATCACGCTCCATGACCTCGCCGGCGGCGGATTGAACGCGGTGAAAGCCCTGGTTCTGAGCCCCGGCATTCCCCATACCTTCCCGGCGCCGCATCCCATCGCCGCCCATGCCCGGGACGCAGGCATTCCCATCATCTGCGATATCGAGCTGCTGACCCGCGCCAAAAGCGAAGCCCGATTCGTCGGCGTCACCGGCACCAATGGCAAATCCACGGTGACCGCGCTGATCGGCCACATATTCCAAACCGCCGGCCGCACCGCGGCGATCGGCGGCAACCTTGGGCCCGCCGCCCTGGCGTTGGCCGAGCTGGACGCCGAGGGCACCTATGTGTTGGAGCTTTCGAGCTACCAGATCGAGCGCCTCGAGACCGTGGCCTTCGACATCGCCGTTTTGATCAACATCAGCCCGGACCATCTCGACCGTCACGGCGGCATCGAAGGCTACGTGGCGGCCAAGGAGAGGCTGTTCGACCTGGCGCGCACCGGCGCCATCGGCGTGATTGGCGCCGACGACGCCCACTGCCACGCCATAGAGGGGCGGCTTCACAACCGGGGCGACCTCACGGTGCTTCCCATTTCGGGCTCCACCCCCGTCCCCGGCGGAATCTGGGTCGAGGGCGGCCACGTGATCGACGGCCGGAGCGTAACGGCGGGCCTCATCGCCGACCTA
>Ga0114947_10000786_pt1 | contig 11348 bp, 7 predicted proteins | sample CR02metaG_FD_99656 | JGI IMG/M metagenome (GOLD analysis project Ga0114947, IMG submission 99656) | Deep subsurface microbial communities from Mariana Trench to uncover new lineages of life (NeLLi) - CR02 metaG | ecosystem: Environmental > Aquatic > Marine > Ocean trench > Sediment ...
AGTTCTGACGCGCGTAGATTTCCGGTTACGCCGGCGCCGAGATCTACGACCGCACCTCGTGCATCCACTTCCGAGACGACGCCTTTGACGATGCTGTTCTTCGGATGCTCAGCCAACCAGGCCGAAAACGGATCTTTGTCGAGTTGCTTGATGCCGAGAGAGATTCTCTCGCGCTCACAATCGATGGCCAATACAGCTGCCTCGATCTCCTGACCTTTTTTATAGTTGCGAACCGCGTCCTCGCCCGGCAAATCCCAGGAGATATCGGAAAGGTGAACGAGGCCGTCAATGCCACCGTCCAGTCCGATGAAGATCCCGAAGTCCGTAATCGACTTGATCTGACCGGTGACCTTGTCACCCCGATTAACGGTCGCTGAAAATTCAGCCCAAGGATTGGTTTGGCATTGTTTGATGCCGAGTGAGATTCGCCGGCGTTCTTCGTCGATCTCGATGACCATGACCTCGACTTCCTCGCCGACCTGCACAACTCGCGATGGATTGACGTTTTTGTTGGTCCAATCCATTTCCGAGACGTGCACGAGGCCCTCGACGCCTTCTTCGATTTCAACGAAACAGCCATAGTCGGCAACGTTTGTGACCTTGCCGAAAAGCCGCGTTTGCGGTGGATAGCGTCTTCCCAGATCGTGCCATGGATCATCGCCGAGCTGCTTGATGCCAAGCGAGACGCGCTGCCGTTCACGATCGAACTTGAGAATCTTTACATCGATTTCGTCGCCGACGTTGACTACCTCAGACGGGTGCTTGACGCGTTTCCATGCCATGTCCGTGATGTGCAACAAGCCATCGATTCCGCCGAGGTCAACAAACGCACCGTAATCGGTCAGGTTCTTGACGATACCCTTGGCGGTACTGCCTTCCTGCAAACTTTCCAGCAGCGCTTCACGTTCGGCACTGTATTCCTGTTCAACGACAGCCCGTCGGGACACCACGACATTGTTGCGGTGCTGATCCAGCTTGATGACCTTGAACTCGAGGCTCTTGCCCTCGAGATATGCAGGATCGCGTACTGGCCGGACGTCAACGAGCGAACCCGGCAAGAATGCCCGTACGCTGTCAATCTCAACGGTGAATCCGCCTTTAACGCGGCCATTGATAACGCCTTGCACGACCTTACCATCCTCGAAGGCTTTTTCTAGCTCGATCCAGGTACGCGCACGTATCGCTTTCTCGCGTGAAAGGCGGGTTTCACCGAAACCGTCTTCCACAGCGTCGAGTGCAACTTCGATTTCGTCGCCAACCGAGATGTCGGTTTCACCTTTTTCGTCGTAAAACTGTTCAATTGGGATAACAGCCTCAGACTTGAGACCGGCGCTAACGATTACAACATCTTCATTAACTGCAACAACGGTACCGATGATGATGGTACCTGGCTTTATTTGTTGGCTGGCAAAACTCTCTTCAAATAATTCAGCAAAACTTTCAGACATATTAATTAAACCAAGAGAATCGTATCAGTGACTCTCAACCCAAACGTGCTACCACTTCCTGCGGCAGACGGTTACTAAAAATAAGAATCGGACTACCATGTCCGATTCGCTTAGTACTTCTGTGTCCCTTTTCCGACTTCAGCCACCCAGTCCAAAACTGTTTGGGTGACCTCTTCGATCGATTGACCGCTGGAGTCCAGCAGCCTAGCATCTTCGGCGGGCCTTAACGGGGCTACCCTTCGCTCCGAATCTCGCCGGTCACGATCTTCGATGTCCCGCGAAACGGCCGGAAGGCTAACATCAATACCTTTGTCTTTCAACTGCTTATGACGCCTTATCGCCCGTTCTTCGACACTGGCTGTCAGATAGACCTTGAGTATCGCGTCCGGAAAAACCGTGCTTCCCATATCGCGGCCGTCAGCCACCAAACCCGGCTCTTTCCGAAAGTCTCTTTGCAGCTCCAGCAGGGCCGCCCGAACGCCAGAAAGTGACGCTACAAAGGATGCGGCCCTGCCGCATTCCTCGGTCCGAACGTCGGCCGTTACATCTTCGCCATCCAGGAATATTCGTTCATCACCACTTTTATCGGACTCGAACTTAATGGTGAGATCGGCGGCCAGCCTGGCAAGGACATCTTCGCCCTCCTCCGCCATATCCCGCTTTACGGAAGCCAGGCCGACCAGCCGATACAATGCACCACTGTCGAGCAGGTGCCAGCCGAGCGCGTGAGCGACGCTGCGGGCAATGGTGCCTTTGCCCGAACCGACGGGGCCATCGATCGCTACGACCGGCGTTTCTGAGTCCCGGGCGCCGGCATTCATGATTGATCCGGGTCCTCGATGCTGATGCTGACACCAAGGGAGCCCAGCACCTCTGAAAAACCCGGAAACGAGGTGTCAACCGCATCGATGTTGCGTACCCGCACAACCGAATCCGCGATTGTCGCCGCGACGGCAAAAGACATGGCCACACGGTGGTCGCCGTAGCTGTCGATTATCGCCCCCGATGGCTCACCGTAGTAAATTTCAGCACCGTCTTCAGACACGTCGACTTTGATGCCCATTTGCTGCAGTCCGTTCGCCATCGCGCTGATTCGATCGCTTTCTTTCACCCGCAACTCACCGATTCCCGAAAACTGCGTGCTACCGACAGCATTGGCAGCGGCGATGAACAACACCGGAAACTCATCGATCGCAAGCGATACCAGTGACGCATCCACCGCGATGCCATGAAGCACCGACGATCTGACGCGAATGTCGGCGACCGGCTCTTCGCCCACAAGCTGCGGGTTCTCGATACTAATGCCGCCACCCATTTCCCTCAGTATTTCTATGACCCCGGTGCGGGTCGGATTGACGCCCACGTTCGATATCACCACTTCGGCGTCTTTCGCGATCAGCGTGGCCAAAATCACGAATGCCGCAGATGAGAGATCGGCGGGCACTTTAATCGATGTAGCCTCGAGCCGTTCGGTGGCCTGAAGCCGGATGTGGCCGCTGTCACCTGACACGCCCGCCCCCATCGACCTCAACATTCTCTCGGTATGGTCGCGCGTAACGGCTCGCTCGATGACAACCGTCTCGCCTTTGGCGTAAAGGCCGGCGAGCAAAATCGCCGATTTGACCTGTGCGCTCGCGACCGGCGGCGCGTAGTGAACCCCAGTCAACGCGCGGCCACCGTGAATGACGAGCGGTGGCTTGCCGTCATTGCTGTCGATACTTGCACCCATCATTGACAGCGGCTCGATGATTCTGTGCATGGGTCTCGACGATAGCGATTCGTCGCCTGTGAGGGTGCTGTCGAATTGTTGCCCACATAACAGGCCTGCCAGAAGACGCATGCCCGTTCCGGAATTTCCGAGATCCAATGCCTTACGAGGGATGGTGAGTCCGCCGAGGCCGACCCCGTCGATAAGGACCTTCGTGTCGTCGGAATTATCGATGGAAACGCCGAGAGCCCGGAGTGCCGAGAGCGTGGCCAGGCAATCCTCCCCCGCCAGAAGTCCCTCGATTTCGGTTCGACCCTCGGCAATCGCACCTAATATGAGTGCACGGTGAGAAATCGACTTGTCGCCGGGTACCGTGACCGTACCACTCGTCAAAGCAGTGGGCAGAACGAGAAAATCCAAGCGGCTAGTCCAAAGTTTACACGAGAGTACTAGTGTCCTGTCCGACAAATAAATTGACTAAGTCGGCCACGGATTTTCGTGTTTGGCAAGACGCGGCGACGAGTAATAGCACCGCTATTGCGAGGAGCCACAACGCCGCCAGGCGCGAAAATCCGAGTTGAGTTCGGCAAGTTATTTGTCGGACAGGACACTAGTACTCCGTCAGTTAACTGCTTTCGGATACGCGCCGAGTACCCGATACAACGAGCTTCGTTTTTCAAGCTCCTTGAGGGCTTCCATCAGTGGTGCTTCCTCTGCGTGACCGTCGAGGTCGATAAAAAATACGTAGTCCCAGTTCTTGCGCCTGGATGGCCGTGACTCGATGCGGCTCATGCTTATACCGTGAGTGGCCAACGGCTGCAATAAGGTATGCAGGACGCCGGCACCGTCTGTGTGGCTCGCGGATACAAGAATCGTGGTCTTGTCTTGCCCGCTCGCAGACAGGAGCTCACGCCCGATAACCAGGAATCGAGTCGCGTTGTCAGTACGGTCTTCGATGTTATTAACCAGAATTTTTAGTTCGTAGACTTCGGCCGCCGCGTCGCTGCCGATTGCGGCCGTGCCGCTTTCGTCCCTTGCTCGCCTCGCGCCGGCAGCATTACTGGATACCCCGATCAATTCGACGTGCGGCAGATATTCCCTGAGCCATCCTCTGCATTGCGCGAGCGCCTGCTCGTGCGCACAAATGCGGTCGATCGACTCGAGGGACGCCATGCGACCAATCAGATGTTGTTCGATGCGCAGTTCGACTTCGCCACCAATTTTGAGCGGTGATGTCAGGAACATGTCGAGCGTGTTATTGACCGTTCCCTCGGTCGAATTCTCGACAGGAACGACACCAAAATCCGCGGCACCGTTTTCCACTTCCTGAAAAACTTCGTCGATGGTGGCAAACGGCAATGCCCGCACGGAATGACCGAAATGCTTATATACGGCCGTTTGCGTAAACGTTCCCTCAGGCCCGAGGAAACCGATCTTCAGCGGCTCCTGCTGCGCAAGGCAGGCGGACATGATTTCCCGAAACAGGCGCAGCATTTCCTCATTGCGCAAGGGGCCTTCATTGCGCTCAATGACCGCACGCAATACTTCCGCCTCGCGCTCAGGCCGGTAATAATCCACGGCCTTGGCCATCTCTCCTTTGGATATGCCGATCTGCTGTGCGAATTTCGCACGCTCGTTGATCAGCGACTGAATCTGCCGGTCAATCTCGTCGATGCGCTTGCGCACCTCCGAAATGTCCGGATCCAGAGCGCTTTGTTTGCTTGCCTTAACCATACTTTATGCTCGTAAGTCCTAGTGATCCAACAAGGCTATATTCTTGGGACCACAAGTGCCCGCTCAGGATATAGGCTTACCGAGGTTTCGCAAAGTCAGAACACCATCGATCTGCCGCAGAGCATCCAGTGTCTTCTCCGGGACCGGGCCATTCAGATCGACCACCGTGTAGGCCAGCTCACCCTGAGACTTGTTCAACAGGTCCTCGATGTTGAGACCGGCCTCGGCAAGGCTGGTCGAGATCTGGCCCACCATATTGGGCACGTTTGCATTGGCGATCGTTATTCTGAAGGCATCGGCCCTGGGCATGATCGATTCCGGAAAATTCACGGAGTGCCGGATATTGCCGTTCTCGAGGTAGTCCTTAACGTTCTCGGCGACCATGATCGCGCAATTTTCCTCTGCCTCGACTGTTGATGCGCCGAGATGAGGCAACGCGATCACATTTGGCTGCGCAATCAGCTCCGGGGTCGGAAAGTCACAGACGTAAACGTGCAAATGACCACTGTCCAGCGACTTGAGCACCGCGTCATTGTCGACGACTGCGCCTCTCGAAAAATTAATCAACACGCCGCCTTTGCGCATCAGTGCCAGTCTTTCGCTGTTGACCAGCCCGCGTGTGCCGTCGATGAGGGGCACATGAATAGACACGGCATCAGATTTCTTGAACAGGTGATCCAGCGTTTCCATTTGCTCAACGCCGGACGACAGTTGCCAGGCTCGACGTACAGTAATCTGCGGATCGAATCCGGCCACCTTCATACCCAGCGCGAGTGCAACGTTAGCGACCTCGACGCCAATAGCCCCCAGCCCCACTACGCCGAGCGTGCGGCCGGGCAGCTCGAAACCGACGAACTGTTTCTTGCCTATCTCAACCTTCTTGTCGAGATCATCGCCGGCGTCCCGCAAGCTTCTGACGTATTCCCATGCCGGACAGATATTTCTTGCCGCGAGTAGCAAGCCGGCCATTGCCAGCTCTTTCACTGCATTCGAATTGGCCCCAGGCGCATTAAATACCGGGATACCCAGTTTGCTGAGCTTCTCAATCGGAATGTTGTTCACACCGGCACCGGCTCGGCCAACGATTACGACGGAATCCGCAATTTCCATGTCATGCATGTCGTATGAGCGCAATATAATCGCGTCGGGGTGTGCAATCTCCGATGCGACTTCGTAGCGCTCGCGCGGCAGCCGTCGCAGTCCGGCGACGGCAATATTGTTCAATGTCAGAATTTTGTACATCAGAATTTCAAACGGCTTGGGGCCTGGAGAGCTTACCCGTTTAGTTTTTCAAACTCCTGCATAAATCCGATCAGGGCATCGACACCGGCTTGCGGCATCGCGTTGTAGATCGATGCCCGCATGCCGCCGACAGAGCGGTGCCCTTTGAGATTCCTCAGGCCTGCGAGCTCTGCTTCAACCAGAAATTTCTGGTCCAGACCGGAGTCTCGCAAAATAAAAGGCACGTTCATCCAGGAGCGGCAGTCAGCCTGCACCGGATTGCTATAGAATTCAGACTCATCGATCGACTGGTACAATGCCGAGGCTTTTCGCTCGTTGATCTCGGCTACCGCCCCAAGACCGCCCTGTGTTTTCAGATATTCGAACACCAGACCGGCGGCGTACCAGGCGAAGGTGGGCGGCGTATTCGTCATCGAACCGGAGTCTGCAAACGCTTTGTAGGTCATCAGCGTCGGCGCATCGGCACGTTTTCGATCCAGCAGATCATTGCGCACAATGACCAGCGTCATGCCGGCCGGGCCAATATTTTTTTGTGCCCCGGCATAGATAACGCCGAAGCGACACACATCGATCGGTCGGGACAGGATCGTACTCGACATGTCCGCGACAAGCGCCACGTCACCGGTTTCCGGTACGAAGTGAAATTCGACGCCACTAATCGTTTCGTTCGGCGTGTAGTGAAGATAAGCCGCGTTTTCGGTCTTCTGCCACTCGTCTTGCGGCGGGATGTGGCAGAATTTGCTGTCGCTGCTGTCTGCTGCAACATTGACGCTGCATAATCTGGACGCTTCTGCGATTGCTTTCTTGGACCAGCTGCCGGTCTGTATGTAGTCCGCAGTATCGCCGGCTTGTGCAAGATTTATCGGCGCCATTGCAAACTGCAGCGTCGCGCCTCCCTGCATGAACAAGACGCTGTAGTCATTTGGAATCGCCAACAGATCCCGCACATCCTGCTCGGCTTTCTCGGCGACATCCATGAACGCCTTGCTGCGGTGACTCACTTCCATGACGGACATGCCACTGCCGTTCCAGTCCGGAATGTCCTCGCGGATTCTCTCGAGAACTTCGAGTGGCAGCGCGGCGGGACCGGGACTGAAATTGTAGACGCGAGGCATGACGATGGGATCTGGGGGATCTCTGATTTATTCTGGGTAAACTAGATTGTGATTCAACAGGCTCAGCGCTAAGGCACGGATCGCACGTGATAGCTGGCTGGTGCGAAGATTCGCAACGCAGAAGCTGGACATTTCGGACACAAGAGTCGAGTTCATGAATAGATCAGAGGTTCCCTAGGAACCTGTCGGACTTGACCGATCGTAGCGAGGGAAAGCCGATTTGAGTCAGATTGTTCGGTCTTTTGAGGCGAATAGCACCGCTATTTAACGAAAAAGAGCGGGAAATCTGGCCAAACTCGGCTTTTCCGCAGTAGATCATGTTAAGTCCGACAGGTTCCTAGGTAAGGCGCAATATTAAAGGGTGACGGATACTTCAGGGACGCGTACCGCTAAATCTTTGATTATAAGAGTTTTTTACTAGTCTTCACCCTCAATCGACTGGATTCGCGCCAAACCAACCAGGCGTTGACCCGATTGGACACGAATTAACCTGACCCCTTGCGTGTTGCGGCCAATGATGGAGATTTCACTGACCGGCGTACGCACCAGCGTGCCACTGGAACTAATCAGCATGATCTCGTCTTCGTCGCTGACCTGAAGCGCACCAATTGCCCTACCGTTTCTTTCGCTGGTCTGGATTGCGATGACACCCTGGCCGCCCCGGCCCTGAATGGGAAATTCATCAACGGCGGTGCGTTTGCCGTAGCCGTTTTCGGTTGCCGACAGTATCAGTCCATCACCGATGACTGACAACGCGATCACTTCGTGACCGGGCGCGAGTTTGATTCCGCGAACACCGGCAGCACCACGACCCATCGGTCGCACGTCTTCCTCCTTGAAACGAATCGCCTTCCCACTGCTTGCGACGAGAACAATCTCCCGTTCGCCATCGGTAATTGCCACATCGACGAGTCGGTCGTTTTTCCTGAGGTCTATCGCGATGATGCCGCTGGCGCGCGGGCGTGAAAAAAGGTTCAAAGGCGTTTTCTTCACGGTACCGCGGCTGGTCGCCATAAACACGAAGTTATCTGCCTGGAACTTCTTCGTTGGCAAAACGGCGTTGATTCTTTCGCCTTCTTCCAGCGGTAAGAGATTTACGATCGGCTTGCCGCGCGAACCCCGGCTTGCCTGTGGCACTTGATAAACCTTGAGCCAGTACATCTTGCCGCGGCTCGAGAAACACAGCAGCGTGTCGTGCGTATTCGCCACGAATAATTTGTCGATGAAATCCTCGTCCTTGACTTTGGCTGCAGAACGTCCGCGCCCGCCGCGTCGCTGTGCCCGGTAGTCACCGACCGGCTGAGCTTTCGCATAACCCAAATGAGACAGCGTAACGACGACTTCTTCCTGAGGAATCAGGTCCTCGTCGCTCAGATCGGTATGGTCCGTGTCGATTTCGGTACGGCGGTCGTCACCGTAAGCATCGCGGACTTCTTCGAGCTCCTGACGGATCACGCGGAGCAATTTATCAGGGTCCGCAAGCACATTAGAAAATTGTTTAATTCTCTGTAATATCTCTTTGTATTCACTAAGTATTTTTTCATGTTCAAGGCCGGTCAATCGGTGCAGGCGCAGATCAAGTATCGCCTGAGCCTGGACAGCCGAGAGGTGATATTCGCCGTCGATCAGGCCGTGACCATCCTCGAGCGCATCGGGTCGCGTGTCAGTCTTGCCGGCCTTCTTGAGCATGCCCGTCACAGGACCGGGCGACCAGCTCCTGGCCGTAAGGCCTTCCTTGGCGTCTGCCGGCGATTTCGATGCCTTGATCAGAGCGATGACCTCATCGATGTTGGCAAGAGCCACAGACTGACCTTCAAGGATATGCGCCCTGTCCCGAGCCTTCCTCAGGTCGAATACTGTTCGCCTCGTGACAACCTCGCGCCGGTGCGAAAGGAATGCTTCCAGCATCTGCTTCAGGTTCAGGAGCTTTGGCTGCCCCTCGAGCAGCGCTACCATGTTGATGCCGAACACGCTCTGCAACGGCGTATGCTTGTACAAGTTGTTCAGCACGACATCCGTCAGCTCGCCGCGCCGCAGCTCGATGACAATCCGCATGCCGTCCTTGTCGGACTCGTCGCGAAGTTCGCTTATTCCTTCGAGGCGTCTGTTGCGAACGAGATCGGCGATCTTCTCTATTAATCGGGCTTTGTTGACCTGGTAAGGCAGCTCGGTGACAACGATGGCCTCGCGCGCTTGCTTGTCGAGCGGTTCGATATGCGTGCGCGCGCGAATGAACACGCGACCCCGCCCGGTGCGATAGGCCGCATGAATGCCTTGTGTGCCGTTGATAATTCCCGCTGTCGGGAAATCCGGACCCGGAACATGTTCCATGAGCCCAGGAATATCGATCGATGGATTGTCGATCAGGGCCAGACTGGCACCGATGATTTCCCTAAGGTTGTGCGGCGGGATATTCGTCGCCATGCCGACAGCGATACCGGCCGACCCGTTGATCAGCAGGTTTGGCACTCGTGTTGGCATGACGGTCGGTTCGGACTCGGAGCCGTCGTAGTTGTCGACAAAATCGACTGTCTCTTTGTCGATGTCGGCCAGGATCTCGTGAGCGATCCGCGACATCCTGACTTCCGTGTAGCGCATTGCGGCCGGCGCATCACCATCGACCGAACCAAAGTTGCCCTGCCCGTCCACCAGCAAATACCTCAGGGAGAACGGTTGAGCCATGCGGACGATGGCGTCGTACACGGCTGTATCCCCGTGAGGATGATATTTTCCGATCACGTCGCCGACGACGCGAGCGGACTTCTTGTAGGATTTGTTGTAGTCGTTGCCCAGTTCGCGCATGGCGTGCAGGACGCGTCGATGAACCGGCTTCAGGCCGTCGCGGACATCCGGCAAAGCGCGCCCGACGATGACGCTCATCGCGTAGTCGAGATAGGACTGCTGCATCTCCTCTTCGAGGCTTACAGACAGAATTTCTCGTGCAACTTCAGCCATACTTATTCAAAAATCCGGAGCGGTTCCGTTCGGGGAGCGGAATCGAAATCATCATTTCTGGGTACTGCGAAAATAAATGCTTCGAAAAAACTTTACTTCGCCGGAGAGGATTTTTGCGCAAAAATCAGCGCCAAATCCGACGTGGAATAATACCATAGCAGAGCGCATCACAGCAGGGTTTCCGGCACTTTTGACGCCCTATATACTAGTGGGCCACCAGCCCCTAAGACCTCCTCTACTAACCTCCCAAAAGGCTCGCAATGACTCCGACATGACGACTGCACAGCACAATGTTGATGAAGCCGAAATCGCGAGATTTGATGCATTGGCATCGCGGTGGTGGGACCCTGCCGGAGATTTTCGACCGTTACACGAGATTAACCCGCTTAGGCTCGACTACATTCGGCAAAGGGCAACTCTCAGCGGCAGCCGGGCCCTCGACATTGGCTGCGGCGGCGGCATCCTCGCCGAATCTATGGCTATCAATGGCGCCAACGTCACTGGCATCGATATGGCTGAAGGGCCGCTAGCCGTTGCACGGCTTCATCAGGCCGAATCCGGGACGGATGTCGACTACCAGCGGTCGACAGCCGAGTCTTATGCCGGCGACCACGCCGGTGAATTCGACATCGTTACCTGCCTTGAGATGTTGGAGCATGTTCCGCAGCCAATGACGGTCGTGGAGTCCTGTGCCGAGCTCGTCAGGCCCGGCGGTGACCTATTTTTCTCCACCATCAATCGCAACCCAAAATCTTTTCTTTTCGCAATCATCGGCGCCGAATACATATTGCGGTTACTGCCGGCAGGCACTCATGAATACGAAAAGTTTATCCGGCCCTCCGAGCTCGAGGCATGGGCTCGTCATGCCGGGCTCGAATTAAAAGGCAGTATCGGACTTCACTACAATCCACTAACGCGCGAATATTCCCTTGGTGACAATCTCGACGTGAACTATCTGATGCATTTTCGGCGCCCCGGCGACCGCTGACGGTGGCTCGGGCGATCGGCAAAATCGACGCAGTTCTATTTGATCTGGACGGAACGCTGATTGATACAGCGCCGGACATGGTCGCCGTCCTGAACCAGATGCAGCGGGATTACGGCGAAGACCCATTGTCCTATGAAGAGGCCAGGGCAAATGTCTCC
>Ga0114947_10000789_pt1 | contig 11328 bp, 13 predicted proteins | sample CR02metaG_FD_99656 | JGI IMG/M metagenome (GOLD analysis project Ga0114947, IMG submission 99656) | Deep subsurface microbial communities from Mariana Trench to uncover new lineages of life (NeLLi) - CR02 metaG | ecosystem: Environmental > Aquatic > Marine > Ocean trench > Sediment ...
ACGGAAACAGGCTTCTATATGAATCCGCAAGGCCCTGCGGGAACCTGGAAGGGGCTTGATACGAAAGCGAAGATCTTTCGTGAACTGAAGCCTCTAGTCGACAAGGCCACGCGCAAGAAGTAGGCTCACGCGGGACGCGTAGCCACCACGAGGCGGCGCTCCGGGATAGCGAAATGTTTGAATCGATGGCGCTTGCAGCCTCGCGGCTGGCCGAGCCCGGCGCTCTGGCGATGCTGCTGCTCGGTGTCGTCGTAGGCACCACCTTCGGCGCGTTGCCGGGGCTCGGCAGCATCGTCGCGCTCTCCATAGCCTTGCCGTTCACCTACGGCATGGAGCCGATGCTCGCCATGTTCCTTTTTGCGGGCATCATGAGCAGCGTGACCTTTGGCGGATCGGTTCCCGCCATCCTCCTCAACACGCCCGGCACGCCGCCCAACGCCGCAACCTGTTTCGACGGATATCCCCTCGCGCAACGAGGGGAAGGCGCGCGGGCCGTTGCCGTGTCGGCGACGTCATGTTTTGTCGGCTCCGTCTGCGGCACGGTGGTGACGCTTGCGCTTCTGCCCGTCATCAAGCCCATCGTCTTCGCCTTCGGACCTCCGGAGTTCTTCTGGCTCGTAGTCTTCGGGCTGGTGATGATCGCCTTTGCATCTCGCGCCAATATGGTCAAGGGGTTAGTGGGCGGCGGGATCGGCGTCATGCTGTCATTGGTCGGTTACAGCGACATGTACGACTCCTTCCGCTACACCATGGGCAGCAACTACCTGTGGGACGGCATCCCGCTCGTGCCGTTCGTGGTCGGGCTGTTCGCAGTCAGCGAGCTGATCAACTACAGCGCACGAGGAGGCGCTACCGTAACGGCGGATAAAGCCGCCGACATCAACTGGCGCGGTCAGGTTCTGGTCGGCGTCATGGATGTGCTGTCCCGTCCGATGCAGTGGATTCGCGCCTCAGCGATTGGCGCGGGCATCGGCATCATTCCCGGCCTCGGGGGAGCCGTCGCTGCGTTCATGTCTTACTTCGTCGGCATGAAGCACACCACGGAACCCGATCTCTACGGCAAGGGCAGCGTTGAGGGCATCATCGCCAGCGAGACGGCGAACGATGCCAAGGAAGGCGGCGCCCTTCTGCCCACCGTCGCGTTCGGCCTCCCTGGAAGTCCGGACATGGCCATTCTGCTGGGCGCTTTCATTCTCCATGGTCTACAGCCGGGGCCGCTGATGCTGCGCGATCATATGGATATCATCTACGCTCTTTTGTTCGGCATTGTCATGAGCCAGATCGCGACCAGCGGGCTGGGCCTGTTGGCGACGCCCCTGCTCGCACGCCTCAGCGTGCTGCCCAGCCGGTGGATCGCTCCCTTCGTGCTGGTGCTCGTCTTCGTCGGCACCTACATGGTGCGCACCAACATCTTCGATGTCTTCATGGCGGTGGCGGCGGGAATCTTCGGCTATCTGCTGCGGCGCTACGGCTTTCCACTGATCACCATCGTGATCGGCTACATCCTCGGCCCGCTGGCGGAGAGATCCTACCTCCAGTCGATGCAGATTTCCGACGGCAGCCTGATGATCTTTGTCACCGAGCCCATCGCGCTCATTTTGATGCTCGGGACGGTCGCAACCATTTTAGTTCCGATCGTGACGGCGTGGCGAAGGAAAGGGGAGGTTTTGACATGAAGTCCCGGATAGACGGCTCATTCATATTCACCCTCTTTCTGGGCTTGTTCGTGCTCGTCTGCCTGATCTTTGCCCGCGACTTTCCCGATTCACTGCAGATCGCGACCAATCTCGCCGGGTACACCACTCTCGCGCTGATCTGTGTCCTGTTGGCGGGGGCGTTTTACCCTGAAATCCTCCACTGGACCGAGACCGCCCTGCAGGATTTGTGGGGCGCCAGCGGCCAGGACAAGGGTGCGGTGGATGCGGTGGCGGAAGAGGCGCCCCCGTGGCCGGCGGTGCTCAAGTCGATAGGCTATGCCGTGGGTTTTCTGCTGTTTTCATTTCTATTCGGGTTTTTCGTCGTGCCCCCGATTTTTCTAGCTACCTACCTTATCGCCGAAGCGAAGGTGCGCCCGTTGTGGGCTATCCTGGCGGGCGTGATCGCAACGGCAATCCTCGATACGGGGATGATGATGGTGTACGTGGAGGTGTGGGCGGGAATCATTCCCGAGATCTTCGAAGGCTACATCGGCGGCGCGATCATGCCACCGCTATGATTCAGAGGAAGTCAGAAAGCGGTGGTGTCGAAAGATGGCTAGCAAGAGGCTAACTTACCTGTCTCCATGTCCAGAGGTTCGCTCTTGGGTCCCATGGTCTGCATACCCTCGAAACCCTTGTCCCACCTGTCACAGTACAGTTTCACGAGGTTGCCGTCGGGATCCCGGAAATAAACACTCCACTTTTAGTGAACTCTCCCGGCTTGGTTGTCCTGCCTCTAGATGTCAAACAACATTATTATTGTGTGATGAAAGCCCGGCTCTCGGTTAAAAAATGCGGTGAAAAGTTCTTCGCACCCTTGTTGCCATCTTTCCTAAGACCCATTTTACTCAGGGAAGAAAACGCACACACCATTTGCCCCGTACCACAGAGCGCCCCGCACGTAAGTGTGAGAATGAATGTTCTGGACTACTCCAAAGGGCCGCGCCGCAAAGCCACGGACGTATGTCCGGTGGACGGGGTTTGCAGCCGAGGGGGTCTGCTCCGAAGAAAAGGAAACATCCGACACTAAACTTTTGCACAGAGAGAAAACAGGTTATAGCGAGAGAGAAATATCACCACGAAAAGCACGAAGGACACGAAGTAGAATTTGATTATTAAGGATACCCCGCGGCTTGCTGCGGGGTTACCCAATAATCCAGCGTAACCGCCAGAAGGAACCTCGCCAATATTCTCAACCGAATAACTTGGGTCGGTAGGAGTCATCCCCTGCACTACCCAACGATCTTGGGGCTCTCGCTGGCGAAAAACCGGTGGTGACACTTCGGGCACATGAGCTTGATAGATCCGTGGCGAAGCTCATTTTCGCAGTAGAAATTTTCGTCACACTGCGGGCACGTGACCCAAAAGATATCTTCGCGAACCGGCATGCTTGACGTCCTCAGTTGAAAGACTCTCGTAGAAGAATTGCTCAGCCCCTGGGTTTGGGGGAGATCCAGTCCTCCAGCACACAGCCCTCCAGGGCCTCACGCGGCACCACGGCTTTCCTGGGGAACGGCTCGTTGAGCGGGACGGTGGCATCGATAATTACCCGGTCGCTTCTCGGCATGCCCTTGAGGAAGTTGATGTCTTCGTCAAAGCGGGCGCGGGTAACGGCGGCCCATATTACATCCTGCTCGTTGAATACATCCACGTCATCATCCACCACCACGACAAACTGAAGTTGATTGGCATGCACATGCGGCACCACACCGACGAGCTTGCCGTCTTCCTCGCGCCGCTTCTTGATCGAGACATAGCAAGAGTACCGCCCCACGCCGGAATGCGGCAGGTGCACCGCCTGCACGCCGGGAAAGACGCGCTTGATCTCGCGGTACAGGCTGCCCTCTTTTGGAATACTCCCCAGGTTGAAGTGGCCGGCGTGGCCGGGAAAAATCCCCTGAACGATGCAGTTTTTCCTAAACGTAATCGCCGTCACTCTCATAAAGGGCACGGCCACCTGTGGCTGATAGTAGCGGCTGAACTCGCCGAACGGGTTTTGGATCTCCGCCGAGTGAGGCGGAATAAGCCCCTCAACAATCATGTCGGCATCAGCAGGCACAAGGAAATCGGTGCCCAAGGTCTCGGACGGAGTCAGGCGGAGGGGTTCCTCAAGAAAACCGCCTATAGTCTCGTAATCGTCGTTGCCGAACGTCGTGAGTGCACCTGCGGCGAGGTAGAGGGCCGGATGATGACCAAGGATCAGCGCAACCGGCGTCTCTTCATTCCGTTCTTCATTCTTTTCAAGGATGTTCAGGAGATGCTTATGGAGCTTGCGCTGCAGGGAGACCGTGAGTTTCCTGGGGTCGACGTACATGTTTTTGCAGAAGGAGACATCGTAAAAACCCTCGTCACGGTCTTTCATCACCGCTACCATGGTAAGGTAATGCCCGCTGTCCTGCTCGTGGTATCGAAACATCGGCACCACCCCTATGTCGACCGCGTTGCCAGTCAGCACGACCTCCTTGACCGGCGCGTGTCGCGGCCCCATGATCTCCGGCTCGATATTGTCGGTTTCGCGCCGTGAGAACTCAAGGCTCAAAGGCATCTTGGCCGAGGCAGAAGAGAATCCGATCGCCCGCGCACAGAGCTCCCGCGTGACAAAAAGGTTGTAGACCAGTGTAAAACTCGTGGGCCTGCCATTGAGATCAAGCGCTTTCTCGAAACGAACGACGCGCTGATCGCCCCGGTCCTCCAGATGTTGCAACACCGACGAGACATCAAATCCTCTCGGGTCAACCTCCCGACTAACGTGGATGACGTCCTCGGAATCCTCCTCTCCGAACGCGGCCAAATACGCGTGTAAATCCTTGCTCATCTCAGGCACTAAGGCCCCCAACCAGTCAGGACAGGTTTGAAAAGGGCAGGCGCTTCTAACATGTCACTGCACGGCCTTCAACCTGTGTCTGTTTTTGGAAACATTGGCATCTGACCCCATCGGCCAGCATGAGGTCAGCCTTCAGACGATCCAGGACTAAGAGGGGCATCGATTCGACAGATATTCTTCCCATTGTGTTAAAAATTCATCCTGAAAGTACTGAGGCTGGTCGGTTGGCCTTCCCGACTGGGTAACAAAAGGCTTGATCGAGAGAATCATCTTTTTTGCCTGATCCAGGCCATACCCCTTATAGTGGAGGTAGGCTATCACCACAGAGACCGAACGGGAATTCCCCTCAGCGCAATGAACCAGAACCCGATCCCCCCGGGAAATTTGCTGCTCGATCCACTTAACACACTCCCATATCTTTTCCAGAGAAAATGGCTGAACATCGGGAAACCCGTTGTGGTAAAAATGGATTTTCTCAGGAAGGGCGTAGGAGTGGTCCTCGCAAAGGCTAAGGACCGCAGTAAATTGATCCGCAAATTGGATATCGCTCAGCCCGCCGAAGGCTAACTTTTCCGTAATACAGTACATCCCTTTGGGGCCTTACTCGAGAAAATCAACCCGGAGGTTCCTTCAGGACTCCCTGGAAGATCTTTTCGATAAGATCATTGACCTCTTTCTTTTCAGGGCGGCTGAAAGTCACCCCGCTGGTAATCAAGGCATCTGGCTCCAGATCCTCCAGGAGCTGTTCTACCTCGACGCGAAACAGGGACATAAAAGAGACTGCCTCCATGGATTCTCTGATCTCTCGCACGTCTCCCTTGACGTAGTAGTTCAAACCGCTATCCGTAACCAGAAGCGTGATCTTCCGGGTTCGCCTGAGATTTTTGGCCGTGGTACTGCTCTTGCCGATCGCCAGATCGATTCTGCTCCGATCCTTGGCAACCACTTCGGTGTAGGACAGCATGGCCGGATGAGACCATCCCTGTTCATCCACCGTAACAATGACAATGGCCTTGCCCGCCCTGGAGCCCACATCTCTCCCGTTGAGTCGGTCAAAGAGCTCTTCGGTCAGCATCTTCCCCAATAGCCGGGACATTCCTCTCCCCCTCCTGAGATCTAAATTCCCCCTTCAGTGAACAGTGAGCAGTAATCAGCAATAAGTTTATGCTTTTCATTTTTCACTTTTCACTGATTTCTAGTTCCTGTCTTTTGCCGAATCCCTGTTCGTTATCGATGTAAAATACTTGCTCCGGCTTCACGACATAGAACTTCACCTTTAGAAAAGCACGGTAAAAGACGCCGCTTCCAGGATCGGTGAAAACCTTCATGACCCCCGGGTACTTGCGTGCATAGACCACCATCGCCTTCCCCTTCTCGATCAGTGAGTCTACCTCGATCACCTTTCCTTCAAGCTGGATTCCCTTAATCTTTTGCCAGTCCTGATAGTCCTCCTGGATGGTCACTGCCACCCTGGCATTCTCCTTCAGATTCTGGCAGTGGCGTGACGCCGGATCGGAAAAAAAATAGAGATCAAGCCCGTCGCTGGCGTAAAAAACGGTTGCCGCCCAAGGCACATCCCCCTGGCATGTGCCCAGCGTCATAGTGTTGTGGCTTTCCATGTAGCTAAGTATCTGCCGTCTAAGATCTTCAGCCATCGGACCGCTCAAGCCGTCAGAGATCGGCTATTGAGTCTCTCGTTCAGTAGGATGAACACTAACCAAACATATTTGAAATTTTCCGTTGAATCTGGGTTTAGGAAATCGGATAAACGATGACTCTCGCAAAGGCGCAAAGGACGCCAAGGAGGAGGATCAAAAAAGTTTTCTTTGCGGTCTTGGCGTCTTGGCGTGAAAAACTTTGTTGAAGTCGTTCTGTTGAACATTTTATCGATAAGAATCTAATTTTCGAGATCGACCGCTTGCCTATCGTGGCAGTTGCCAGCCGTTGGGAAACCTGCGAATGAGTGGGGCCTTGCGCAGCGCCTCCAGATTTGGTGCCCCAACACAGAGCATGGCCACCTTGATCTCATGAATGATCCCCGCCAAAAACTCTACCACCTTCTCTGCCGATTCCAAGGCAGGGACCAGAAGCGGTTGTCCGATCCCCGCAATAGTTGCACCCAGGGCAATGGCCTTGGCCGCATCCAGGCCACTTCGGACCCCTCCCGATGCCACCAGCTCGACGTCCGGCACCGCGGCGTGCACCATCACCAGCGTCTCCTCTGTAGGAATGCCCCAGGTTGCAAAGGCAACGTCGATCGGCTGTCCTTTTTTAGCCGCTCGCTTGGCCTCCACCGCGTACCAGGAGGTCCCCCCCAAACCAGCCACGTCAATGGCCCTAACCCCAGCCCGCTTGAGCCGCAAGGCCACATCTGCAGAGATCCCGCTGCCTACCTCCTTGACCACAACGGGAACCTCCAGCTGGGCACAGACCTCAGCAATCTTCTCGGTGAGCCCCTTGAAATTCCGGTTCCCCTCAGGTTGGACTGCCTCTTGCAGAACATTGAGGTGGAGGATCAGACCGTCCGCCCTGATCATCTGCACCGCCTGACGACACTGCTCGATGCCGTAGCCATAATTGAGCTGGACAGCTCCCAAGTTGCCTAGGAGCAAAATGTCCGGGGCAATGTCCCGGACCTGAAAGGACTCGGAAACCTGGGGCTCCTCCAGGGCAACCCTTTGGGACCCGACGCCCATGGCCAATCCTAGTTGCTGAGCAGCGCTCGCCAGGTTTCGATTGACCTTTCGGGCCAGATCAAACCCGCCGGTCATGGAAGAGATCAGCACAGGGGCCTCAAGCGATCGAGCGAGAAAGGTCGTTCTTAGGTCGATATCCTCAATATCAACTTCGGGGAGGGCATTGTGGAGAAAGGTATAGTTATCCAATCCGGTGGTATAAGGAATGGCAATCGCCTCGCTCTCGACACAGAGCTCAAGGTGCTCTCTCTTTCTGTTCTGCGTTGTTGAGAGAGACTTTTTACCCCTCATGAGCGGCATGGTGTGGCAGAGAGGAGCTCAACGGCGCCTTTTGATGGCCTGGCTGCGTTGCCTTTCAGTGGACAAGGGAACAGGTTTCACCCTCGCAGTTTGCCTGTCTCGGTTAAGACCCGTTGCATTGGATAAGGGACCCTTCGCAGCATCAGGATGACGCTTGAGCTGATCATCGCTCCATCGCTCAAAGAGGTTTAGGTCGATACCAAATTGGTCGAGGACACGGCTTATGGTTTGATTGATGACATCGTCGAGCGTCTTGGGCCGATGATAAAAGGCCGGGACCGGAGGAAAGATGACCGCCCCTATCTTCGTCAGGGAAACCATGCTTTCCAGATGCCCCAAATGGAGGGGCGTCTCGCGAGTCAGCAAAACAAGTTTTTTTCTCTCTTTGAGCACCACATCTGCAGACCGGACCAAAAGGTCCCCTCCCACGGAAAGGGCAATCCCTCCCATCGACTTCATCGAGCAGGGAGCAATAACCATACCCTCTGTGCGAAAAGAGCCGCTCGAGATGCTCGCACCCACATTATTGATGTCGTGCACAATGTCGGCCATGGCCTCCACATCCTTTATGGAGTACGTTGTCTCCACCTGGATGGTCATCTTGGCCGCACGTGTCAGGACCAAGTGGGTTTCGATATCCTCCACCTGGGAGAGAAGATCGAGAATGCGGATACCGTAAATAGCCCCGGTGGCACCAGAAATTCCGACGATGAGACGACGCACAGGAATCCCTCCTCCTATTCTAATCCCCGTTAAATTGCAAAGTAAGCCGATCCCCATCATGGATATGGAGCGACTCTTTGATATGGAACGGGGCAATGACCTCAATCTTATTGTCTGGATAGTGATCCACCTCAGGGACCAAAACAGCAACCTCCAATCCCTCCGTGCCGTCTTGAGGGAGGCCCTCAATCCGGGCCAAGAGACAACGGGAGCGACAGAATGAAGGCTGGGGTGGCGGGATGTCCACTCCTTTTATTGACCTCCGTAAATCGGTCCACAGTGTGACCTCTTTATCGGACGAAAGGCGAAGGTTTAGCGTGCCTGCATAGGGAGTAAAGCCCAACCTCTCCCGAAGGATCTGCTGAACCGATTCCAGGGTCATGAAGGCCGCTCCTTGACCTAGATCTGAGAAAACAACTCCACTGATCCTCTTACCGTTTGACATTTTCCCGCTATTCACCGATCACTACTTGCTAATGGCCTGATAGAGATTGGGCCTTCCCCCCTCGCCGGACCTTGATGATCTCTCCAAGAATTGAGAGGGCGATCTCCTCCGGGGTTTCCGTACTAATGTCTAGACCGATGGGGGCATAGACCCTCTGGAGGTCCTCTTTAGCGATCTTCTCTTCCTCTGAGAATCTCTGAAAACATGCCTTGATCCGCCTCCGACTACCGATCATTCCAATGTACTTGGCCGGGCTATGAATGATCTCACGCAAACAGGGTTCGTCGTACTTATGGCCCCTAGTGATAAGGACAATATAAGTCGTGGGTGTAATTGTGATCCCTTTGATGGTTTCTGCCATGTCCCCAACCAATATCTCATCTGCATCGGGAAATCTCTCTCGATTGGCAAAGAGGATTCGATCTTCAATGACGACCACGTAATAATCCAAAACCTTAGCAATTCTGACAAGAGGGACCGCGATGTGTCCCGCACCGACCACGATCAACTTCGGAGGAGAGGGAATCACCTCAAAGAACACTTCCATCTTTCCTCCAGCGAGAGGAAGATCCAATGGCACGAGCTTCGACCTCTCCTGCTGAAGGCGGACCCCCGCCTCCCTGATAATCGCAGCTTGAAGTTCCTCATGGTGAATGGTCCCTGAGTGGACGCGCCCGTCACGCACCAGGCACTTTTGCCCAGCCGCCACCCGGCCGTTTCCTTCAACCTCGACCACCGTCGCCAATACTGCAGCGGCGCCTTCTTGCTTGACCTGAATCAGACCCTCAACTAGACCCTTCATTCTCTTTCTCCAACATTTCCTCCTGCCCCTTCCACCACGGATCGAGGAAGATATTCATAATACCGCCGCAGACAGCCGGGCTGTCTGAAGAGATGTCATCGAGCAGATCCACCCGCACCATTTTAGGCTCTCTCTTTCTGATGACCTCGATGGCCTCACGTCGCACATCCGCTTCTCCACACCCTCCCCCGATCGTCCCTAAAATCTCCCCCCAGGCCGTCACCACCATTTTTGCACCGACCTCCCTCGGGGTGGACCCGCGCGTTGATACAATCGTCGCTACGGCCAGGGTCTCTCCCTTTTCCAGAAAACCCTTGATCTGCTCATAAATAGAATCCATCGCTTGACCTCCTAGGCAACCAGTTTTTGCATCGTGCGCCCCAGGGCAACAAGGCTGTGGACATTGTGGACCGATAAAAAGAAATCCAGATATGGAAGCGCAGCCTGCATTCCCTTGCACAACGGCTGATAGTTTTCACTAGCCAAAAGGGGATTGAGCCATATGATCTTGTAACATCGCCTCTTTAAGTTCCGCATCTCCTGTTCCATGAGCGCCACGTCGCCTCGGTCCCACCCATCGCTGATGAGGACAATCACGGTCCGATGGGTCACCAAAGAGGGCGCAAATTCCCGATTAAAGGTGTGCAGGGAGTGCCCAATATTCGTTCCCCCGGACCAACCCTGGACAGAACTAGAAATCCTCTCCAGGGCGTTGCCGATGTCCTTGGTGCGGATGAGATGGGTGATGCGGGTGAGCGAGGTGCTGAAGACAAAAGTCTCCACACCCCAAAGCTCGTTCTGCAGGCCATACATGAACTGGATCAAAAAGCGGCTGTAACAATCCATAGAGCCGCTCACGTCACAGAGGAGAACAATGCGCGTCTTTTTAATCCTCCGCTTGCGTGTGACGAGTTCAATGATGTCTCCTCCATATTTAATGTTTTTCCTCATGGTCCAGCGGGGATCGATCTCATCCCCCTTGAGTGCGCGCTTTTTCCGGCGGCTCATCTGCGTGGCAATTTTCGAGGCAATCAAAAGGATTGCCCGGCCAATTGCCCGACTCTCCTCGATGCCCATCTCGCTGAAGTCCTTTGAGTTCAGCGACTCGCGAGGGCTATAGGTGGGAAGAAAGAAGGGGTCTCTATCTTGAGTGCGATCCTCCTCCTGACTTGTGGCCTGTGCGACTACCTCTTCCAAGCTCCCTCCTGGACCATCGGATTCCTCTTGGGACTCCTCCGAGCCGGGCACCGACAACTCGATTGTCTCCATGGGCTCCTCGTCCAGCGTGATGTCCTTCCAAAAGCAATCAAAGACGCGGTCGAAAAGAGCGACTTCTTCCTTTTCGCAGATCAGGTTAGAGAGCAGGACCGAGTAAAAGTCACCTCGCCGTGTGATGTCAACGAACTCAAGAGAGCGGCTGGCATCGATCACCTGACTCAGGCCTACCCTGAGTCCCAGGTCTTTCAGAACCCGGCTAAAGGCCAGCAGGTTGGCCAAGATCCCCTGGCCCCGCACGCTCGAAAAGCGTTTGACCGTGCTGATAATTTCTTGATCTGAGGGCTGCGTGGTCATCCTACGTCTGGAACTCCATCGGATCTTTGAAAATCCCTTCTAAATTCAATTTCTTGCCTGCTACTTCCGACTTCAGATGATGGAGGTCCTCTCGGTACTTAAATACGCACCCCATGGTATCTTCCATGCTCTTCTCATCGAGTTCATCCCGATGAAGGGTGATCAGGGCAGAGGCCCAATCCAGTGTCTCCGCGACGCCGGGACGCTTGTAGAAATTCATCTGTCGAACTTGCTGCATAAAGGCACAAATCTGTTTGGCCAAGTGCGTC
>Ga0114947_10000790_pt1 | contig 11311 bp, 7 predicted proteins | sample CR02metaG_FD_99656 | JGI IMG/M metagenome (GOLD analysis project Ga0114947, IMG submission 99656) | Deep subsurface microbial communities from Mariana Trench to uncover new lineages of life (NeLLi) - CR02 metaG | ecosystem: Environmental > Aquatic > Marine > Ocean trench > Sediment ...
CGCACGGTCGGCGCCGGCGTGGTGGCGAAGATAATCGCGTAGCGATTATCGCGAGTCGCGAAGCGGCGAAGCGATCTTTGTGAGGTTGCTTCGCCCCGCGGGCTCGCAATGACATCTTAACTATTGAGTGGATTAGAACTAGGCCAGTAGCTCAATTGGCAGAGCGGCGGTCTCCAAAACCGCAGGTTGGGGGTTCGATTCCCTCCTGGCCTGCCATAACGCAGGAGGGCCTTCAGGCCCGACAACGACGATGATTGCACAGACGGAAACGAGTCAGAGCGGTGCGCTGGACACCATCAAGTTGCTGATATCGGCAGCTGTTCTGGTGGGCGGCCTCTATGGCTATTACTACTACGAGAACGATGTGGCGCTGCCGCTTCGTGTGCTCATGGTATTGGGTAGTGCCGGCGCAGGCATTGCGATTGCCATGACGAGCACCCAGGGACAACGGCTGTGGCACTTTATTCAGGGTTCGCGGGTCGAGATTCGCAAGGTCATATGGCCGACAAGACAGGAAACGACGCAGACGGCGATTGCAGTGTTCGTATTCACGCTGATATTGGCGCTGTTTTTCTGGGCGCTCGATTCCGGCCTGCTGTGGGTGACCCGACGACTGGTCGGATAAACAAAATATGTCAGAGACCCGGAAAAAAGACGCAGCGCCCTTACGGTGGTACATCGTCCACGCCTACTCGAATTTCGAGTATAAGGTGAAATCATCATTGGAAGAGCGCATCGAGCGCATGGGGCTTAGCGACAAGTTTGGCGAAATCCTGATTCCGACCGAAGAAGTGGTTGAGATGAAGGAAGGTCAGAAGCGGCGCAGTGAGCGCAAGTTCTTCCCGGGCTACGTGCTCGTGCAGATGGAAATGGATGACGACACCTGGCACCTCGTCAAGGAAGTGCCCAAGGTGCTCGGATTTATCGGCGGGTCGAGCGATCGGCCGGCGCCAATATCGGATGCAGAAGCCAATCAGATTTTGGAGCGTGTTCGTGAAGGGGTCGACAAGCCGCGGCCGAAAGTGCTTTTCGAGCCAGGTGAAGTGGTACGCGTGACGGACGGACCGTTCAACGACTTCTCGGGAGTCGTGGAACAGGTCAATTACGAGAAAAGCAGGTTGCAGGTTGCTGTCCAAATACTTGGCCGGTCTACGCCGGTGGAGCTGGACTTCGGCCAGGTAGAAAAGGCGTAGGAACGGTTTTAGCCGCGAATCGCAATGACATCTTAATTGACGAGGAGCCCTGACCCGGCGTTTGAACTCGAGGGAAAAGCAAGATGGCCAAGAAAGTAGTCAGTTATATCAAGCTCCAGGTTCCTGCGGGCCAGGCGAATCCGTCGCCGCCTGTTGGTCCGGCGCTTGGCCAGCACGGCGTCAACATAATGGAGTTCTGCAAGGCATTTAATGCGGCGACCCAGGGCACCGAGCCGGGGATGCCGATACCGGTCGTGATCACGGTTTACAGCGACCGCAGTTTCACGTTCATTTCCAAGACTCCGCCTGCCGCCGTTCTGCTGAGAAAAGCCGCCGGCGTCCAGAAGGGCTCGGGCACGCCGAACACAGAAAAGGTTGGCAAGGTAAATCGTCGGCAACTCGAGGAGATTGCGACGACCAAGATGCCGGATCTGACCGCGGCCGATATGGATGCCGCTGTTCGAACCGTGGCGGGCACCGCCCGGAGCATGGGCATCGAAGTCGAGGGGGTGAACTGATGGCCGCGATGAGCAAACGCAGAAAAGCTGCGCACGATAAAATTGATTCGACAAAGGCGTACCCGATCGATGATGCTCTGTTGCTGATCAAACAGTTCGCGGCGAAGTTTCCGGAAAGCATCGATGTCGCGGTGAATCTCGGCGTCGATCCGCGTAAGTCAGACCAGGTTGTGCGTGGTTCGACCGTGTTGCCGAATGGCACCGGCAAGACGGTTCGTGTCGCAGTATTCGCGCAGGGCGACAACGCCGAAAAAGCGAAGGCGGCGGGCGCCGATATCGTCGGATTCGAAGATCTCGCAGCGACCATAAAGGCTGGTGAGCTGAATTTTGATGTTGTCATTGCGACGCCCGATGCGATGCGCGTGGTCGGACAGCTTGGCCAGATACTCGGCCCGCGCGGTCTGATGCCGAACCCGAAAGTGGGCACCGTGACAGCAGACGTCGAGACGGCGGTAAAGAATGCCAAGTCCGGTCAGGTCCGTTACCGCACCGATAAGGCGGGCATCATTCATTGCTCAATCGGTCGCATGGACTTCAAGGTCCCTGCGCTGAAGGAGAATCTTGCGGCGCTGCTTGGAGATCTCAAGAAGGCCAAGCCGGCGGCGTCGAAGGGCGTGTATGTCAAGAAACTGACCGTCTCGGCGACGATGGGTCCCGGTATTTCCGTGGACCGGAGTTCAGTCGATGCCTGATCGGGCTTTACCGAGGTGTCAGTCGATCGGGCCTGTGTCGGCGCCTGATTGAATTAGTGCTGCGGCGCCTTCGGGCGGCGCGGCATTGAGCCGAATGGAATCGGCGATCGTCGAAGACCGCAGGTGATCAGCCTGACCGCTGATCTTAATAGTCACCTGCGCAGATGGTGTTACCGGAGTCAGAACTACTGGCAATGGTTGCCATCCGATATGGGGACGGATGTTCCCCAGGGGGGTGAGGCTCGCTTCACCCATGTGTGTAACCGTAGGCCAGGAGAAATTCATGGCACTGAGACTCGAAGACAAGAAAGCTTTTGTCAAAGAGGTAAACGCGGTTGCGGGCAACTCTGTGACGGCTGTTGTGGCCAATTACAGGGGCTTGTCTGTTGCAGAGATGACGGAATTGCGCAAAGAAGCGCGCAACGCCGGGGTGTATCTGCGTGTTGTCAAAAACACGCTGGCGCGCCGAGCCGTCGAAGGCACTGATTTCGAGTGTATTAAAGACACTTTGAAAGGGCCAATTCTGCTCGCGTTCGCCAAAGACGATCCAGGTGCCGCTGCCAGGGTCATCAAGGATTTCGCCAAGGGGCATGATGCTCTGCAGGCGGTATCGCTGTCGATCAACGGGCAATTGTTGCCAGCATCCGATCTCGAGCGTTTGGCGGAGCTGCCAACGTTCGATCAGGCGCGCGCAATTTTGCTCGGCGTGATGATGGCGCCGATGACCAAGCTGGCACGGACTCTTGCCGAACCGTCTGCGATGCTCGCGCGGACTTTGTCCGCACGTGGCAGCCAGGAATCGGCACAGAGAAAGGCATAGGACTGGATGCAATACCTGACTCAGGAACCAAGTTAGAGGAATAGTTGAAATGGCACTGTCAAATGAAGATCTGCTCAAAGAACTGAGCGCAAAGTCAATCATGGAAGTCGTTGGACTCGTCAAAATGCTCGAGGATGAATGGGGCGTTTCTGCCGCTGCACCCGTTGCTGCCGCAGCAGGTCCTGCTGCCGGCGGCGATGCCGGTGATGCGGCCGTCGAAAAAGACGAGTTCGACGTTGTTCTGACCAGTTTCGGGGAGGCAAAAGTTGGCGTCATCAAGGCCGTCCGTGCAATCACGGGGCTGGGTCTCAAGGAGGCGAAGGACGCTGTCGAAGGCACTCCTTCAACGATTAAAGAAGGTGTGTCGAAAGCAGAAGCTGAAGAGGTCAAGAAGCAGCTTGAGGAAGCCGGCGCAAGCGTCGAACTCAAGTAAGCGCTTGAAGCGCTCGCTTTTGATGCAGGACCCGATGGTCCACAAGACGGGCAAGCAGCTGGCCGGATTGCGGTTGGCTGCTTGCGCGCATCTGTAATTCTTGTCTCCGGAATTCGGAAACAAACGTTACAGACATTTTTTGCAAACGTGAGAGTGTCGTCACGAACATGAAGACACTCTCTCAATTGAGGGTATTCTCGAATGGCTTATTCGTTCACTGAGAAAAAGCGCATCCGCAAAAACTTCGGCAAGCGCCCGACGATTCTTGACGTCCCGTATTTATTGTCGATCCAGGTCGATTCCTACGCCAAGTTCCTGCAGTCGGACAAGACAGTCGAAGAGCGTGAGGACAGGGGATTGCACGCGGCGTTCAAGTCGGTTTTCCCGATCGTCAGCTATTCGGGCAACGCGGCGCTCGAATACGTCAGCTATCGCCTCGGCGAGCCGGTTTTTGACGTCAAGGAATGCCAGATACGCGGGCTTACCTATGCGGCGCCAATTCGTGTCAAGGTGCGATTGATAATCTATGACAGAGAAGCCAGCGGCAATCCGAAACCCGTCAAGGACATTCGCGAGCAGGAAGTTTATCTCGGCGAAATGCCGCTGATGACCAAGAATGGCACGTTTGTGATCAATGGCACCGAGCGCGTCATCGTCTCGCAACTCCACCGGTCACCGGGTGTGTTTTTCGATCACGACAAGGGCAAGACACACAGCTCTGGGAAACTGTTGTTTTCGGCACGGATTATTCCGTATCGCGGCTCATGGCTGGATTTCGAGTTCGACCCCAAAGACTGCGTATTCGCGCGCATCGATCGCCGGCGCAAGCTGCCGGTGACAATCATCCTGCGCGCCCTGGGCATGAACAACGAAGAAATGCTCGATCTGTTCTTCGAGACCGACAATATCTATCTCTCGGAGAAGGAAATCAAGATGGGGCTGGTGCCCGAGCGACTGCGTGGTGACACGGCATCGTTCGACATCAAGCTCGGACGCAGGGTGATCGTCGAGGAAGGACGCCGTATTACGGCGAAGCACGTGCGTGACATGTCGAAGTCGACAATCGACAAACTGACTGTTCCGACGGAGTATCTTGAGGGAAAGATTCTCGCCCACGATATAGTCGATACCGAAACCGGCGAGTTGCTGGCGCCCGCCAACGCGGAATTGACTCTTGAATTGATCGAGCAGCTGATAGGAGCCGGCATCGAGCACATTCGCACTTTATATGTCAATGACCTCGATCGCGGCCCGTTTATCTCCAGCACCCTGAATATCGATCCGTCGACCACACGTCTCGAGGCGCTGGTGGAGATCTATCGCATGATGCGACCCGGTGAGCCGCCGACCAAGGAAGCGGCTGAGAACCTGTTCCAGAACCTGTTCTTCAATTCCGATCGTTACGACCTGTCAGGTGTTGGCCGCATGAAATTCAACCGTCGTGTCGGCCGTGAGACTTCGGAAGGCGATGGCGTGCTCGTCAAACAGGATATTCTCGACGTATTGCTCACGCTGATCGACATTCGCAACGGCCATGGCACGGTCGATGACATTGACCATCTCGGCAATCGGCGCGTGCGCAGTGTCGGCGAAATGGCCGAAAATGCGTTTCGCGTTGGCCTTGTTCGTGTCGAGCGTGCCGTCAAGGAGCGTCTGACGCAGGCCGAAACCGAAGGGTTGATGCCGCAGGAGATGATCAACGCGAAGCCGGTGGCGGCTGCCGTGAAGGAATTCTTCGGCTCGAGTCAGCTGTCGCAGTTCATGGACCAGAACAACCCCTTGTCCGAGGTTACGCACAAACGTCGTGTGTCGGCGCTCGGGCCGGGCGGACTGACGCGCGAACGAGCGGGCTTCGAGGTTCGCGACGTGCATCCAACCCACTACGGCCGTGTTTGCCCCATCGAAACGCCGGAAGGACCGAACATCGGCCTGATCAACTCGCTCGCGGTTTACGCGCGCACCAATGAATACGGCTTTCTCGAGACGCCGTACCGGAAGGTCGTCAAGGGCAAGGCAACGTCCGAAATCGAGTACTTGTCGGCGATCGAGGAAAGTCAGTACGTGATTGCACAGGCCAACGCGGAGCTCGATCGGTCCGGCAAATTTACCGAAGATCTCATTTCCGTTCGCCACAACAACGAGTTCACACTGGCTGGCCCGGCTGATATCAATTACATGGACGTCAGTCCGCGGCAAATCGTGTCGGTTGCGGCAGCGCTGATTCCATTTCTGGAGCACGACGATGCCAACCGCGCGCTCATGGGATCGAACATGCAACGTCAGGCGGTACCGACGCTGCGCTCGGAAGCGCCGCTCGTCGGAACGGGCATCGAACGCGCCGTTGCCATCGATTCAGGCGTTACGGTCATTGCGCGCCGTGGTGGCACCGTCGACCTGGTTGATGCGTCGCGCATTGTCGTACGTGTGAATGACGACGAAACCGATGCTGCGGAGTCAGGCGTCGATATCTACAACCTGACGAAGTACACGCGGTCGAATCAGAACACCTGCATCAATCAGCGACCACTGGTCAAGGCCGGTGACAAAATCGCTAAAGGTGACGTGCTTGCAGACGGCCCGTCGACGAACATGGGTGAGCTTGCGCTCGGCCAGAATCTGCTTATCGCGTTCATGCCGTGGAATGGTTACAACTTCGAGGACTCGATTCTGATCTCGGAGCAGGTGGTCAAGGAGGATCGCTTCACGACGATACACATCGAAGAATTGCAGTGCGTCGCGCGTGATACGAAGCTCGGACCCGAGGACATCACGTCGGATATACCGAACGTCGGCGACGCAGCTCTTGCGAAGCTCGATGAATCGGGAATTGCGTTCATCGGCGCCGAGGTGAAGGCTGGCGACATTCTGGTCGGCAAAGTTACGCCAAAGGGTGAGACACAGCTCACTCCGGAGGAAAAGCTGCTGCGCGCGATCTTCGGCGAAAAAGCTTCAGACGTAAAAGACACGTCGCTGCGCGTACCGCCGGGAATGGACGGCACGGTTATCGACGTACGTGTCTTCACTCGCGATGGTGTTGAGAAAGACTTGCGTGCGCTGGCGATCGAACGAGCCGAGCTGGAGAGTGTTCGCAAGGACCTCGATGACACGTTGCGTATTCTCGAAGAGGATATCTACGAGCGTGTAGAGCGCATGCTGACGGGCAAAATTGCCCAGGGCGGTCCGAACAAGCTCAAGTCCGGCTCCAAGATCACGAAAGCTTACCTCGAAGACCTGCCGCGCGAGCGGTGGTTCGAGATGCGTCTGAAAAACGACGACGCGAACGAGCGACTGCAAAAGGCTTTTGAACGGCTGAAGAGTCAGCGCGAGGACTTCGATCGCCGCTTTGAGCAGAAAAGGACGAAGATCACCGCGGGCGACGACCTGGCTCCCGGCGTTCTAAAAATGGTGAAGGTGTATCTGGCAGTAAAACGCCGGATTCAACCTGGCGACAAGATGGCGGGCCGACACGGTAACAAGGGCGTTATTTCGACGATCGTTCCCGTGGAGGACATGCCGTACCTCGATGATGGCACGCCGATCGATATCGTATTGAACCCGCTCGGCGTTCCGTCACGCATGAACGTCGGACAGGTGCTCGAGACGCATCTCGGCTGGGCCGCGAAGGGGCTCGGCAAGAAAATCGACAAAATGCTCAAGGCGCAGGAATCAGTCACAAAGATTCGCCAGTTCCTCGATACGATCTACAACAAGACCGGTGGCCGTACCGAGGATATCAAATCGCTGAGTGACGAAGAGATTCTCGAGCTGGCCGGCAACCTGACCAATGGCGTGCCGACGGCGACGCCGGTATTCGACGGTGCGACTGAGGCCGAGATCAAGACACTGCTGGAACTTGCGGGACTTGATACGTCGGGACAGTCGCAACTGGTCGATGGCCGCACCGGTGAGACGTTCGATCGTAAAGTGACTGTCGGCTACATGTACATGCTGAAGCTCAACCATCTTGTCGACGACAAGATGCATGCCCGTTCCACCGGGCCATACAGCCTCGTCACGCAGCAGCCGCTGGGCGGCAAAGCGCAATTTGGCGGCCAGCGCTTCGGCGAGATGGAGGTCTGGGCGCTGGAAGCGTATGGCGCTGCCTATACGCTGCAGGAAATGCTGACGGTCAAGTCAGATGATGTGCAGGGCCGCACCAAGATGTACAAGAACATCGTCGATGGTGAGCATGAAATGGATGCCGGCATGCCGGAATCGTTCAATGTGTTGGTCAAGGAGATTCGATCCTTGGGCATTAACATTGAGCTGGAGACAGACTAATGAAAGATCTGCTGAAGCTGTTCAAGTATCAGAACCCAGTCGATGACTTCGACGCGATTCGCATTGGTCTGGCGTCGCCGGACATGATTCGCTCGTGGTCGTTCGGCGAGGTCAAGAAGCCTGAGACGATCAACTACCGTACATTCAAGCCCGAACGCGATGGACTGTTCTGTGCGAAGATCTTCGGGCCAATCAAGGATTACGAATGCCTGTGCGGCAAGTACAAGCGTCTGAAGCATCGCGGCGTGGTCTGTGAGAAGTGCGGCGTCGAGGTAACGCAGACGAAAGTACGACGCGAACGCATGGCGCATATCGAGCTTGCCAGCCCGGTCGCACACATCTGGTTCCTCAAGTCGCTGCCGTCACGCATCGGACTCATGCTCGATATGACGCTGCGCGAGATTGAGCGTGTGTTGTACTTCGAGGCATTCGTCGTCGTCGAGCCCGGCATGACCGAGCTCGAGCGCGGTCAACTGCTGACCGACGAAATGTATCTTGATGCACTGGAACAATACGGTGACGAGTTCGATGCGCGCATGGGCGCCGAAGCCGTACGCGAGATGCTGACGACCATCGATCTGCATCGTGAAGTGCTGAAGGTCCGGGACGACATTGGCGCGACGCGCTCGGAGACCAAGATCAAGCGCCTCTCCAAGCGGCTCAAGCTGCTCGAGTCATTCATCGAATCGGGCAACAAACCAGAATGGATGGTGCTGACGGTATTGCCGGTGCTGCCGTCGGATCTGCGCCCGCTCGTGCCGCTCGATGGCGGCCGCTTCGCAACGTCGGATCTCAACGATTTGTATCGGCGCGTGATCAATCGCAACAATCGACTGCGCCGCCTGCTCGAACTCAACGCGCCGGACATCATCGTGCGCAATGAGAAGCGCATGCTGCAGGAATCGGTTGACGCCCTTCTCGATAACGGCCGCCGTGGCCGCGCGATTACGGGCACGAACAAGCGACCGTTGAAATCGCTCGCCGACATGATCAAAGGCAAGCAAGGACGATTTCGTCAGAACCTGCTCGGGAAGCGAGTGGATTATTCGGGTCGCTCGGTGATCGTGGTAGGACCTACCCTGAAGCTGCATCAATGCGGCCTGCCGAAGAAAATGGCCCTTGAGCTCTTCAAGCCCTTCATTTTCTCGAAGCTGCAAGCGCGCGGCGAAGCGACGACTATCAAGGCCGCCAAGCGACTTGTCGAGCGTGAGGGCGCTGAAGTCTGGGACATTCTCGAAGAGGTTATTCGCGAGCATCCGGTGTTGTTGAACCGTGCCCCGACGCTGCACCGTCTTGGCATCCAGGCATTTGAGCCGGTCCTGATCGAAGGTAAGGCGATTCAGCTTCATCCGCTGGTCTGCACAGCGTTCAACGCCGACTTCGACGGGGACCAGATGGCCGTGCACGTGCCGTTGTCGCTTGAGGCACAGCTCGAATGCCGTGCGCTGATGATGTCGACGAACAATATCTTGTCGCCGGCCAACGGCGATCCGATCATCGTGCCGTCGCAGGACGTGGTCCTCGGCCTCTATTACATGACGCGATCGCGGATCAATGCCAAAGGCGAGGGCATGATGCTCGCCAATGTTGATGAAGCACGCCGCGCCTACGAAAATGGCGCCGCCGAGTTGCACGCCTTGGTCAAGGTTCGTGTCCCGATACAGGAAACGAGTGATGACGGTGAAGTCACAACGGTCGAGAAACTCGTAGATACCACAGTCGGACGCGCACTGTTGTCGGAGATATTGCCCGTCGGCCTCGATTTCAGTCTTATCGACCGCGCGATGACGAAGAAGGCGATTTCTGACGTCATTAACGCGTGTTACCGCAAACTCGGACTCAAGACGACCGTCGTGTTTGCCGATCGCCTGATGTACATGGGCTTTCGTTTTGCGACGACGGCCGGTATCTCGATCGGCATCGACGACATGGTCGTGCCCGAGAGCAAGCAGGAAATCCTGGCGGTGGCCGAAAGCGAGGTTAAGGAGATTCAGGACCAGTACGCTTCGGGTCTCGTAACCGAGGGCGAGCGCTACAACAAGGTTGTTGATATCTGGTCGCGCACGAACGACCAGGTCGCGAAGGCGATGATGGACAAGCTGGGAACGGAGATCGTCAAGGACGCGCAAGGCAAGGAAGTCGAACAGGAGTCCTTCAACTCCATCTACATGATGGCGGACTCCGGCGCTCGTGGTTCGGCGGCGCAAATCCGGCAGCTGGCCGGTATGCGTGGCCTGATGGCGAAGCCCGATGGCTCAATCATCGAAACGCCGATTACGGCGAACTTCCGCGAGGGTCTCGACGTACTGCAGTACTTCATCTCGACTCACGGCGCGCGCAAGGGCCTGGCCGATACGGCGTTGAAGACGGCGAACTCGGGCTACCTGACACGCCGCCTGGTCGATGTCGCGCAGGACCTGGTCGTCACTGAAGTCGACTGTGAAACGAAAAACGGTGTCGCGATGGCGCCGCTCGTCGAAGGCGGCGACATCGTCGAACCGCTGCACGACCGCGTATTGGGACGCGTGCTGGCGGAAGCCGTACTGATTCCCGGTACCGACAAGGTCGCCTTCGATGCGGGCACGATGCTCGACGAGGCCACGGTTGCCAGGCTCGAAGAACTGTCAGTCGACCATGCCCTGGTTCGCTCGCCGATCACCTGCGAAGTGCGCTACGGCGTTTGTTCGCAATGCTACGGCCGCGACCTGGCGCGTGGTAAGCGCATCAATATCGGCGAAGCAGTCGGTGTAATTGCGGCGCAGTCAATCGGTGAGCCGGGTACGCAGCTGACAATGCGCACGTTCCACATCGGTGGTGCCGCGTCGCGGTCCGCCGCCGCGAACAACATCGAGATCAAGTCGAATGGCACCGTGAGGCTCAACAATATCAAGACAGTTGCACATCACAAGGGTTACCTGATTGCCGTTTCCCGCTCGGGCGAGGTCTCTGTGATCGACGATCTTGGCCGTGAACGCGAATGCTACAAAGTGCCCTATGGTGCGACGATCACGGTGCAGGACGGCGACAAGGTCACGCAGGGGCAGGTCGTTGCAAACTGGGATCCGCATACTCACCCGGTTGTCACGGAAGTTGCCGGTAACCTGAAGTTCGAAGACTTCGTCGACGGCATTGCGGTTGACGAACAGGTTGACGACTTCACGGGACTGACAAGCATTGTCGTACTGGATCCGAAGAGCCGCGGCAGCGCGGGCAAGGATCTGCGGCCCGTCGCGAAACTCGTCGATGACGACGGTGTCGAAATATGTTTCTCGGGTACCGAGATTCCCGCAGTTTATGCATTGCCGGTTGGCGCCATCATCAGCATGAGCGACGGTGCCAAAGTGGCCGTCGGTGACGTCATCGCCCGCATTCCG
>Ga0114947_10000793_pt1 | contig 11284 bp, 11 predicted proteins | sample CR02metaG_FD_99656 | JGI IMG/M metagenome (GOLD analysis project Ga0114947, IMG submission 99656) | Deep subsurface microbial communities from Mariana Trench to uncover new lineages of life (NeLLi) - CR02 metaG | ecosystem: Environmental > Aquatic > Marine > Ocean trench > Sediment ...
GCGCACCGAGTCGACCACGTCCTGAACTGAACGGATAATCGAGAGGGCCGTCAGCTTTCCGGTTCGGGGGTTTTCGCTCGGTGCATTCTCGATATGAACTGCCAGTCTACCAAACTCTCCTTCCACCTCGATGTCGTGGCAGTTCCACTTAAGCCCGGGAACAGCCAAGATGCGAATTTGTGTTTTGTCCGGCCCCAGGCCGGCCAGACTAACCGCGGCAGAAACATTAACGTTGGCAGGGAACCCACGACAGGCCTCGCGGGCATTGCCCGAAAAAATCTCGCGCTCCTCACGCAGCCCAACCAGTGAGATACCGCGTTCCACCAGATAAGGGGCGCCCTCGAGTCCATTTGGCGGTTTTCGCGTAGTCACCGTCACACGGGAGACTTGGCCAACGCAGGCAGATTTGATGCCATCGAGACCGGCGATCGCCCCGGACGGCAAAAAAAGTCCGCACCCGGTCTCTCTGGATCGGGACATGACCTCGGGATGATCGAGCAGTGCCCCGATGCTGATCACCATCAGGTCCTTCCCTGCATCAAAGGTGTCACGGGCAAGCCCCGGGACAATGGCCCCCCCTGCCGCCTCGACCACCAGGTCGGAGCGAGAGATCAGCTCGGCCAAGTTCAGATAAGGCACGGGGTGGCGCAGGGTTGATAAAAACTCCCGTGCTGCCTTCTCCGTACGGCTCGTCACACCGGCAACATTCACATTGAGGATTCCACCGTCAACTGCCTTGAGTAGCGCGCGGCCAATAGCCCCACATCCAACAATCCCGACGGATTTCATGGGATCTCCCTTCCTTCCAGGACTTGTAACCCGATCTGCTTTTCCTTGTCAATCAAGGCCCGAGGTTTAGATCATTGACAGGGGCAATTTGGACCATCCAAGACGCGCTTATCTGATCGCTGCAGGAATAATCCTGAAAATTCCGGCTCAGGGGGACCGCCCGCCGATCCATTCCCGAAAGAAGGCATCAGCGATTCGGTACTCTCCGTTGGTCTTGAATATAATCTGCTCTTTGAGAAGCTTCCTGAGCGACGTCTGTACCGAGGAGTGGGAGCCTAGGCGATGGGCTGCCAGGAATTCGCCGGCAAACACGTTTCGGCCACCAGCCCTGGCGATCGCCTGCAATACCTGTCGCTGATGCAAGGAAAGGCGATCCCAGGCACCGCTGAAGTACGGCCCGTCCTGATCTACAATGGTGGCAATGGCCTCCCCGATGTCAGCCTGGGTGATCCTGACCACTTTTCCTGCACGAAGAGCCCATAACTGATGGCAGAGCCGCTGGACATTGTATGGGACGTCGTCGGCCGCAGCCAGGATGGTGTCCAGCATCTCGGCAGAGGCGTGGATGCGGCCACTCCTGAACCTCGCCTCCATGAAAGGCGCAAACTCCTCTGGGGGAATGCTGCTGAGGGATATGATCCGGCCAAATTTGTAGAACGGGCCCCGCTCGCGGGTTGCCATGTCCTGAAGCACGCTCTGTTTGGAGCCCGCAAAGACATAGCTCACATGCCGATGCCGCTGAAAATGCGAACGCATGGCTTTCTCGAGCCCACCGCCAGGGAACCGCTGCATCTCTTGGAACTCGTCAAAGGCAAGCACGAGCCGACTCTTTCGCTTCACCGCGAGTCGTTGCGGGAGGGACAAAACCTCTTCTTGAAGGGCAAGGTCACTCCGTGGTGACGTACCGATGTCGAAGGAGAGCGTGGGCTCGCCGGTGGAATTCGTTCCGACCTGAGGACGGAGCCGCCCCAGAAGATCCAATGCGAGACGCAACACCCGTTCTGGTCGGGACTCGGCCGCTCGAAGCAACGTATGGGCCATTAGCTCGAGTAACTGCCTGGGTGTGGTTGTTCGAAACATGTCCAGATAGGCAACAAGCGTTCCCCGCGAGCGCAATGAATCCAGGAGCGTGAAGATCAGAGAAGTCTTACCGTAGCGACGGGGTGAAAGAAGAAACAGATGTTGTCCGTCCGCGAGCTCTCGGGACAATTCCTCCAGCTCGCTACGACGGTCTACAAAGTCGCTACCGGTAACCACGGAACCGAACTTGAAAGGGTTCTGCATGCCAACCTAAAAATAATGCAGGATTGCATTATGTATAATTGCATAATGTAAAATAGCATAATAGAGATAACCCGCCCCCCTGTCAAGCCCTTAACGGCTCCCCTTCCAGAAGTGTGGTGCTGAGGGAGGATCTACGCTCGCGCTATAGCCAGTAAAGCATCCCGTACACGACGACTCCGGTGACGGAGACGTAGAGCCAGAGAGGCAATGTCCAACGGGCGATCCGCATGTGCCTCTCGAACCTTCCCCTGAGAGCCCGGACCAGGGTGACCAGGACCAGCGGGACAATGGCAGCGGCCAGTATTGTGTGGGGGATCAGGACCGAGAAGTAGAGAGAGCGAACCCAACCTCGACCTTCAAACGGGACAGAGCCGACCTGGTAGTGATAGGTGAGATAAGAGACCAGAAAAAGAGTTGAGGTTGCGAACGCGGACAGCATGCAGAGCTTGTGAGCCCTTACGTACCCTCGTCGTATCAACAGATACCCCATGACCAGAAACAACGCACGACCGAGTTGTGAGAAGCGTTGATACCGGGCAGATACGAGAGGGGGATCAAGGGAACGGTCAGGTAATGTCAGGAAGGAGCATCAGGATTAAAAAGACACATAGGATCAGCGGGGTAAGAGCAATCATTCCCAGCGTGACCCGCTCAAACTTGAGGTGCATAAAGTACATGGCCACCAGAACCGCCTTGGACAGGGCAAGCCCTATGAGAAGGATCACGACGATGAGCCTCGCCATTGGCACGTAGATTACAGCTATCTCGAGAATGGTCAGCCCCGAAAGCCACCAGAAGACACCGATGTAGTTAGTTTCTGTGTGAGCTGTTGTCATCGCTAATCCCCCAATCCGCCTTTCACACGAGATAGACAAATGTGAAAATCAGGATCCAAACCAGATCGACGAAATGCCAGTACAGACCGGCAATTTCCACTTCGTTGTGCCGATGCTCCCCGTAACGGCCGCGAACCCCCTGAACCAGGACTGTGGAGAGATAGACGACTCCCCCAAACACATGACAGCCGTGAAAGCCTGTCAGCACAAAAAAGGTCGCACCGAACAAGGCAGCCCCAAAGGGATTACCCGTCAGCGTGAGCCCCTCGTGGATCAGGTGGGTCCACTCGTAGGCCTGCAATCCTAAAAAGGCTATCCCGGCCAGGACGGTCAGAGACAGGAACTTTTTAAATCCCGACTGATCTCCATTCTTGATCGCCGAGAGGGAGAGCACCATAGTCACGCTGCTGCAGATGAGCAGGAAGGTCATGAGGGCCGTGAGGTTGATCCCGAGGACATCCGAAGGCCTGGGCCAGTTAGAACTACCAACGCGAAAGAGACCATAGCCCACAATGAGCGCCCCAAAGCTCATCGCATCTCCAGCCAGGAAAACCCACATGCCGAGTTTACCCCAGCTCTCGGGTGTCAGGGGCGATTCCGCCGGCTCGACGGCAGCATCCATCACGACAGCCTCACTCATCTTCCCTCCTCCATTGATACCTCGACCAAGTGCAAAAAGGCTCCTCCTCTGCAAGTGCCGCCCAGTTCCATCACCGAGCGCGTGTGAGGATGAACAATCCAGGCTGCAATGGCACAACCAACAAGCAGAACAGGAACTCCGCTCTTACAATGAACTCGAAAATTAGCGCAACGCGCGTATCCTGTCAATATAGATAAACCAGCCCATAGAGGATCGGCCAAAGGACTACGACAAACACCCAGTATATCGCGCACACCTCAACACCCGTATGGCTATTCGACGTGAAGCGACCTCGCCAACCCTGTGCCAGGACTGCTATCAACCAGAGCATGGCACCAACCACATGGAACCCGTGGAAGCCAATCAACGTATAAAAGGTAGCACCGTAAATCCCGCTCGACATCTTGAGGCCAAAGTGGATTAAACGTAACCATTCATATCCCTGGACAACTAGAAAGACAGCCCCGAGAAACACCGTGGTTAACAGCCACCGAAAAAGAGACGTTGATTTCCCAAGGCGGATCGCCCTCAAGGCCAGATAAACGGTTATCCCGCTGAACAGAAGAACGACCGTGTTAACGCCGGTTATCGCCACCGGCAGGCGCGGCTGAGACAGGGGTGGCCAGACCTCGCTCCCCAAGCGATAAACCATAAAGGCACCGATCAGACCCGCAAAAAACATCACCTCGGCACCCAGAAACACAAACACCCCAAGACGGGCATTGCTGATCGCTGGCCCCGCATTTGTAGGAGGCGGAGGACCGCCACCAAGGCTGGCGGTCTTCAAATCCTCGCCTTCTAAGGGTACAGTTAATCGCCGGGCTGTAGCTTCACGTGACATATACCAGCTAGGAGGTGTTAGATATTTACCTATAAAATGTTCAACAGAACGACTTCAATAAAGTTTTTCGCGCCAAGCCTGTCCTGAGCAAAGCCGAAGGGACGCCAAGACCGCAAAGAATGAAATCCCAATTTCGAATATCGAAACCCGAAACAAAATCGAAGTCCTAAGTTCTCAAACAACGATTGTAAAGGCCAAGCTGTTTATGGCATTTGTATTTTTATCATTTGGATTTGTTTCGAATTTCGGATTTCGGGTTTCTACTTTTGTTTGTTCTTGGCGCCCTTTGCGCCTTTGCGAGAGACACCGTTTATCCGATTCCCTAAACCCAAATTCAACTGAAAATTTCAAATATGTTTGGTTAGTAATTAGCCTCGAACCGAAAGCTGTAAACTGGCCTGCCTTTGCCGTGCACGGCACGGCAGACAGGCCGCTGATGCCTAATAAACGATAATGAAAACAATGAGTGCACCAAAATAGGAAAGTAGAAAAAACGCCAGCAGGATGCCAAAACGCTGGGTTCGCCGCTGCCTATTCTGCTGAGCCATCATCTTTACTCCGATCAGAGCGCCGTGCGATTCAATGCCATCACGAGGAGGAGTACCGGGAGGTAGACTATGGAGGTGAACAAAAGCCGTCGCGCAGCTTCGGCCGATCGATAAACGGCCAATCTGAAGGCGACCGCCAGGAACGCAAAACCAATTAGAAGGGCCACCATAAAATAGAACATGCCTGCAAGACCAAGGAGCATTGGCAGCAGGCTTACCCCCAGTAATGCCAGAGAGAAACCTACGGCCTGACGACCCGTGCTCCTCCCTTCAGGATCGACAACGGGAAGGAACCGGATGCCCGCTCGGGCAAAGTCGTCGCGGTATAGCCTAGCGATGGCCAGGGTATGAGGTATCTGCCAGAAAAACAGAATCGCAAAGAGGACCCAGGCCTCGACTCCAAGCTCACCCCGGGCTGCCGCCCAACCGATCAATGGGGGCAGCGCCCCGGGAACAGCCCCGACAACACCGCAAAGGGGAGTCCTCAGTTTGAGCGGGGTATAGAGAAACAGGTAAGTCCCAACGATTATTGCTGTGACTAGCGCGCTCAGCACATTGACCCCCCACACCAGAAGAATCAGCCCGGTAACGGTGGAAAGGAGACCAAAGATCAGGGCCTCCAAGGGCTGAACTCGTCCCTCCGGCAACGGGCGGCGCCGCGTCCGCTCCATCAGTGCGTCTGTCTCGCGCTCGATCAGCTCATTGAGGGCCAGGGTCCCGCCGGCAGTGAGCGCCGTTCCTATGAGCGTTTGAATGAGCCGAAGATAATCCGGCACCTGCTCGGATCCGAGATAAAATCCCACATAGGTGGTAACGAGAATCATCAGAACCAGGCGGGGCTTCGAAAGCTCAAGGAAATCCAACACGCGCCTTCGACCACTGGTTAAGGCAACTTCCAGAGCTACAGTTCTGAATATCATGATGTGACTCGCTCCGACCCGACTACCCGACGGGCAGGGAAGATTTTTTCACTCGCCAGAAAACCAGGTACCTCCAGCAGCCGGTAGGACCGCAACACGAGCACTAGGCTTGTAACCAGCATTAGCGCGCCGGTAACCACATGGCTGGTCGTAATAGAAACAACAGCAACTGAGGGCAATGCCAGACCAAGAGCCGCAAACCTGCCAAGGTAGGAACCCAGTCCCAGGGCCAATTGCAGGAGCAGAAGACCGCTGAGAAGGGTAGCAGGGCGTACAAGCATCGGTTGGTCCGATTGGGATCTAAGGATCCGGACGGTCAGGAGGACGACATGAACGACAACGAGAAAGGCAAGCAGCAGGTGGACCTCCAAGAAGGCGCCCGTGTATCGCAGTACGGCACCCACAATTCCCTGAAGATAAATCAAACCGGTTGTCAGGAGGCAGAGGCGTCGTAGACGATGGGCCTGCGGGACATGGATCCTCTGAGGCCTCTCGCTCCACTCCCGGGACGTAAAGAGGACCAGACTGACCATCAGCGCAAAAAACGCCTGTGCCAAGGCGCCGTGAACGATGGCAAGCGTCTGCTCCAGCAAGACCACTCGAAGGCCCCCGATAACCCCTTGCAGAACCACCAAGGTAAGGGCCACAACTCCAAGCCAGCGAACCCATTGGCGTGAATCACGGATCCAGAGCAAAAAGGCCAACATCAGCGTGAGAAAACCCACCCCCGCAGCGAACAGTCGATGGCTGTGTTCGTAGAAGATGCCCCCGACCATTTTAGACCAGGGGTAAAGAAACATATTGGTGCCAAATGTCGTCGGCCAATCAGGCACTGCAAGGCCCGCCCCAGTGCCGGTGACAAGTCCGCCTATAAAAAGCAGCGGAAGGGTCGCCCAGGCGGTCACAAGGGAAAGACGATAGACCCCCTTAGATCTCTGGGAGCGAGTTGCGTTGTTATTCATCGAGTCCATCAGCCGTCATGAAATAGGACAATTGGTGGATGAGGAACCGGGTCTAACAGGGCAGTCCCAGAGGTTGACCATCATGTCCCGTTCCCTAGTGACCCTAGACCGTTGTGGGGTCTGTGGCAAGCCGGCGATCCTGGGGCAAAAAGTCCTCCGTGACCTCGGGCGAGCTATACTCGTAAGGACCACGAAAGACAGTTGGTAGGGCATCAAAATTACCGTGCGAGGGTGGTGAAGGCACGCTCCAATCGAGGGTATTTGCCTGCCAGGGGTTGTTTCCCACCTTCTTCGCAGCAAACAGGCCATAGAAGAAGTTGACCACGAAGATGATCTGGGAGAGGGCCAGAAGAAATGCGCTCACGGTGATGAACACGTTGATCGGCTGCAGGGACTGAAGGAACTCGTACTGCAAAGGATTATAGATACGCCGCATGTGACCGGCGATCCCAAGAAAATGCATCGGGAAAAACACGGCATTGAAAAAGATAAAGGTCAAGAAGAAATGGATCTTTCCCCAGGTCTCGTTCATCATCCGCCCAAACATTTTCGGGAACCAGAAGTAGATGGCAGCAAACATGGCGAAAATGATCCCCGCAACAACGTAATGAAAATGGGCGACGATGTAGTAAGTGTCGTGGATAAAGATATCCACCGGGGTGGAGGCCATAACGATACCGCTAAGGCCCCCGATCACGAAGGCAGAGACAAACCCGAGGGCGAAAAGCATTGGTGTGGTAAAGCGAATGGACCCGCCCCACAGGGTTCCGAGCCAGTTGAATGTTTTAATAGCAGACGGGATGGCGATGATCATGGTGGTCATCATGAATGCCGTGCCGAGGTATGGGTTCATTCCGCTGATAAACATATGATGGCCCCAGACAATCCAGGAAAGAAAGGCAATAGAGATCATGGAGAAGGCCATGGCACGGTAGCCAAAGATCGGCTTTCGGGAGAAGACAGACAAGATGTCGGAGGTAACCCCCATGGCCGGTAGGACCAAGATGTAGACCTCTGGATGGCCGAAGAACCAGAAAAGGTGCTGCCAGAGGAGAGGCTTACCGCCGCCTTCGGGGAGAAAAAAACTGGTCCCAAGGGTCCGGTCAAAAAGGAGCATGGCCAGGGCCGCGGTCAAAACGGGAAGGGCAAGCAAAAGCAGGATAGCCGTAACGAAGAGAGACCAGATAACCAACGGCATCCGGAAGTAGGTCATGCCAGGTGCGCGCATGTTGACGATCGTTGTAATGTAGTTGATCGCCCCCATGAGGGAAGAGAGTCCTAAAATGATGAGGCTGATGATCCAGAGGTTTTGCCCCCAGTCCACACCCGTATACACAGCCTTGGCCGAGAGCGGCGCATAGGCCGTCCACCCACTGGCCGCAGCACCGCCCGCGACAAAGAAGCTTGCCAACATAACCACCCCTGCCACCAGACCCAACCAGAAAGAAAGCATGTTGAGAAGTGGAAAAGCCATGTCTCGAGCACCGATCATCAACGGAATCAAAAAGTTTCCAAAACCGCCTACCATGATCGGCATAATCACGAAAAAGATCATGATCGTGGCGTGCATGGTGAAGAGCATGTTGTAGGTCTGAGGGGGGATAATACCCTCATACAACGTGGGTTCCGAAACCCAGCTTAACCCGGGGACCGCGGTCTCCGGCCAGGCCAGTTGCCAACGCATCATCATGGCCAAAAAACCGCCTATGATCAGCATGACCAGCCCCAGAAAGTAGAACTGCCGACCGATCATTTTATGATCGGTAGAGAATACATACGTACGCCAAAAGCCTATCTCTTCATGATGGGCCGGGACCGCGTGGGCCGCTTCGGCTAATCGAACATCACTCATTCTTCATCTCTCCCTGTTGTTCGTATAATGGTTATTCGTTATTAGTACTCATTCTTTGGTGGGAGTCAATTGAGGTCAAATCAACGAGTCAACGAGGAATGTTAGCTCTGAGACAAGTTCTCCTTCACCCACTTTTCGTAATCTTCAGGGGTATCCACATAGAGCCACCCAAGCATACCGGAATGTCCGAAGCCACATAGCTCGGCGCAGGGGAGCTCGTACTTGCCGGTCTTGGTCGCCTCGAACCACACGAGGATCTCCATTCCAGGAACAGCATCTTGCTTGAGTCGTAGGTTGGGTAGGAAGAAACTGTGAATGACGTCTTTCGATTTAAGGATGATGCGCACGACCTTGTTGACCGGTACATGCATCTCGTTGTCGACCTTGAAATCATCCGGTGTACCAAATTTCCCATCAGGTCCCGGATAAAGGATCTCCCAGTTGAATTGCTTGGCGGTGACCTGAAGATTGAAATCGCTGGGGGGAGCGTTCGCCTTAACTTTGGTCCACGTCGATACGCTCATAAATGCCAGCACAAGTAAAATAATCGCAGGAATGACTGTCCAGATGATTTCCAGGGTCGTGTTCCCATGGGAATAAACGGCCCTTCGACCCTCTCGGTGGCGGAACATCACGAGAAAAAGCACCATGAGAACCGTCACCAGGATAAAGACCGCCCCGGTAATGTAGTATGTAAGGTACAAGAGCGAGTCGATCTCCGCCCCAAAAGTAGACACATTTTCTGGAAGCCATCGCAACATGATGTGACCCTGAAACTCCTATTTTTTATTAGGCCTTTGCTAACACACCTCTACGGCCTTATCAAGGGGATATGACGAATTGAAAAGTTCCCTCTTCAGTGATAATAAAGTTGCAGACCTAATTTCCAAGGTGAGGCCCTCTATCCTTCTCCAGACGCTCAATCAATGGATTCACATCATTTCCCTCAGCCTATGGATTGGGGGCATCATATTCTTTCTTTTCGTCTTTTCCCCAGCGGCCCAATCCTTACCACCCAGACCCGGAATGGACGTCCTCAATCGTGGACGGCACAATTTTCAGACCTTATCCTGGATTGCCATCAGCCTCATGCTCATCACAGGGACCTTCAACTTCGTCTTGCGCGGTGTTGCCACCGGCTTCGCCCTGGGCCCGGGCTATTACCTGATCCTGGGCACAAAGCTCTTTCTCTTCCTGGCCATGATCTTACACCACTGCTTTCAAGCCTTCAAATATGCCCCCAGAATAGCCTCTCTAAGCGCCCCAACTGAGCTGCACAATTCGACCTGGCCCGAGGACTTACTCTCTCAATGGAGGGGTTGGCTCGTGCTTTTGAAAATTAATGCAGCTCTCGGCCCGATCGTCCTTCTCTTAGGCATAGGCCTCACCAAGACCTAATTCCATCGGCCTCTCACCTCACTGAATCCCAAAAATCTTTCTGAACTGTACTGTCCTGTTGCGCAAAATCTTGCCTAGTTCAGGCTTCACTGGAGCCATCTTCAAGCCCTCCACCAAGTGTGGTGGATCGGGGGGGACATCCACCCTGGTGGCAACCCGGTTAAACTTCGTGATCTCCTCCTGGGCCACCTTTGACATGGCAAAATCAATGAAGAGTTTTGCCGCCTCCGGATGAGGGGCATGCTTGGCCAGCGAGATCACTCCCCCGGTCGAAGTGACCGGCTCATCTGCCGACCAGTCGATGGGTGCTCCCTGCTTCTTTAAATATTCCACCTGGTATCCATAGGCAATCACATTGACCGGGAACTCCCCGACAGCTAGGAGTTGCAGCATCATGGTGTGCCCACGGCGAAATTGGGGCTCTTGGGCGGCAAGCTTCTTCATATACACCATGCCCCTCTCTTCGCCCATCTTGTCCAGGGTCTGAGTGAACCACCTCTCATCAGTGGTATCCATGACAAGTTTTCCCTTCTTCCAACGCGGGTCGAGGAGGTCTTCAAGGATTTTCGGCCTTGCCTCTTTGGGGACCAGCTCCGTATTATAGGCGATCACGTGCGTGTTGATATTAAGCACCGTCCACAGGCACTTCCGGTCTTTAAACTCAGCGGGAAACGCCGACAGTTGCGGCGAACAGTAGGCGGCAATCAGATCCCTATCCATCAGGCTCTGCCAGTAAAGGTCCGACATGATAATGACGTCCACGTCGTGCCTGCCCGTCTTTGCCTCGATGACCAGTTTATTGACCATGCTGCTCCCACCCGAGCGATACAGGTTCACCTTGATCGATGGAAACTTCTTGTTGAACGCCTTCGCGACAGCCTGCCCGTGGGATAAATTCCAGACAAAGTAAAAATTCACCGCCCCTTCTTTTTTGGCCTTCTCTACCCTTTCAGCGGAGGTTTGCGCAAAGGAGACCCTCGGGACTCCTGTGAAAATAATGCAAACAGATAAAAGAAACCACCCGACTATTTTGATCAAATGACCTTTCATCTCATTCCCCTTTCTATGTCTCAGTTTTAAGGTACACTTTGATTCAATGTAAACCCCGCCTCTTGAGGCGGGCACAAAGCCGATGGGGTTTCCCCCGTGGAGTCGCGGATTACTCTCCTTCGCCAGAATGCGCCGCCCGGAAGGGCGGGGATGAATGGCGAGGA
>Ga0114947_10000794_pt1 | contig 11280 bp, 15 predicted proteins | sample CR02metaG_FD_99656 | JGI IMG/M metagenome (GOLD analysis project Ga0114947, IMG submission 99656) | Deep subsurface microbial communities from Mariana Trench to uncover new lineages of life (NeLLi) - CR02 metaG | ecosystem: Environmental > Aquatic > Marine > Ocean trench > Sediment ...
CGTAAAGGAGTTCGAGTCTCTGAGGGCAGGGGATTCTCGTGAAAACCTGCCGCTGTTGACCCAACTCGCGCGAGAGGTGGACAAGGTCGAGGTCCTCATTCTTTGCATCTTGTTCCATGACATCGGAAAAGGACATGGAGGTAACCATTCCCAGTTTGGAAATCGTACCGCGACAAAGATCGCCCGCAGGCTTGGACTCAACGTTGATAATCGGGTCCAGTTGTCCTTCCTGGTGCTCCAGCACCTGGTCTTGTCGCATATGGCGTTCCGACGGGATATCGACGACGAAGAACAGGTCATTGACTTTGCCCAATCCGTGGGAAGCGTGAGCAAGCTAAAAATGCTCTACCTCCTGACCTATGCCGACATCAAGGCCGTGGCCCCTGGGGTATGGAACAATTGGAAGGCCTCGTTGCTCGAGGATCTCTTTGTCCGTTCCCTCAGGGTCTTGGAGGATCTGGAGAAGGGCGCGTTTCGCAGGGCCGATAGTCAGTCAAAAATCCGACGGATTCAGACGCGGCTCAAACAGGAACTCTCGGCCGAGTACTCTCCGGAACGAATCCAAGCTTTTTTCGAGAATATGCCCGACCGGTATTTCCTAACTACCCCAGAGGAGGAAATGCCTATTCACTTAAAGTTGTTGGAGCAATATTCGAATCAACTGTTTCTTTGTAGTGTGCGCCATTTTCCTGAGCGGGAATACACTGAAATGGCTATCTGTACTCAAGACCGTTCCGGATTGTTTGCTCAAATCACCGGGATCTTTGCTGCCATGGGGCTCGACATACTAAGTGCCCGGATCAACACGCGAAGGGACGGATTGATCCTGGATGTGTTTCGTATATCTCATTTGGGCAGGCCTGAAGTCGTCATGGAGGAAAGCAAGTGGGCTAGGGTTCAAACCACCCTGGAAGGTGTTCTGACAGGCACGGTGGATATCGCACGCCTGGTTGAAGAATCAGGAAGCCCTCTGCTCTTCAAAAAGAGGCCCGCGCCTCGTGTTCCTACGGTGATTCAGTTCGACAACCGTGGTTCGGATGATTTTTCTATTATTGAAGTCTACACACAGGATCGGACTGGCGTTCTATTTGCAATAACCTTCGCACTGCACCAGCTGGGGATCTGGATCCATTTAGCCAAGATATCGACTAATGTGGATCAAGTGGCCGACGTTTTCTACATCACGGATGGAAAGCGCAGAAAGATCGAAGACAGCGAGCAACTGGAGTCGATCCGGCAGAAACTGATAGAAAGTCTGAGCTCAAACGATGCCAGAGTCGCTTAGTCCAGCCATTGATTCCTTTCTCAACATGCTGGCGGTGGAAAAAGGGCTAGCCAGAAATACACTGGAGGCCTATAGTCGGGATCTCAATAGGCTTGCCAATTTTTTAGCGGCAAACGGGGTTAAGTCTTGGCCAGAAGGAAGCGGTAGCCAATTACGGACGTACTTTTCGTCCCTTCGTGAGACCGGGCTGAGTGTCCGCTCCATCACTCGCAACCTGGTTGCCCTGCGGCAGTTTTATCGATTTTTAGAAAAGGAACGGATCATTCAAGAAAATCCGATGCCCCGTTTGTTGTTGCCGGTGGAATCAAGAAGGCTCCCCACGATATTGACCCATGATGACGTGGAAAGATTATTGAATCAGCCGAGTCCTTCTACCCTGTTAGGATTGAGGGATCGGGCCATGCTGGAATTTCTTTACGCTACTGGCCTCCGAGTCTCAGAGCTGGTGAGCTTGCACACGCAACAGATCAATCTCGAAGGGGACTACCTGACCGTCCGTGGGAAGGGAGGAAAGGTTCGAGTCTTGCCCTTCGGAAGATGGGCTGATGAGCGGCTTCGAGTGTACCTGAGAGAGGTGAGACCCAAATTGCTCCAGAGGCGGACCAGTTCCGTGTTGTTTCTGACCCGTTCGGGTAAGGCCTTGACCCGTCAGGGCTTTTGGAAGCTGATTCGTCGTTATGCCCTGGCGGCTGGCATCGAAAGAAAAGTAACTCCGCATACCCTGCGCCACTCCTTCGCCACTCATCTCTTGGAGGGCGGGGCCGACTTGCGCGCGGTTCAATCCATGTTGGGCCATTCGGATATTTCCACCACTCAAATCTATACCCATATTAACCGGGCTCACTTGAAGCAGGTGCATCGACGATTCCATCCCCGTGAGCGGACCAACGGCACCGGTGGGTGAGCGGAAATACCTCATTTGCCTCGGCTTTTCTTGTCTTTTGCTATGCAGTGCCGTATTAATTAGAGATGATTGCCGAGTATGTGCAGCGGATATCCATATGGGCCATACCGATCCTAGCGGCCATTGTGTTCCATGAGGTGGCTCATGGTTGGGTAGCCTCTCGGCTGGGCGATCCAACGGCAGCCCGGATGGGCCGCTTGACGTTGAACCCGATCTCTCATATCGATCTCTTCGGTACCGTCATCTTACCCCTGCTTTTGGTCATTGCTCATGCTCCCTTTCTATTCGGCTATGCCAAGCCGGTCCCTGTCAATTTCCTTAATTTGCGAAATCCTAAAAGGGACATGATCTGGGTTGCTTTGGCAGGTCCGGCCACTAATATCATTTTGGCCTTGGTAAGCTATTTGTTTCTCAAAATCCTCGTCTCGCTGGATCTTCCCAGAGATGGGTCCCTTGCTTCTACCATTGTGATTCCCCTGATTTATATGCTTCATGCCAGCGCCAGGATCAATATCGTATTGGCAGTCTTTAATACCTTTCCCATTCCACCCTTGGATGGGGGGAGGGTCCTGGTTGGGCTCTTGCCGGAACCCTATTCCACCACAGTGGCACGAGTTGAGCCCTATGGGTTTTTAATTATTGTGGTGTTATTGATGAGCCACCTATTGGACGCAGTTTTATCTCCACTAGTCAACTTTGTTCATTTGTTTCTCAGGTTAATGGTTGGATTGGCGTAGGACAGAACAAAATGGATACCATCGTTAGCGGGACACGCCCAACGGGGCCCCTCCATCTGGGTCACCTGCACGGGGCCCTGATGAACTGGATCCGATTACAAGACAAGTATCGGTGTTTCTTTTTTGTTGCCGATTGGCATGCCCTCACCACCGATTACCTCTCTCCCCAGCGAATCAAGGCCAATACGGTCGAGATGGTGTTGGACTGGCTATCCGTTGGATTGGATCCAAAGCGCTGCGTCCTATTTCGCCAATCCGATATCAAGGAACACGCGGAGCTTCATCTTTTGCTCTCTATGATTACTCCGGTTCCCTGGTTGGAGCGAAATCCCACCTATAAGGAACAGATACGAGAAATGGAGGGTCGGGACCTCTCCACTTACGGGTTCTTGGGGTATCCAGTCCTGCAGGCGGCTGATATTATCATGTACAAGGCCAACAAGGTCCCGGTGGGTGTTGACCAGGCGCCTCATGTTGAGCTCACCCGGGAGATTGTCCGCCGGTTTAATCAGATCTATCGTCCCATATTTCCAGAACCGGAGGTTCTATTAACAGAAACTCAGAGGCTCCCCGGTCTGGATGGGCGCAAGATGAGCAAAAGTTATAATAATGCCGTCTTTCTTTCGGATCCTCCTAAACAGATTGATAAAAAGCTCAGTCGCATGATAACCGACCCGGCACGGGTCAGAAGGCATGACCCGGGTAATCCTGAGAAATGTCCTGCCTTTGAGCTTCATCAGATTTACTCTACGCCCCAGGAAATAGCGGAGGTGTCCCAGGGTTGCCGTACGGCGAAAATAGGTTGCCTGGATTGCAAAAAGGTCATGATTAAGCACGTCATCACGCAGTTGGAGCCGTTCCAAGAAAAGAGGGCGGATTATGAGCGTCGGCCAAGTTATGTAGAGGATGTACTCGCCGAGGGAAATCGATCCGCGAAAAAAGTGGCAGCTAAGACCATGGAAGAGGTTCGGGACGCACTCTCACTGTGACGCCCGAACCTTTGCAAGGGGGAAGGACAAGCCATGCCCATGCATGTTCAATTGGAAGCCTATGAAGGGCCACTGGACCTCCTGCTCCATTTAATTAAAAAGAATGAGGTCAGCATTGCCGATATTCCCATAGCTCTGATTACCCAGCAATACCTGGAGACGCTAGAGGTCATGCGTGGCCTAAACCTGGATCTTGCCGGTGAGTTTTTGATCATGGCGTCGACACTCATTCATATTAAGTCGCGGATGTTGCTTCCCCCTGAGGAAGGAGAGGAGGATGAGGATGAATGGGGAGATCAACGTGAAGAGCTCATTCGGCGGCTGCTGGAGTATCAGAGGTATAAGGAGGCTTCGGAGGACCTGGCAAAGCGCGAGTTGTTAAATCGCGATGTTTTCACCCGTTCGTCGGAGGCCACGCCGGAATTTGAGTCAGACGGTTTCGTGAAGCTCTCCCTATTCGACCTGATGGCGGCCTTTCAGCGGGTCCTGGAGCGGTTACCCGAACCAGAGATCCACCAGGTGACGGTGGAGGAGATCTCGGTTCGTGAGAAAATGAGTTTCATCCTGGCCATGCTGCATCGCAAAACCAAAGTGGTATTCCAATCCCTCTTTGAGGATGCGTCCTCGAGGATGCAGTTGGTAGTGACTTTTCTGGCCCTGTTGGAACTCATAAAGATGCGCGCCGTCTCGGTCACTCAGGAAGAGCGTATGGGCCCCATCGTTGTGGAGGCGGTGACGTCCCTCGATGATATGGAGGAGAAGTTGGCCGGAGAGGGAACGGGAGAGGAAAATGGCCATGGAGCGTGAAAAATTGAAGTCCGTTATTGAGAGCCTCCTGCTTGTATCTGAAGCTATACTGAATCTGGACCGGTTAAGTGCAGTCATTGAAGGAGTTGAGAAAAAGGAGATCCTCTCCGCCATCGAGGATCTCCAGTCCGAGTATGAGACTCAGGAGAGGGGAATCCGATTGGTTGAAGTGGGGGGAGGATACCAGCTGAGGACTCCCAAGGCGAACTCGGACTGGATAAGAACATTATTTCGGTCAAAAGCGGCAAGGATGAGCAAACCCACCTTGGAGACCCTGGCCATCGTTGCTTACAAACAACCCATCACTCGGGGTGAGATTGAACATATTCGTGGGGTCAGTGTTGACGGGATTATTGGGACACTTTTGGCGCGGCAATGGGTCCGAATCGTCGGGCGCAAAGATGTCCCGGGAAAGCCCTTTCTTTACGGCACTACCCGGGAATTCTTGGAACTCTTCAATCTCAAGGACTTAACGGGGCTACCGACACTTAAGGAGATGGAAGAGATTACCCAACCCCAGATCCCCGAGCAGAACACCCTGCCCGCAGAAGAGTCGAAAGTAGACAGTAACGAAACCAGTAACCAGTAATAAGTATTCGGTATTCGTTAAGAAATGGTGGGTCGTTGGGAAAAACGATTCACCATTTGTCATTGACCCCGATCCGACAAAATGACCAGGGCACGTACTGTCCTAGGCCAGACGTTGTAAGAGTCACAGACATTTGAGTTGCTGGTCCATAACTCCACTTCAGGTGAGTTATCGAGCCATGGTACTGATAGTTCTACAGGGCCCTCTGGTGGTTTCAGGTGGTGAAATCTTGGATCGATTAATATCGGATCGGGGTTGACTGTCGCCATGGAACGTCTGCAAAAAATCATTGCCCGCGCCGGTTGGGCATCCAGGCGGGAAGCCGAGGGATGGATCCTCGAGGGGCGTGTGACGATTAACGGCACCGTGGTGCGCCAGCTAGGGACTCTCGCTAATGCGGATAGAGACAAAATAAAGGTTGATGGCCGGCTTGTTCTTCAATCGCAAAAACGCTTTTACTATTCGTTTCATAAGCCGCTGAGGATAATTACTTCCATAGGCGATCCAAAGGGCCGCCCCAACCTGGGAGACTGGTTAAAACCCCTTGGGAAACAAAGGCGAGTATTCCCTGTGGGGCGATTGGATTACAACTCCTCTGGCCTCCTCCTTCTGACGAACCATGGCGAGCTGGCTTACCGGCTGAGCCATCCCCGCTACGAAGTGAAAAGGGTTTACGAAGTCAAGATCAACGGTGCGCCTTCTGATAAGGATCTCAAACGATTGCAAGCGGGCATTCACCTCCACGACGGCGTCACTTCGCCTGCTAAGGTACGAATCCTGAAGCGGTTGAGAAAGAAGACCTGGTTAGAGATTGAGCTCCACGAGGGGAGGTATCGGGAGGTTCGGCGAATCTTTGAGGCCTTAGGCTACTCGGTGGAAAAATTGGTACGAACGCGTTTTGGTCCCCTCCGACTAGGTTCGCTACCCATGGGTGAGCTCCACCCTCTCACACCAGAGGAAATCGAATCGTTGCAAAGGGCCGTAGGACTCTCCACCAAGCATTAGCCCCGTTCCAATCAAAAAACGCTTCCTCTGATTCGAAACTCCATCATTGTGATTTTCCACCTCAGGAGGTCTTGGCGTATGGTTTAGTCGCCTTCGTCGCTTTTAAGCTTACGGTTACGCTGCACCCAGGTCCAGAGGTGTACTGGAATGCTCACGTCCACGACGAGAGGGACCCATGCAAACAGGGTGGTATCGGGTGCGGGACAGATCACCAAGGCCATAGCACCACACAAGCCGGGGATGACGGGGAGGGACGAGGTGCCACGGAGCGTCTGGCGGGCTGCGGCGTCCGTGAACCACAAGGCGTTGAGCGCAATCCCAACGATCGCCGGTACCGCCAGGATGAAAAAGATAACCCAGCGGATAAAGTCACTCATTTCAATCAATAAGTTCATCAGAATCTTGCCGGGTAAAAAATTCTAACCAAATTTGAATTTTTTCATCGAATACTGGATTCTGGAATCCAGGAAAAGATGACTCGCGCAAAGACGCAAAGCACGCCAAGTTCGGAGCAAGTTAAAAAATAGTTTTCTTTGCGCCCTTGGCGGGCTTAGCGCGAAAATCTTTGTTGAAAAGGTCTAAATAAACCTCCATTCTCGAAACATCGCTGCTTGCCCACAGAATTTACCTGCCCCATTGATGAGGTTCCAGACCGTTGCCTTTTCGATCTTAAATCTTCGCCCTTTCGCGGATATCCGCACACCTTGGTAATGATCAATAAATCCATGAGCCGTAACTTCAGCGAGCAGTTGTTTTCGTTCCTCCTGCGTCATTGGCTCGGCGGTTTGCCGGGAGGGCATGGATGTGAAGTCCTCCCAGGACACTTCCCAGAGAGTCAGAGCGGTTTGATTTCCATAGTTTAGAATCGGATCCTCGGAGGTGTCATGAGACGCCACGGCAAAGGGAGCATAGAAGAGTTTCCAGGCCTGTTGTTCCAAAGATTCCATCTCGTCAATGATATCACGACCGGTCCAATGCTTAAAACTGCTAAGCAGCAGGCCCACGTGATCCTTCAAGTATTGATTGCCTATGCTCGGTTTGGGAAAGCCCATGGTTCATGACGATTAAGCCGAGGCTGCTCAGCCTATCATGTTGAAAAAGAGCTGTCTGGTTTTGAATCGTCGGTCAATCCTGGCTCGACCCATGCCCACAAGAACGTAGAGGACATTCAAGGCCTCCAGAGATGATCCCACGAGTTTTGGATTTCGTGAACGTTTATACAGGGACTGTGCCGTCACGCCCTGATGCCCTTTGGTCAGACGCCCAACATATTTGACCGCCTCGAAATCCACTGCATTGAAATAGCCAGCCTTCGGCTTCGAACGGGAAAAGGAAAAAACGAGGAAGAGCTCAGGTCCTTCGAAGACGTAATAGGCCTGTTTCTGACCTTGTACCTTGCCTCGGAAGGACAAACCAGAGCTTAGGCTTCTGATATTCAAAAATCCTCCTATGTGGATAGTTATGGTGTATCGATTCCTTCGAAGGTCGCTTCGGTCAATTCCACAATTGTGTCTCCCTGGCGGAATTAAAAGCTAGGACTTCCTTGGAGATCTCGTTAACGCCTCTCTAGGTACTTGCGCCAAGGAATCCAGTAGAATGCTTCCCATCCCTTTTTCACACCATCCAAGTCTTGATCCGGGACATCTAAGTGGACGAGATCAATCCGTCCGTCGTTCCCTTGTGCGGTAAAGCATAGGATCAGGGTAGAATCAGGGTCGTCTGGTTTGAAGGCCACCGACCTCCAAAATTGCACAATGAGCCTCGGTCTGGTGACCGCAAGGATCTGCCCGGACAATTTCCCATCGAAGGCTCGAAATTCAGCACCCGTCTCCTCGGCAATGGTCACTGGCGCACCGGTAATAGTCCCATGGGTCTGGGGATCTAGATACATTTGAAAAAGTCGGTCGGCTGGGGCTGAAAGAACCACACTTTGACGAATCACGTTTCGCATGATTAGCCTCCGGTTTGGGCCTTACCACAGAGCGGCGTTCCGCCCTATCAGTACACACCAGAAGGTTCGGAGCTATCTAAACTATATCACTTTTCTTACCTCTCGGCATCCTTGGATCACCACCACCCTCCAGTCCTGATGGCAATGCCCGTCATGAGAAACAGCAAGGATAAGATCGTAATGGACACCACATGTATTGCCAGGAAACCTAGGTTTTTGGGTGAGAGTCTTGGGTGAATTCGTAACTGTGCATGGGCTGCGAGGAGCACGGTAGCTCCCAGCAGAACGAACTTCAGAAAAATGTCTCTGGAAAGTCCCGGCTCAAAGGAAAACCATGCGGAGACATCTGGCAGCCAGTGGTAGGTAAGCCAGAGTCCCGTGATTAGCTGAAGGATCAACGCGGCCACCCCCAGAGGCTCGTAGCCATCTTCGAATTCACGGATAGGATTCGGGTCCTGGTTGCGCAGGGCTCGAGGTAGTACGGCAATAAAGAGGACGATGTGGCCGCCAATCCAGACCGCAGCGCCAATCAGGTAAAGTGGCCGCAAATACTGGTCTGCATAATCCCATTATGGCTGCAGGGGATTGGGCGTAGACGTCAGCCCATCGGCTGGACTCCGCACTCCTCTTCCACCCCGATTCAAGACATGAGGGTAGATCGTGGTTGTCGTCACATCTCTGCGGCCCTAGAGTTCCTGGACGGTCCTGATGTCGTAGCCATCTTACAGGAGGTGGGTAGCAAAGGAGATGGCGAAAGTTGTGGCAGCTTGCAGGCTTTGGAATACCCGCTTCTTGGGCCAGCTGATTACGGGCCTTTGCAAACTCCCGAGTCCTAAGGGTGCTGCTTGCCTTCAAGCTGGCTAAATCGAAGTGGACAGAAGCTTCTCAAGAAAGTTCAGGTTGACCTGTTCTAGGCTGTGGACCACGGAATCCGCTTCCGAGAGCTCTTTTTCAGAGTGGGAATTGGTCACTGCCAGGCATTTTAACCGGGCGCCATGGGCCGCGCGGATACCTTCCCTCGAGTCCTCGACGGCCAGACATTCCGACGGATCAATGGATCCGTCGGCTGCTAATTGATTCAGCAAATCGAGGGCTTTGTTGAATGTCTCGGGACTGGGTTTCCCTTCGTTGACATCTTCGGCAGACACAATGCCTCGGAAACATTTTCTCAGATGGAGTTTTTCTAGGATCATTTCGATTTCACTTCTCAAGGCCCCGGAGGCGATAGCTAGCGGGATATGTGAGGAGAGTTCCCGAATGAGTTGTTTCACCCCAGGGAATACAACCATTCGGTTTTCGATAGACTCACGGTAATAATGAGCCTTACGTTGGACCAGGTCTTCGAGAGCAGTGTCACTGAGGATATGGCCGGTCCGCTTATAATATGCCTTGAAGCACCCACGATCATCAAAGCCTAAATACTGTTCGTAATAGTCCTTTGCGTCCAGCGACAGGCCCTCGTCCTTAAGGACCTTCTGGAACATCTCAAGGTGGATGGGTTCGTCGTCGATGAGCACGCCGTTGAAATCAAAGATGACAGCCCGTAACATATCCCTAGGGTTAACGGATCTACTGTTTCGTTTCAACCGGTTCTGACGTAAAGGAGAGCCAATGGCATCTGATAGTCATCACCATCACGGACATGATCAATACCGTTTCTGTCCCCGCTGCGGGGGGCCTTTAGAATCTCGCAAGCTGAAAGTCAACGAACCGGAGAGGCTGGTATGCCAGAAGTGTTCCTTTATATTTTATCTGGACCCCAAGGTTGTAGCCGGGGCCATTTTCACCATCGAAAATCGCGTGGTTTTGTTGCGGCGGGGGATAGAGCCGGCCATGGGAAAGTGGGTATTCCCGGGTGGCTATGTGGATCGTGGGGAAAGCGTCAAGGATGCGGCCATTCGTGAAACGAAGGAGGAGTCTGACCTGGACGTACGGCTTCGTTCGCTCCTTGGCGTCTATTCTTATCCCCGTTCGCGTGATGTCATTGTGGTTTACTCTGCCGAGGTGGCTGGCGGTGAGCTCAAGGCCTTGGACGAGTCCATTGAGGCGAGGTCATTCAGCATCCCGGAGCTTCCATGGGAAGATCTAGCCTTTCTAAGCACACGAGAGGCCCTCGAAGATTACCTTAAGCTTTATTCCGATCCGCGAAAATCCAAGGCCTGATTGCTGGAAAGAGCTAGTCATTTCATCCCAGGGGACAATGGGTGGAAGAAAGGTCCGGACTAGCGCAACTGTATGGAGTGCCCATTCAACTGATGATGCAAGTGCGTGATTTTCGGATTGGGGTTTATTGTAAGTAAAAGTTATGCTATAAAATCGTTTTAGCTGTGAAATGGGCTGATGGGTCCAAGGTGCGGGTCACGAGATTTTTAGCAGGAGATGAATATGGCGATGCCGAACGTAGGTGATAAGGCTCCGGAATTTTCTCTTCCGATTACGAGAGATCAAAAGGTGGGACTGAGCGACTTTGTCGGTAAAAAAAACGTGGTGCTGGCGTTCTATCCGTTGGACTTCACCGGTGGCTGAAGACAGGAGCTTGTCAACTTCGAAGCCGATCGCAAGAGCTTCGAGGCGAAAGACGCTCAGGTCCTGAGCGTAAGCGTCGATTCAGTTTTTTCACACAAGGCCTTTGCCGAACAAATGGGTGGAATCGGCTTTCCCATGCTTTCCGATTTTTACCCCCACGGTTCGGTCTGTTCCATGTATGACTGTCTGAGGCCCGAGGGGTATCCCAAACGGGCAGTCATTATTATCGACAAGCAGGGTGTCGTCCGCTTTCAGAAGTGGTACGAAAAGGGGATCCCGGAAAATAAAGATCTCCTAGAAGAACTGGATAGGATCAATAAGGGTTGATTCGAGCTAACGAAGCGCTCGTTTTCCCGGCAGCGTAACCCACTAGCAGGTTGTTGAAAAAAGCTGTTTGCAGGCTGGTCAACAAGATCTCAGAGGTGAGGCTTCGACGCTAGCTCCCTTCGGGTCTGAGCCTCATGGTTCGAGTACCTCACCATGACCC
>Ga0114947_10000796_pt1 | contig 11273 bp, 10 predicted proteins | sample CR02metaG_FD_99656 | JGI IMG/M metagenome (GOLD analysis project Ga0114947, IMG submission 99656) | Deep subsurface microbial communities from Mariana Trench to uncover new lineages of life (NeLLi) - CR02 metaG | ecosystem: Environmental > Aquatic > Marine > Ocean trench > Sediment ...
CGCCGAAGGTCCAGAAGGTGTATCCGACCCCTTCGGAGATCGGCATCTCGACCTCACGCACCTCCAAGTCGACCACCACCGTGGCGGGATAGTCACGGTCGATGGGCGGTGGGACCGCCGGGGCGTCGGTGAGCACGGCCCGCACGGGATCGCCCTGCGGAGGCCCCAGGTCTCCCATGGCGGAGCCGCCGGTGTCGTTCCCGATCCGCGCATCCCCCGACCGGGTGGGCAGATCGCATGCGGGAAGCCCAATGACGACGAGAACAGCCGCGCAAAATGAACGTGAAGTCATTAATCTTATTGCTCTCAATTCACTAATCGAAAGGGTAACAAACTCGGAAGCCGCGATTCCACCCTGCAGGAGACCCGAGGCTTCGTCCTGGTGATGGTTGACCCCCCAGCACCGCGTCTGGAGACTGACGCCCGACGATGGAACACCGGAAGCTCAACGCGAGGATGCGATGATCACACGAACCACATGGATCTCCGGGCTGATCGCCGCGGTCGTCTATTTATCCGGTTGCGGGGGCGACACCAACGATTTCGTCTCGGACATCGACGAGAGCGACCTCGATGGCGTGCGAACCCTCAGCATCGGCATTTCCCAGTATCCCTCCACCCTTCACCCCAATATCGAGAACATGCTGGCCAAGAGCTACGTGCTCGGCATGGCCACGCGCCCGCTCACGCGCTACAACCCGAAATGGGAGCTCGAATGCGCGCTCTGCGTCGTGCTGCCGACGCTCGAGAACGGGCTCGCGGTCCTGGAGGAGACCCCGGACGGGAAACCGGGCATGGGGGTCACGTTCGAGATTCCGGCCGATGCCAGGTGGGGCGATGGCGTGGAGGTCACATCGCGAGATGCGCAATTCACGTGGGAGGTGGGGCGCCATCCGCTGACCGGCGCGAACGGCATGGAGTTCTATCGCTCCGTCTACGAGGTCGAGCTGCTCGACGAGAAACGCTTTACGTTCCACATCGACCGCCGCACCTTCACCTACAACGCGGCGGGCGGCTTCTATCTACTGCCGGAGCACATCGACCGGGAAGTCTTCGAGGCATCGCCGAAGGAGTACATGCATCGCACCACGTACGATGCCGATCCGACGAATCCCGGTCTCTACTACGGGCCCTATCTCGTGAAGGAAGCCGCTCGCGGCTCACACGTCACGTTGAAACGGAATCCCTTCTGGTATGGAAAGACGCCCTATTACGACAGGATCCGGATACGCACCATCGAGCGCACCACCACCCTCGAAGCCAATCTCCTGTCGGGCAACATCGACATGATTGCGGGTGAGCTCGGCATGCAGATCGATCAGGCGCTTGCGTTCGAAAAGCGCCACGGCGACAAATTCAAAGTGATCTTCAAACCCGGGCTTCAGTACGAGCACATCGATCTCAACCTCGAAAATCCCATTCTCGCCGACAAGCGCGTCCGCAAGGCCCTTCTACACGCGATCGATCGGGAAATGATCAACCAGCAGCTATTCGCCGGTAAGCAGCCGGTCGCACACACCAGCGTCAATCCGCTGGACCGTGCGTTCACCCCCAACGTCGCCAGGTACGACTACGATCTCGATCGCGCCGCCGCGCTGCTCGAGGAGGCAGGGTGGACGTTCGCGGGGGGCGACGTGCGTCAGAACGCTGCCGGCGAGGCGCTGCGCATCGAGCTCATGTCCACCGCGGGGAACAGGACGCGGGAGCTCGTGGAGCAGGTGCTGCAGAGACAATGGAGAGAGATCGGCATAGACATTCGCATCAAGAACGAAGCGCCACGTATTTTCTTCGGCGAGACCGTCCGCAAACGGAAGTTCACGGGCATGGCGATGTATGCCTGGTCCTCTGCACCGGAAGCCGTGCCCCGCGGCACGCTGCACTCATCCCAGATCCCGGTTGCCGAGAACAACTACCGCGGCTTGAACTACACGACGTTCTCCAACCCGGAGATGGACCAGCTGATCGAGGACGTCGAGAACGAGCTCGACCCCGAGAAGCGCCTGCCGCTGTGGTACCGCATTCAGGAAATCTACGCAGAAGAGCTCCCGGTGTTGCCCCTCTACTTCAGAGCCAACGCCTTCATCCAGCCACCGTGGCTCGACGGTCTCGTGCCCACCGGGCACTTCCAGCAGAGCACGCTGTGGATCGAGGATTGGAAACCGACCGAATGATCGCCGCGGGCGATACGGTGCTCTCGGTACGCGATCTGTCCATCGGCTTCGAGAGCGACAGCGGCCTCACCCCAGTGGTCGAAGAGGTGAGCTTCGACGTGGCGCTCGGAAAGACCCTGGCGCTGGTCGGAGAAAGCGGTTGCGGCAAATCGTTGACGGCACTTGCGTTGCTCAATCTCCTGCCGCCGTTCGGAAAAATCATCGAAGGATCCATCCGGTTGGGGGGCCGTGAGCTCATCGGTCTCGATGAGAAAGCGATGCAGTCCATCCGCGGCAATCGCATCTCCATGATCTTTCAGGAGCCGATGAGCGCGTTGAATCCCGTGTTTCCCATCGGTATGCAGGTGGGGGAATCGCTGCGTCTGCATCGGGGATTCAACAAGAAAGAGGCCGCGAAGCACGCCGTTGAAATGTTGACGTCTGTCGGCATTCCCGACGCTGAAGCGCGGGCGAAGAGCTATCCTCACGAGCTTTCCGGCGGCATGCGACAACGCGTGCTGATTGCCATGGCGCTGGCGTGCGAACCCGACGTGCTGATTGCGGACGAGCCCACTACGGCGCTCGACGTCACGATACAAGCTCAGATTCTCGATCTCATGCACGATCTGCAGGAGAAACTCCACGCTGCGATATTGTTCATCAGTCACGATCTCGGCGTCGTCTCGCGTATGGCGGACGACATTGCAGTCATGTATTCCGGGCGCATCGTCGAGTACGGGCCGGCGCGCGAGATCCTGAGCGCGCCGCGTCACCCGTACACCCGGGCACTCCTCGAGACCACGCCGCGCATGGAAGCGAGCGTGCACCATCTCCCCTCGATACCCGGGCGCGTGCCATCTCCCGCGGAACGGCCCACTGGGTGCCATTTCAATCCCCGCTGCACAATCGCCACACCCGCCTGCAGCGAGAAGCGACCGCCCCTGATCGAAATCGCGGATGCGCATCGCGTCGCATGTCTGGAGGTGAGCGCCGGTGAGTAAAACCCTCGTATCGGTGCGTAATCTAACCAAGCAGTTCACATCCGCACGCGGCGGCGTCAAGCGAAGGGTCACGGCAGTCTCGCACGTCAACTTCGACATCGTCGCCGGCGAGACCCTCGCGCTCGTCGGTGAAAGCGGATGCGGCAAGACGACCCTCGGGCGCATGCTCGCGCTGCTCCTGGAACCCACGTCGGGTGAGCTTTCGATCCACGGTCGCAACGTGGTGGGCTTGCGTAGAGCCCAGCTGAAGCCCCTTCGCCGCCACGTGCAAATGGTGTTTCAAGATCCGGTGTCGTCCTTGAATCCACGCCACACCGTCGAGGCCATGCTCACCGAGCCGATGCAGAACTTCGGACTCTATTCACCGCAGGAGCGACGCGAAAAAGCCGCGGAGCTCCTCGAGGCCGTTGGGCTTGCGCCGGACGATCTGAAGAAATACCCCCACGAGTTCAGCGGCGGTCAACGCCAGCGCATCACCGTCGCGCGTGCGTTGGTCCTGCACCCGGAGTTCGTCGTCGCCGATGAGCCCGTATCTGCGCTGGACGTCTCGGTGCAGAGCCAGATCCTGAATCTGCTGGTGGATCTGCGCGAAACCTTTGGGTTGACCTATCTCTTCATCAGTCACGATCTGGCCGTCGTTCATCATCTCGCCGATCGTGTCGCGGTGATGTATCTCGGCAAGATCGTCGAGATCGCACCCAAGGACGTGCTCTTTGCTAATCCCGTTCATCCGTACACCCAGGCGCTCTTGCGCTCTGTGCCTTCCATCACGCACAGCAAGGGGCGCATCGGACGCATTCTGCAGGGCGATCCGCCGAGCCCATTGAGCCCGCCGTCGGGTTGTCACTTCCATCCGCGCTGTCCGCATGCGGTGGACCAATGTCGCTCGGACCCCCCCGAGCTTTCGAACCACAAGGGCGATGCGCAACATCGCGTGGCCTGTCATCTGCAGGACACGCTGGCGTGAGACGTTTTCTGCTCGCGCGCGCAGCGCAGTCGCTGCTTGTCGTGTTCATCATGTCGTTCGTGATCTACACGCTCATCGGGTTGATGCCGGGGGATCCCATCGATCTGATGATCAGCGCCGACCCCCAGATGACGGCCGACGACGCTGAACGATTGCGCGAGCTCTACGGGCTCAATCTGCCCATCTACGAGCGCTACTGGAACTGGCTCACCGCCGCGCTCTCAGGAGATCTCGGCTATTCACGGCTCTTTTCACATCCGGTGCTCGACGTTTTGCTTCCTGCGCTGAAGAACTCGGTGCTGCTTCTCTCAATCGCACTTCTGATGTCCGTGTGTATCGCCGTTCCCATCGGGGCACTGGCGGCGTCGCGTCCGCGCTCCGGTTTCGACTACACGGTGAACCTGATTGCGTTTGCCGGCATCTCGGTACCCCAATTCTGGCTGGCGCTGATGTTGATGATTTTGTTCGCGGTGATTCTGGGTTGGCTCCCGGCAGGGGGGATCGCAGCGGAGGGATCGGGATTTATCGAGCACGCGCGTTACATCGTACTACCCGCGGCAACCCTGACCATCGCGAGCGTTGGCGGACATGCGCGCTACGTGCGCGCAGCCATGCTCGAGGTGCTGCGCCAGGACTATGTGCGCACGGCGAGAGCAAAGGGGGCGGGACGCGTGCGGGTGCTTTGGATGCACGCGCTGCGCAACGCGATGATTCCGTTCGTGACCATTCTCGCACTCGACTTCGGATTTCTGTTCTCCGGGGCACTCATCACCGAGACCATCTATGCATGGCCCGGCATGGGCAAGCTCATCTTCGACGCGATAATGGGCAACGACTACAACCTCGCCCTGGTGGCGCTGTTATTCGCCACGAGCCTCGTTCTCACCGGCAACCTGCTGGCAGACATCTGCTACGCCTGGCTCGATCCCAGAATCGTCGTCGGGACCCGCGAGAAGTGAATCCCAACGCCCCACTGTTGCTCGCGCTGCGGCGCCTGCGCCGGCACAAGCTCGCGATGGCAAGTGCGGGGGTATTGATCACGCTGATCGTCATCGTGATGTTGGCGGGCATCATCGAGCGGGCCCTCGGGGTCGATTCAAACGATGTGGATCTATTCAACCGCATGGGCGCGCCGTCCGGTGATCACTTGCTCGGGACCGATGAGCTCGGCCGCGACGTGCTCATTCGCCTGCTCTACGGAGGACGGGTTTCACTCTTCGTCGGGCTGATAGCAGCGAGCGTGGCCGCGACCATCGGTACCGTCGTTGGCCTGGTTGCCGGCTACTTCGGCGGTCGCCTCGATGTGGTGCTCATGCGCCTCACCGACGCCGTGTTGGCGTTGCCGGGATTGCCGCTTCTGATCGTGCTGGCGGCGCTGGATCTCGAGAAACTCGGGCTTCCCGATGCCATCGTTCAGTCGGAGGATGTGAGCTTTTTTCGCATCGTGATCATCGTGGCGCTTCTCGGCTGGACCACGGTGGCGCGCCTCGTGCGTGGCGCGGCATTGAGCATCAAAGAGCAGGATTTCGTCCTCGCGGCGGTGGGCTCCGGCGGTAGTCATTCACGGATCATGTTCCGCCACATCCTGCCGAACCTGGTCTCCCCCATCATCGTGGCGGTGACGCTTGCTGTCGGCAACGTGATCCTGCTCGAGTCGGTGTTGAGCTTTCTCGGACTCGGCATCCAGCCCCCGATGGCGAGCTGGGGCAACATGCTCACGAACGCCCAGGAGACCATCTGGGAAGCACCGATGCTCGCGGTCTATCCGGGGATTTTCATCTTCGTCACAGTGATCTCGTTCAACTTCCTGGGGGACGGGCTGCAGGACGCGTTCGATCCCAAGGCGGAGTATTAGCGTGGATTGTTGGAGATTCAGAACGTCGCGGTGTCGCGGCTACTCGTCCCTCGGGTTTGCGACAATCAACGAGAGAACTCGTCCTTGAACAGATCGGTAATACGAAAGGCCCTTCGTCGAGTGTGCCGAACAAGCTGAATCTCCAAGTGTTCCAATGAGCTTGGATCTTCATCGGACCCCACGGGCGTCAATACCAACTCATTGGTCCGTTGTTCGTACCAGTGTGAAAAAAGCACATCCACCTGGGACTCGTTGCCCGGCAGATGCCCCGAGTCCAGCAACGCAGTCAACTTACGCATGGCGGGTTTGATCTGCAGCCTGAAGTCCGCCTTGGACTTGCCGGCATCGTCGAGCAGTCCGCTGCGATGAGCTTCAGCTACCTCTCTGCTTTTTCGACGTGAATCTTGAGCTGATGGATGTTCATCGTCCAGCATCAATTCCATGCAAACGGCACCGTTGGAGTAATACCTCTGTTCGTTATTGCGGATGAGAAGGTCGTAGGCATAACTGCTTTCGGGTAGGTACAGCACATTCTCTCGCAAGAGTTGAGATGACATTGAAATTGGAGCCGGCAGTCGATCGAGATCGGTGCGATCGACGTTGTGCATCGTCAATTGGAGATATTGGTAGCGTTGACCGGGCTCTCGGGCTTCCCGGCCGTGGTGGCTTACCGTCGTGCCTGTGAGCGCCCGTATCGTAGATCCTCGAAACTGGGCGCTGCTGCACCTGATCGAGGAACCGTCTTTCAATTGAGCCGATGGCGCGTCAAATAACTCGCCTATTCGATACCAAGTGTCAGCCGAGACATTCATGGGCTCGTGATTCTACTCTCGGGTTCTTCTATCACCCGCAGGCAGGGCTTTTATCTAGCCGCAGGCGAGACCCTCTCCGGCCGGACGGCAGGCGTCGGGCCAGCCGTAGCGTCGCCAGTAATCCGTGAGACCGATGCTCTTCATCAGGACGACGAAACGAGGATCGGATCGGAATTCTTTGAACGCGGGCGCCCACAGCCGATCCAACATCATCCCACGCTGCTTGGCCATGGTCTCGGCGAGCGCATAGGCGGCATCCAGCTCCCCACGGGCAATGTATACGTTGAAGGCCTTCGCGGGGTCGTCGAGATCCACGGTGCTCATCGGCGCATGCACGAATTCGATCAGGTTCTCGACATCCGCCAGCACCATAGGGTCGCGATCCTTCACCTGCCGAATTTCCGTCAGGGCCCCGTCGTAGTCACCACGCTGGAAATGAAAGTCCGCCAGCAACCCATGGAGACCACCCGGGAATCCCAGCGCGGCCGCCTGCTCCGCAGCAGAGCGTGCCTCATCGTGAAATCCCAGCATTTCCAATTTCAGTGCAAGGCTCGCCTGCATCACGGCACTGGCCGGGTCGAGCGCCGCCGCCAGCTTCGCCTGCTCCAGCGCCGCGTTCAAGCGGCCCACCGACGCAAGGTGCAATCCATACCAATGGTGTGCGGTGGGCTCCTGCGGATCCAGGGACGTGGCGAAATAAAAGCCCGTCTCCGCATCGCTCCACGCCCAGCGTCCCCATGAGATTTCCGCCAGCACCGCGTGCGCTTCCGCCAGGCGCTCGTCGATGGTGAGCGCGGTCAGGGCCGCTTCACTGGCCTTGGCGTAGAAGACCTCGCGCGGCTCGTCGGCATATTCCGGTAGCAGCACATACGACGCCGCGAGATTGGAGTAGGCGCGCGCAAAGCCCGGATCGCGCGCGAGCGCGGCCTGGAACAGCTCCACACTCTGTTCGATCGCCTCACCGCCACGCTTCTTCCAGAGGGCTCGGCCCCGGAGGTAGAGCGTATACGCCTCGACATTCATTGTCGGCGGTGCAACCTGCGGCATGGGCTGAGGCTCTGTCTCGCCGGACGCAAGTCGCGGTCTTAGATTCCTGACGATGGCGGTGGCGATCTCGTCCTGAATGGCAAAGATGTCCTCGAACCTCCGATCATAGGTGTCCGACCAGAGGTGATAGCCACTTCCGGCATCGATGAGCTGTGCCGTGATTCGCACCCGATCGCGGTCTTCCGACCAGCGAACGCTGCCCTCCAGCACCGTGGCCACACCGAGTTGGCGCGCCACTTCCCTCACATCCGTATCGCGGCCCTTGAAGGCGAACGAGGAGGTGCGCGCCGCGACCTTCAACCCCGGCACATTGGAGAGCAGATTCAACAGCTCCTCGGCCATCCCGTCACTGAAATAGTCGCTGCTCGCATCCCTCGAAAGGTTGACGAACGGGAGCACCGCGATGGAGTCGTGCGGCACGTCGTCGGGGTCGAGCACGCGCCAATAGAAGAAGCCGCCGAGAAGCGCTGTCGCAAGCAACAGGAGCGCACCATAAGCCAACCGACCCGGCGCGCTTCGTATCTGAGCCGCGACCTCCGGGGCACTCTGCGTAACGCGAATGCCATCGGGATCGATATCGAAGATCCAGGCGAGAACGAGCGCCACCGGAAATCCCACGATCAACAGAACGACGATGATGGTGATCAGGGATTCGGGCAGTTGAAGGGCGGGAATGACCGTCGCCGAGACTTCGGTGACCACCCAGGCGGTCACGCCGTATACGGCGGCCACGCGGTATACGCGGCGGCGGCTCAGTTCCGTCAGAAGCCCCATGGCGCTCATTATAAGGGTGGTCGATGCCAGATGAACCGATGCGCGGACAGCGTCGCGCGGATCATCGGTTCAGATGGCAGATCTCCACGTCCCCGTTCAAGGTCTTGACCCGAACCGAGCGATCGGCGTCGCCGCGACTCCAGCGCAGCGTGCGGCCCGGTCCGTAACGGCTCTTGCGTTCGACCTCCGCATCGAAGCAGTGGTCGATGTCGCCGTTGAAGGTCTCGACGTCGACGCTCAGGTTGCTGATGTCGGCCAGCATGATCTCGACATCACCATTGACGGTCTCACCGTCCAGCCGACCGCCGATCGCAAGCGCCCCCTGAATCGTGATGTCACCGTTGGTGGTTCGCAGCCGCACCCGTGTGAGCACATCGGCTTCTATCGTCAGGTCACCGCTGACGGCTGATGCCTCGACCTCCCCGCCAATGTCCGTGATATCGGCATCGCCGCTCACGGTCATGATCGTCACCAGCGTGGCATTGTGGTGTCCCCGGATCTCGACGTCGCCACTGACGGTCCTGGCTTCCAGGTCCGCTTCGAAGACCGTTGCTTCGATCTCGCCCGAGACGGTCTGCAGGTTCTGAACTCCGTGAACGCCTTCGACCGTGATGTCGGTGCTCACCCCCATGACGCTGAGCTCGCTGCCTTCCGGGATGCGAATGTCGAGATCACTCGAGCGTATGTGATGAGCACTCTTGGGGTGGATCACCTTGATCAGGGTGTGCTTGCCGTCGCGGATGAAGTCCAGACGCTCGGCGCCGGCGGCCAGGGTACCCGTGATGCGAATTTCGTCACGACTCCAGCCCTGCACGTTCACATTGCTGGAAGCATTGGAAACCTCGACCCGTCCACGCGGGTCTGCGTCGGCCTGCTCATTGATCTCGTCCGAAGCCTCGACCGTTGCGACCAGGCCGAGTGCAATCAACATCACCAGCGATAGCTTCATATCTCAGTTCCTTCTCGCACGCTACGGGCCAGGCCGTTGACTTCTCTCAAGAAAAACAGCTCCTCGGTGTACGCAGACAGGAGCATGCGTTGCAGCATCACGTTGTTCGGATTGCCCGTCAGCGCCACATTGATCTGACTCAGAGCCTCTTCGAGGGTGGCGAGATTGGTCACCACCACACTTCGCGTCTCGGGTGTCATACGCACCAACTCGAGTTCCAGGGCGACGTTCAGATCCGATCGTGCCCGCACGAATTCCGATCCCAACGTGTGGTGGCGACCGAAGTGCACAGTCATACTCTGTGTCGTGATCGCGGCCGATGGGGCAGGCGCACCCGCTCGGCCCAACCAGAAGCTCACTCCCGACGTGATGCAGATCAAAACCAGGGCCGCAACGGCATATCGCGCTTGCGGCCAGTGTGCTCGGGATTGCGTCTGGGCTGCACGCGCACGAATCGCCGGCCACAGATCCCCGGGGGGTTCCACCGAGGACGGCAGCGCACGGGCCTGCTCGAGGAGCGTGTCCCGATCGGGTTCGTTGATGTCCGTCGTGTTGCTCACGTGACTATTTCCCCTCCAGAAATTGCCGTCCCTGGCAATTTCCTCGGACGGGGCATCCATGCCCCGGAGCTAGTTTCCGGAGGAAACCAGCTAGTCCAGCGCGACCCTCAACAGCTCCCGCGCTCGATGATAATGGGCTTTGCTCGTACCGACCGCGACGCCGGGCATGGCGGCGGTGTCTGCGTGGCCATAACCGTAGATCCCATATAGGACGAATACTTGCCGCGCTCTCTCGGGTAATGCGCCGATGGCGCGTTCGAGGTCCAGCACGCGGCCCGGATCGCTCTTCTCGACCAAGGCTATCGATTCCACCTGATCACTCTGCCGGCCCCGAAGCCGGCGGCGCTCGCGGCGGCCAAGGCCAAGCACCTCGTTGACGGCGATGCGGTGCAGCCACGTCGTCAGCGCCGCGTCACCGCGAAAATCCGCCAAGCGCTGCCAGGCCCGCACGTACGTTCTCTGTGTGCATTCCTCGGCAATCGATCTGTCCGCCGTCATGCGCAAACACACGCCATACACCGACCCGACCGTGGCACGATAAATGGCCTCGAAAGCGCTCTCGTCACCCGCCCTGGCCTTTGGCAACAAGCCCTCGACAACGTTGGCGTCTGCCGCCTCATCGTGCAATCGCGCTTCCTTCATGGCCAAGAGCATAAATCTTTAGATGCAGCGACTCACAGAATGGTTTAGTTAGTTTCCGTGGAGTTGACCGCGCTAACCCCTTCATCGGCTGAATCGGAGCGGTTCGCGCGATAGACTCGTCTCCACAGGACCCGCACCGATACCGGCACACGCAATATGGCGAAAGCTCCATCCAGGGACGCTGTCAGCGGACCCACGCTCCCAGAGGTGAAGATGAATCTGCTGACGCCCAAGCGTGCCGGGGTGGGCCGCGTCGTCACCAACGATATCTGCAGCTCCGCAAAGGCGTCGGGATTCGTGCGCCACTTCGCCGTCGACGTGTCCGGGACGCCGCTGGAAGGCAACTTCCTCGTGGGCCAATCGTTTGGTGTGATACCCCCCGGGGTCGATGAGAACGGCAAGCCCCACAAGGTACGTCTGTACTCGATCTGCTCGCCTTCGGTGGGCGAGGACGGCGAAGGCAAGGTGGTGGCGACTCCGGTAAAACGCGTCATCGACGAGCACTACGACGATCAC
>Ga0114947_10000800_pt1 | contig 11245 bp, 10 predicted proteins | sample CR02metaG_FD_99656 | JGI IMG/M metagenome (GOLD analysis project Ga0114947, IMG submission 99656) | Deep subsurface microbial communities from Mariana Trench to uncover new lineages of life (NeLLi) - CR02 metaG | ecosystem: Environmental > Aquatic > Marine > Ocean trench > Sediment ...
AAGCGCGGACGTAGGCTACCGGGCGGCCGTGCAGTGCCATCCCCAGTACCAGGAAGAGAAGGATTACCACATTGAGGTCGAGCTGGAAACCGTTGGCGGCGAAGTGGCGCACCAGAAAAACTCCGCCCAGGAGAACAATAAGGTAGAGCACCAGGCGGCTGCGCTCCAGGCGTTGCGCGGGGGTGGGGTTGTCGGGCGCTTGGGCGGCCAGGCTTTCGCTTTCAGCCTCGGAGAGCAGCGCTGGGTCGATGGCGCGGATTTGCTGGCCGCGGGGCATCATCAGGAGGAACATCACCGGCAGGATGACCAGTGTGCCGGCGACCAGCGCAATGTTCATGGGCGAGAGCAAGGTCTGCGAGAGGCTGACCGACTCGACGCCGGTGTATCGGGCGATGAAGTTCATCGGGCTGCCGGCGGTGGCTGAGACCAGCGCAATCGAGCTCGACAGGCCCGAACCCCAGATGACAAAGCCGGAGTAGGCGCCCGCGACCAGGAAGCCGAAGTCGCAGTTGGGCACCTTGCGGGCAATTTCCTTCGCCAGCAGGGCCGAGGCCACCAACGCGAAGCCCCAGTGGACGAGTGCCGCCAGTGCCGCCGCGACGGTCAGCAACACAATGGCGCTGCCTTGCGTGCGCGGGATGGAGGCGATGCGGGCCAGCAACCGACGCACCGGCGCGGAGCTGGCCAGGGTGTAACCGGTGAGCAGGATGAGAATCATCTGCATGGCGAAGGGCAGAATTTGCCACAGGCCGTTGTACCAGTGGGTGACCAACTCGGCGGGGCCGGTGGGCGTGAGCGCCAGCGCCAGCAGGTAGGCGAGCGCGGTCAGCAGCACGCAGAACAGAAACGGGTCGGGCATCCAGCGCTCGACAATGCGGACGAAGAAATTTGCCAGCCGGTTGAGCATGGAGTCGGAGCAAGAATATCACAGACATATAAGCCACAGAGGCACGGAGACACAGAGGCTCGTGCTGGTTTTTTTCAGAATAGCAATAACACGCCGAGCCCCGTGGCACCTGCCACGGGGCGCTCGTGCTGCCTGTCCACCCGGCGGCAAACAGCCGCCATCCAGCTAATGAAACGGAACAAGCCGACGATGAAGCCTGCGGCTTCATCGCCGCTACCCCGTGGCGGGGGCCACGGGGCTGGACGTAGCGGAGAAGTAAGCAGCGCCAGGGCGGGTGCCCCCTGTACGGGGATAAACCCTTCGGCTCCGCTTCCCTCGACTGCGCTCGGGACAGGCAGGACAAGCTCCGCACCCCTTCCAAGCCGGCTTAGTCTTGAGGGGTGTGGAAGAGAAGGGAGGGACGGCAAGGGTCGAGCCCTTGCCCTACCTAAAGAAAAAACGGGGCGGGCTTCCCACAGCCCGCCCCGCAGAGATGTGGACGGTGGTCGGTTAGAGGGTGCCTTCAGCTTCGAGGTGGATGGTGAAGGCGTTGCGACCGGAATAGTCGAACTGGTGGTCGAAGCCGTCCCAGCGGTGGACTTTGGACTTGTAGAAAGTGAAGCCGTGGTTCTTGCTGGCTCCAAAGTACTTGATGTTGTTGAGAGTGACCTTGCCGCCATCGGCACCGACGAAACGCTCCAACACCATCTCACCCTTGCCGTTGGCCAGCTTGGCACTGGCCAGGTTGCCTTCGATAGACCAGCTAAACTCGGACTCGTCCATCTGCACCGTGGCCCAATCGAGCGGATAAATCTTGCCCAAGATTTGCACCAGGGCGTCGCGCTGGGCCTGGGTGACGCTGGGATCAAAGGTGATGACCAACCAGGGAGCCTTGCCCTCGGTGCCCCATTCATTGCCCAGGTCGCCCGCCAGCCAGTAGCGCGCGCCTTTCAGAGAGACGTCGCCAACCCGCCCGTCGTTCACCTTGACAGCCATGTTGAATTCGCAGAATTCATGATGCGCGCGGTTGTTGGTGTAGCAGGGACAGTAGAGCATGCAACTGCACGCTTCGATGTAGCTGGCATCGAATGAATAGGGCGTGCCCGCCTCTGGTCCGGTGGCATAAATCCGGACTCCGAGCGCACCCGCCAGTAGAATACCCAACCCCGTCAGGAGAAGTTTTTTCCTGCGCATAAAGCCTCCTTATTAGATGATCTGACCTTTGAAGCTACTCCTTACTTCCACAGCGGGCAACAGTCAAGCTCTTATCGGCTCAGCGGGACGTGCAGCGGGTGAACGGGGCGAACCAAGGAGCGGGTGTCCTCGGACTGAGCAGGCTTTCTTGACTTGCTCCGGCGCACAAGCGAGAATGAGTTGGATTGCACACGCAGCGCGAAGCACGATCATCTTCAGCGGGAAAAGCACCATGGGCACGATGGTTGCCGTCCTGAACGGCCTGCTAAAAGAAAAAATCCTGGCCGTGCAGGAGTTTGCCTTGCTGGGCTACCGGTCGGTGCGCGACATCTTCAGCCGCCCGCGCTACCTGGCCGAAACCTTCGAGCAGATGGACAACATCGGCGTAGGCTCGCTGCCGATTGTGGCGCTGGCGGCGTTCTTCATCGGAGCGGTGCTGGTGTTGCAGACGGCTGACCAGTTCGTGCGCTTCGGCTCACCCGGGCTGACGGGCGACGTGGTCTCTCTGGCGCTGGTGCGGGAGATCGGGCCGGTGATCTTCGCGTTGCTGGCGGCGGGGCGCAACTCGAGCGGCATGGCCTCCGAGCTGGGCTCCATGCAGGTGACCGAACAGATTGACGCCATGCGCGCGCTGGGCACCGACCCAATAAAGAAACTGGTGGTGCCGCGCGTAATCGCGACGGTGGTGATGCTGCCGCTGCTGACGATTGTGGGCGACTTTGTCGGCCTGCTGGGCGGCGTGATGGTGTCCTACTTTGTCATCCGCCTCAACCCGGTGCAATACTGGACCCGCGCCTACAGCGCGATCGAATTCGGCGACGCGCTGCAAGGACTGGTTAAACCGGTAATCTTCGGTTTTATCTTGGCGCTGGTGGGCTGCTACTTCGGCTTGAACGCCCGCGGCGGCACGCGGGGCGTGGGACGCGCCACTACCCAGGCGGTGGTGGCGGCGTCGGTGCTGATTCTGGTCAGCAATCTTTTCATTACCAAGACGCTGCTCTGGATCAACGCGTTGATGGGCTGGTGATGGCCGAAGAGGTCATTCGCTTCGACCGCGTCGGGCTCGCCCTAGGCGGGAACGAAATCCTGCGCGACATCTCCTTCACCCTCCACCGCGGTGAGACCTGCGTCCTGCTGGGCGTCACCGGCACCGGCAAGACCCTGCTGCTCAAGCTCGCCCTCGGACTGCTGCGGCCCGACCGCGGCCGCATCACCGTGCTGGGCACCGACATCACCGACCTGGAAGAAAAGGAGCTCTTTCCGCTGCGGGCGCGGCTGGGCATCGTCTTCCAGGAGATGGCGCTGTTCGACTCGCTCAGCGTCTATGAGAACGTCGCCTACCGCCTGATTGAAGAAACCGTGCACGGCTTGGCCGACTTCTCCGATGCCGAGATCGAGCGGCGCGTGCGCGAGGTGCTGCGCTTTGTCGAGCTGGAGGAAGCCATCTGGAAGCTGCCGGCGGAACTCTCCGGCGGGATGCAGCGGCGCGTGGGGCTGGCGCGCGCGCTGATCACCGAGCCGCCCGTGATGCTCTACGACTCGCCCACCGCCGGGCTCGACCCGGTGACCTCGCAGACCATCCTGACGCTGATCGCCAAGCTGCGCGACACGCGGCAGACCAGCGCGCTCTTCGTCACCCACCGTTTGCAGGATGCCTTCATCCTCGCCCACCACCTCTTTGATCCAGCCACCGGCACCCTGCGACCAGTGTCCCAAAACGGAGACCGAGGCGACGAAACACGGGAAGAAGACGAACCTGCCCCCCGTAGCCTTGGCGTAGGGGGGACGCGCTTCCTGCTGCTGCGGGAGGGCGGCATCTACTTCGACGGCTCCCCCGAGGAACTCCTCGCCGCCCAGGACCCCTACCTTCAACGCTACTTGGCCTGACAACGCCAAACGGCTTACCTATTAGAGGCCCGCGGCCTGCCTGCGGTAGGCAGGCACCTGCCGCGGGGGAGGGCGGGTGTCCCTCGGCTCCGCTCGGGATAAACCCTTCGGCTTCGCTCAGGACAAGCTCCGCACCTCTTCCAAGCTGCCTTCTTTTTTGGCAAGGGCACTTCGGCTTCGCTTCCCTCAACGCTGCTCGGGATAAACCCTGCCTGCACCTGCCTGCGGTAGGCAGGGCAGGCCGCTGGGCTTCTTGTCTCACGACCCACGGGCAGAAGCCCGTGGGCTGAACGGTCTTAATCCTCCGTGTCTCGGTGGCTAAGAGTTGGCGAGGGATGCGAGTTTTTCCAAGTGGGTAGCGCTGCCGATGGCGATCAGGCAGTCGCCCGTGTGGATGACCACGTCGGGGGCGGGATTGAAATGCATGCGGCCGTCGCCCAGCTTGACCGCCAGCACCATCACGCCGGTCTTCTGGCGAATCTCCGAGTCGGCCAGGGTTTTGCCGGCCAGCGCCGACTTCTCCGCCACCGGCACCTCTTCAATTTCCATGTCGAGCCGCTCGCTGCCGAAGGCGTTGTCGATCAACTCCAGCACGTGCGGCCGCAAAAACAGGCGCGCGATGCGCCGCCCGACGAAGTGGTAGGGCGAGACCACGTGCGTCGCCCCGGCGCGCTTGAACTTGGGCAGGGCTTCTTCCTCGCCGGCGCGGGCGACAATCGTCAGGTCAGGTTTCAGCCCCCGCGCGGTCAGCACGATGTAGAGGTTGTCGGCGTCGGAGGCCACCGCCGCCACCAGTCCCTGCGCGTGGTCAATGCGGGCCTCATGCAGCGCCTCTTCGCGGGTGGCGCTGCCAACCACCACCGCCATGCCCTCGTCCTGCGCCCACTGCGCGCGCTGCTCGTTAGTCTCAATGAAGACGAAGGGAACCCCGTGGGAGCGGAACTCGCGCGCCACCGTGCGGCCCACACGGCCCGCGCCGCAAATGATGTAGTGGTTGTTGAGCTTGGCCAGTTCGCGTTGCATGCGGCGGCGTCCTACAAACTTGTCGAGCTCGAATTCTACCATCACCTGCGTGAAAGTCGCCAACAGGAAGGCCCCGGTCAGCACCGCCGCCAGGATCAGGAAGCTGTTGAAGACCTTGCCGGCACCCGAGAGGGGATGGGTCTCCTCGTAGCCCACCGTGGTCATGGTGACGATGGTCATGTAGAAACCGTCGAACCACGGCCAGCCTTCGATGTAGTGGAAGCCCGAGGCGCCGAACAACACCACGCCCACGAGCAGCAACCCGGCCAGAAGAAAACGCTTGCGAACAGTCACGGCGCTCCTCAGCGGTTTGCATCCTGCGGCGCAGCCCGCCAAATGTCAAGCCGCCACCCCGCCCACAAGGCAATTGCGCCCGCCGCCGGCTTCAGGCAGAATCTCCACTGGAAACAAATTCGTACCGGGGAGGTTCGCTATGCCAGCTCGCAAACAAGTCACTTGGTCGGAGTTGCGCGTGGGACTCTTTGTCCTCGTCGCTCTGGGTGTACTGTCAACTTTTGTTTTCTACGTTACCGGCGGGGGCACCCTCTTCGCCGCCCAGTCCCACTACGTCACCTATTTGCCCGACGTGTCCGGCTTGCAGACCGGCGCACCCGTGCGCCTGGCCGGCTTTGCCGTCGGCGCGGTGGAAAGCGTGGGCCTGTCGGAGTTCCGCGACGACCCCTATCGCCATGCCGAAGTCCGCTTCCGCATCTCGAGCGAGTACCAGAACGACATCCGCAGTGACTCCCAAGCCTTCATCACCACCGAAGGTCTGCTGGGCGAAAGCGTGTTGGAGATCACCCGCGGCGTTACCGGCCAGCCCGTTCCCGCCGACGGCGCCGTCCCGGGCGCGCGCCGTGGCAACATCAAGGAAATTGTGCAGAACGTGGATCACATCACCGACGACGTCCGCGGTCTGCTCGGCGACCTGCGCGCCGGCCAGGGCACGCTGGGCAAGCTGTTTGAAGATCCCTCCCTCTACAACCGTGCCTACCGCGCCGTCGCCGATTTCCAGTCCCTCACCCAGCGGACCACCCAGGGCGAGGGCACCATCGGCAAGCTGATGGTCAACGAAGAGCTCTACGACCAATTGAAGACCACCGTGGACGACCTGGCGCAGATGGCCACCGACGTCCGCGCCGGCAAGGGCATGCTGGGCGCAATGGTCTATGACGAGAAGTTCCGCGAGGAGGCCCGCAACATCGTCCAGCGCGCTGATGACATCATCGCCCGGGTCCAGCGCGGCGAGGGCACCATCGGGAAGCTGCTGGCCGAGGAATCCTTACACCAAGACATCAAGGCCACTTTCGGCAACGTGGGCGAAATTACCCGCAAGATGAACCAAGGCGAGGGAACCTTCGGCCGCGCCCTCAACGACCCGCGCCTCTACGAGAACATCAACGAGTTCACCTCGGAGCTGCGCGCGCTGCTGAGCGACTTCCGCAAGAACCCTAAGAAGTACCTGCGCATCAAGGTCAGCCTGTTCTAGCCGGCCCGCGCGGGGCGGGCAGGCGACCGACCTCCCCCGTCAATGCCGGCCCCGCCTGACAGTATGCGGACTTCCGCTCAACCGCTTCTGCTCGGAGGAGCCCGCCGGCTCCTCCTTCTTCGTTGGGGTTGGGTAAGACCCGAGAAATACCTGGAAGCGCTGCCCGCCGGGCACCTTTTCGTCATGATATTTGGCGATCAGCCGCCCCAGTTGATTGGCCAACTCCTCGGCGAAGGCATGGGCACCGGCTGCGGACGAAAAACGGACTTCCGTCTGGAGCGTAAATGTAGCCAGCTTCTTCTGCGCTTTCTCTGCCCGCGCGCACAGAACTGCCAGGTCACGAATGGCGCGCGCCGCCACCGCCACCAGATAGGCGGACGAAAAACGGTCCTCAATCTGGCTGGGGTCGGTGGCCAGGGCACCCAGCGCCGCCGGGTCAATCAGGTAGGAGCGCGCGCTGGCCCGCACGATCCGCTCGGTGCAGTTACCCTTGCGCCGCTCCTCCACCAACTCTACCAGCCGCTCCTTCTCCAGCTCCCGCAGGTGATAGTTAATCTTTTGGCGGGGAATCCGCAGCCGCCGCGCCAGTCCCGAAGCCGAGTCTGGCTCACGCAACTCCGCGACGATTCGGAGCCGCAACGGGTGCAGCAGGACCGAAGCCCGCTCAGCCTCCCGCACAAAATCAAGCGCCGCTCTAGCCGCCACTGTTCGCCGCCTCCTCCTACTATTCCTCGAAAGCGCCTCTTTTTTACCACCGACAACTATATTTGTCAAGACTCTTAATATCGTCAGTTGTATAAACTACTGACTCACAACACACCAGCCTACTATCAGACTTATTATGAATAACATACATGGAGAAAGCTTGCTCCGTGCGTACCGGTTATTGCGGCGAAGCCTTAGCTCCGTGCAGGCAGCCGGGACAGGAAATCTTCCAGCAGCATGTTGAACCGCGCGGGTTGCTCCAGGCTGGAGAGGTGGCCTGCCCCAGGAATAGTCTGGAAGCGCGCCTGCGGAATCGAGCCAGCCATCTTCTCGGCCTCGCTGGGAGAGGAGAGTTTGTCTTCCTCCCCCACCAACACCAAAGTAGGACACTGAATCCGCGCCAGCAACTCCACCGAGTCCGTCCGTGCCGCCATCGCCCGCATCGCGTTGGCCATGCCCGCCGGGGAGGCCGCCAGCATCATCGCCCGCACCTGCGCCACCACCTCCGGCTTCTCTCGTTGCGTGGACTCGCCCAGCAGCTTGGGGAGCAAGCGATCAACTACGGGCGCGGCGCCTTCCCGTTCGGCGAGAGCCGCGGTCTCAAGGCGTCCCTGGCGGCCTTCTTCGGAGTCAGCCTGGGCGCGAGTGTCGGCCAGAATGAGCGCGCGCACTGCCGAGGGGTACTTGCAGTAGAAAGCAAAGGCTACATAGCCGCCCATGGAGAGCCCGGCCAGCACCACCCGCCCCAGCTTCAACTCTGTGAGCAGGGCGTGCACATCGTCGGCAAACAACTCCATGCTGGAGTCTCCTGCACCGAGGGCCGATCCACCAAAACCTCGAAAATCCGGCGTAATCACGCGGAACTTCTTTGCCAGAGCGCTGCGCTGCGTGGCCCACATCGAGCTGCTCAGCGGGTAGGCGTGCAACAGCACCACCGGCAGGCCCGCTCCTGCCTCCTCCCACGCCAGCTTCACGCCGTTTATCGTTTTGCTTGGCACCGTCCTTGGATGGTAGGACTTGAACTGCTAACCGGCAAGAGTCTTCTTCAACGCAGTATCTGCGGCGCATCCGCGTGCCCGACGCCCGCACGACAGTTGAGGCAAATTGGGGAGCGTGCTAACCTTGCTGGTTTGGTTGCGCTGGAGTGGCGGAACTGGCAGACGCGCCGGACTCAAAATCCGGTGGGGCTTACCCCCCGTGTGGGTTCGACTCCCACCTCCAGCACCATGATTTCCGCCACAAGCCTTGCCCCGGACAGAGCACGCCAAAAGCTCAGGTGCAAAAAAACTCGGCCCCCCGTGTGGGTTTCCCTCGACTGCGCTTCCCTCGCTTGCGCTCGGGACAGGCGGATAAACGACTCCCACCTCCAGCACCACGCTCTTCCCCGAGTGAGCCTGCTAGGTGGGATGCAGCGGTCGGTTTCGCCGGAAGAATTCTTACCGCCTACCCCAGATTCTGCGGCTGGGCCCGGCAAAACTGACGTAAACGGTCGTAGTCGCTCTCTTTCAGGCTCGCAAACTGGACGCCGATTCCGTGCCCCTCGTCCACCCGCCGCACCGTCACATCAATGGGAATGGGAGAGATGCTGTCCAGCCAGAGCTTGAGGGAAACGTGTTGCCCGGGCGGCAGGTAGCGCCGGTCCTCAATGAACGCCCCCACCGGGCTCAGGTCCCGCACCCGCGAAAGGTAGTTCGGATATTCCACCAGCACCATTTTCTTGGGCTTGATGCGCGGCAGGCTGGTGCGACGGTCGTTGGCGAGCAGCGGCGGCTTGACGTCCCAATAATTGCACAACAGGCGCATCCCTTCCCCGGTCATGTTCAGGAACTCGACCCCCATCCCGCGCAACGATTCCACTCGGCGAACCACCGCATCGATCTCCACCGATCGCTCCACATCCAGCCAAAAGGTGATGGGAAGGATCTTCCCGGGAAGCAACGGGCGATCGCTCTCAATGAACGCGCCCGCAGGGCCGATGTCGCGCACGCGACCGAGATAATTCGGGTAGTTGGCCAGCAAGGGACGGCTGGGTCGGATGCGCAGGTGCGTTCGACGCTTACTAACCATCTTGTCCCGGCACTATACCACCAGTGGGGGAAATACTATCAGACAAAGGCTTGAATGCAAGAGTGTTACCCACCACCCTCCAAACAAAAGCTCCTGTCGTCCGCTACTCGATCACACTCAAGATCAGCTCTTCCACCTTGGCCCAAACCTCCGGGTCGTGGTCCATTTTGGTGTGCGCCGTGCGAAAAATCTTTTTGAACCAAGAAACCTCCGAGAGATCAATTTTCTTGTTTCGATAATCAAAACGGAAATTCCCCAGGATGGCAGTCTTCTGCGGGTCCTGGGCGCGAATCTTGGGCTCGCCCCGAATGATGAGGCCGTTGGATTGGAACAGATTCGCCGCACGGCGGACGTTGGACGGGATCACCGCATCGCCCCAACCGACGCTATCCACTTGCACGGTGAGCAAGACCGGCACATCCATTTTCTTCAACTGCTTGGCCAGCTTGACCACCGCCGCGCCCCCGAAACTCTGCCCATACAAGATCAAACGGACAGCAGCCCGTTCTGCCTCGTCCAGCGTGCCATCCTGGTTGCGGTCAAAGGCGTTGCGAATAAGTTGAATCGCCAGCGGGCGCTTCCTATTCTCCACCGTCTCCACGTGGACGCGGGGGAGATTCAGAGCACGCAGCTTGAGCGCCAGTTTTCGGGCCCCGCGCTTGTCATTGTCCCAGGGTTCGCGCCCGCCCATGAAACCCAGAATCAAATAGTGCCCAGCCGGCAGCGGCGTCCAGGTGGTGAAGTGGTGGTAGCGCTGCCCGCGAAAGAAAATACATCCGCTGCCAAAAAGGACAATCGCCAGCAAACACAGTTGAAGCGCCCAGATCCCAAAAGCCTGCTCAGCTTTGCCGCCCATGACGTGGAAACACGTTCTCCTTTGATCCCCTCAGGGACCGACCATTTCAAGGACAGCACCGCCGTCGGTGCTGATCGTCTCCAAGGGATGGCCGGGACGGCTGAGGTGAAGGGTTGCGCGGGCCAAGCTGTTGTTGGCGACCTCGAAGCTCGAAGCGCAGTTGGTCTTCAGGTACGGCAGCCGGTGGAGCGAGGGGCCGCTGCCGTCGATGACGGCCACCAACTCCGCGCTGCCCGCGCAACCCGTGCAGCGGAACTCCCATTGCAAATGGTCGCGGTCGCGACGGATTTCCTGAAACTTCCTGAACGTGTACAGCTTCCCCCCATGCCAGAGCAGCGCCTTGCGGAAGCGCAGGCCGAGCGGCATCTCATATTCCAACGCCTCGAAGGTGCTCATCTCGCCGCCCTCGGAATTGCGCACGGCGCAGTGCGTCCAGTTCCACCGGTTGCGGTGGCGGAAGCCGCAGTTGTGTCCCTGCAAACCGTAGCCCAGCGGCTGGCCGCGAAACCTCCGGCCATCGAAAGTGATCTCGCCGGAGAAGACTGCGTCGGAGTGGGGCGTGCGGGAAAAGCCGATCCAGCCCACGTCGGATAGCGTCACCCCCAGGGTGGAACGGTAGCGCAACTCCCAGCTCACTTGGTGGCCGTCAACGTCCAATCGCCCGGCGCAGCAATCTTCCCCGATGCGATTGCCGCTGATCTCCAGATGGAAAGGTTGGGCTCCCGGTTGGCTCAGCGAGAGACCCTGCTGGGAAAACCCCTGGATGAAGCTCTGCGGTTTCCCCTCGCGGGGAAACCAGGTGGCCCACACCTGCACCGGCATCCCGCCGGACTGGCCGGGGCAGCCTCCGCCCCCCGGCCGCCCCGGGTTCATCAGCAGGTAGCGAAACCACCACGCCCCGCTGCCGTCGGCCAGCAGGAAGCGCAGGAACCAGACCTCGTAGCGCCGCCGCATGGACGGCTTGGAATAAACGGCGTTGAGCGACCGCTCACTCATGGCCGGTCGAGTGGCTGGTGCACGGGCGCGGCCACGATGCGGTGCACCCGCTCGCGCAACTCCGTGGCGTCCTGCTTGCTCAATCCTTTGGTTTCGATGGTGTCGTGCAGGTGGACGACAATCTTAGAGGGGTGGAGCATCC
>Ga0114947_10000802_pt1 | contig 11233 bp, 11 predicted proteins | sample CR02metaG_FD_99656 | JGI IMG/M metagenome (GOLD analysis project Ga0114947, IMG submission 99656) | Deep subsurface microbial communities from Mariana Trench to uncover new lineages of life (NeLLi) - CR02 metaG | ecosystem: Environmental > Aquatic > Marine > Ocean trench > Sediment ...
AGAACGACTACAAAGATGTGATATTCACTACGTTACTCCAGATCTTAGAATCGTTCCATTCTGTGCATTTAATGTAATCCCAGAGTGGTATAGAGACAGAATTCAAAAGAAATATTCTATTACCGTAGAAGAGTGGGAAAAACGAGAAGGCGTTAAACTAGAAGACGGTCTATACCGAGGTCTTATGAGACGTGGAGCAGGAGATGAACTAGCTGCTGGTTGTGCAAAAAGCCAAATGTTCCATGAAGCTTCTCAGGCATTAGTGTAATCTAGTTTTTATTTTCTATTTGAACATAGTATTAGATTCAATTTCTTTGAAAAATTTTTTATAAAAAATAAAATAAATTATTTATTTAGATTATTCTAAAATTATGAATGAAATCCTAAACCAGAACCTTTTTCTATTGATTTTAATAGGCTTCTAAAATCTTCTATTTCTTCTTTAGTTGCTTTACCTTCAAGAATGTCTATTATCATTCTAAAATTCCTTGCCATCATAGGATTTTGTCGCATAACTTGTTCTGCTTCTACCCTCATCTGCGTTTTTCTATGCCAATACCCGATTAACAAGGCCACAGGTATGTAAAGCATTAGAAAAGCAAAAATAAAAGTCCACAAATTAGGAAAGATTTCTCCAAGTATCTCAACACGTTCAATTAATAATCTATAAAAAATTAATACAAAGTTTGCAAAAGCCATTGCAAAGATCAAGTATATACTATGTCCTTGACGAAAATCAAACCAGCGCCTACGTAACCAAGTACTATCCAACGAAATTCTTAATTTAAACACGATTAAGAACATAGAAGTTTAACTTTTTATACATAAAATAGAGAAACGTTGAATTTTTTTTTGAAAATTAAATTATAGTTAGATTATTTGATAACAGGAAAAAATTACTTCAGATTTTGCGTTTTTTTAGACTTTAATAAATGGAAAATCACATTTTTGTATAATCTTGAAGAAAAAAGTAGTCCTTGTGGGTTGTGGAAATATAGGAAGTAGACATCTTCAAGCCCTGGTAAAACTACCATATCCACTTGACATCACAATTATCGATCCCAATGAAAACTCGCAAACATTAGCAAAATCACGTTTAGATGAAGTGGATTTTAATAAATCAGAATTTAATTTCAGTTGGAGTGACTCAATTTCAAATTTAGAACCTAGTGATCTTGTAATTTTAGCTACTCCTTCACCGAATAGAGTAGATTTGATAAAAGAACTTCTAGAAGCTGGAAATAGAAGATTCTTAGTGGAAAAAATGGTTTGCCAATCAGAGTATGAATATGATCAATTATTATCAATGGTTAAATCATTCAATGCTAAATTGTGGGTAAATGCAACAAGGCGATATTTTTCATCCTATAATAAATTAAAGAAAAAATTTCAGAATTTTAAAGCAATACATATGGTAGTAAATGCGGGAAATATGGGTTTGGGTAGTAATGCTATTCATTTTATTGATCTTTTTTCTTGGTTTACTGAAGATACCAACATAATTCTAAACGGTGATTATCTATTCGATAAGATACAGCCTAACAAACGTGGTAATGAATTTGTGGAGTTTGCAGGAACCATTATTGGTCAAAATAAAAATAATTCAAAAATGATTATGAATTTTCTTCCTCTTAATGATTATCCTCTAACAGTCAGTTTTTTTGGAAAAGATCTAACTTTGATAGTGGATGAAAGTAATGAAAAAATTTACGATCTAAACAACCCAAAAAATGAATTAACCTTTCAAAATGAATTTCAAAGTACGTTAACAACTAAAATAGTAAATGATATCTTTTCTAATGACAATTGTAATTTACCTACTTTAGAAGAGTCTAGCTCAGCTCATAAGGAATTATTTCGAATATTTAACAATCACATCCATAAATTAACAAATGAAAGGAGAACAATATGTCCAATAACATAATAAAATTTGAAAATTCTTACAATTGGCTTTCTAATATAGATTCTAGAAGTTACAAAGACAAATCAGTTCTTCTTGTAGGAGCAGGATGGATGGCAAAACAATATGCAAATGCTCTTTCTCAGATGAAAGTAAAGGATGTGACAGTAATTTCTCGAACTCAACAAAAAGTAAGCCAACTCTGTGATGAATTTGGGTTTCAACCGAATCTAAAGGAACCAAAAGAAGCGTTAAACAAGATGGAAAGAAAGGATTTGACCATAATTGCTACTCAAATTGAATCATTATTGCCAATGACAAAATTGGCTATAGAATCAGGACAAGATAACGTTCTCATTGAAAAACCAGGATCGCTTTACTCAAACGAGTTACTCTCTTTGGATAATTCCTCAAATGGGAAAAGAATTCGTATAGCTTACAATAGATTAGTCTATCCAAATCTTCATAAATTAAAACAATTAGTAAATGAAGAAGGCGGTATTACTTCTTGTAATTTTAATTTTACAGAACGTATTCATTCCATAGATTTTGATAAAGAAAGTAAAGAGACTTTTTCTAGGTGGGGAATTGCAAATTCATTACATATTATTTCTATGGTACTAGATCTAATTGGAATTCCTAAGCAATCACTCTTCTATCAAACAGGAAAATTAGATTGGCATCCTACTGGTTCAATTTTTGTTGGAAGTGGTTTATCAGAGAAAAAAATCCCATTTTCATATCATGCCGATTGGGGTTCATCAGGTAGATGGGGGATTGAAGTTATGACCTCCCAAAACGCCTATCGTCTAATTTCTTTAGAAGAGTTGTATATTTGCCATAAAGATTCTTTTGAATGGGGAAAAATCCCATTTAAGATAGCATACCCAAAAGTAAAACAAGGTGTAGCTGAAGAAATTTCTTTGATGTTAGAAGAAGAAATAGAAGAAAAAATTCCCTTAATAACTCTAGAAAAAGCTGCTGTATTTAACCAAGTAGCTGAAAAAATCCTCGGATACGAATCTGGCAAATAATGTTTTAACTCTATGTTTATAAAATGAATTTTAAAAACATAATCTATGAACCGTTCATTAGATAATTCCTTTAGTTATCTTGAAAAATCAAGAAAACTTATCCCATCCTTAACTCAAACATTTAGCCGATCCGCATCTACTTTTGTGGAAGGAATTTTTCCAGTGTATGCAAAAAGAGCAAATGGTTCACACTTTATTGATGTTGATGACAATGAATATGTTGATTATCTTTGTGCTCTAGGACCAATTATCTTAGGATACTGTTACCCACGTGTCAATGATTCCATTAAAGAACAACTTGAAGATGGAATCCTATTTTCCCTACCTCATAAACTAGAAATCGATGTTTCTGAATTGCTATGTAAAATGGTTCCATGTGCCGAAATGGTCAAATTTTCAAAAACAGGATCTGGTTCAGCTACTGGAGCTATACGGGGTGCACGAGCGCTTACAAACAGGGACAAGATTGCTTATTGTGGTTCTGGAGGTATATGGCATGATTGGTATGCCACCATCATTAGTAGAAATCAAGGGGTTCCAGATTTTAACAAAAATCTGATTTTGCCTTTTGATTATAATGATATAGATGCTCTTGAATATATTTTTGAAAATAATAAAGAAGAAATAGCATGTGTATTTATGGAAGCTACAATTTTTGAAAAGCCAGAAGCAGATTTTCTCAAAAAAGTAAAAAAGTTGGCAAAAGATAATGGTGCAGTTTTAATTTTTGATGAAATAGTTACTGGTTTTCGATTGGCAAAAGGTGGTGCTCAAGAATTTTTTGGTATAGAACCTGATATTACTGTTTTAGGAAAAGGTATCGCTAATGGCATGCCTCTTTCTGCAGTTGTAGGGAAATCTGAATTCATGAAAATATTTGACGATGTTTTCTTTTCGACAACTTATGCTAGTGATACACTATCATTAGCTGCAGCAAAAGCGACTATAATGGAAATAAACGAAAAACCTGTGATAAAAAGAATTTGGGAAAACGGTTCACAATTAATGGAAGAATTCAATAAGATTACAAAAGAAAATTCGTTGGACATAGAACTTTTAGGATATCCTGTTAGGATGAAAATAATTGGAAAAGATTCACAAGGGAATGATTCAATCTTGCTTAGGAGTCTTCTCATTCAAGAACTCGTCAAACGAGGAATATTTATGCATCCTGGTGTTGCATTTATTTCTTATTCACATACAAAAGAGGATATTAAACTAACTTTGAATGCATTAAGTGATTCAATACCAACAATAAAAAAAGCAGTTGTTGAAGATAAACTAATGTCTTATCTTGATGGAAAGCCATCTAAACCAGTTTATTCTGTAATTAAACCTTCAATAAAAAAACCAGATTAATTAAACTATGAAATGAAAGGGAAGATGGCTAGCTATATTTTTGATATTCTAATAATATTGATCAAATAATTCATTAATTATTTTCATTAATTGTTTTTCTGAAATTCTCTTACTAGTTTCAGAACTAAATCTATTCAAAGGAATCTCTTTTTTCATTAAAGATTTAGAGATTTTATACATAGTGCCAAAATCTTGGCAGTAGCAAATCTCATTTTGTGTAACTAAAAACTCATGCAGACGTTCTTGTTCTCTTACTTTGGAAATTTTAATAGACTGCCTCTTAGTTTTTGGGAATCTAGATTTGTATACTTTTACCATAGTTTTGGCCAAATCCACAATGTTTACAGATGGCATTTTCAAAATGAAAATTTCTCCATCTTTTGCAATGTGAGTAACTTTTAGAATTAGAGAGGCAGCATCAGATATTGACATAACAAATCGAGTCATTCTTGAATCAGTTACAGTCAAAGGTTTTCCTTTTTGTAGCTGGTCTTGAAATATTTGGAAAACTGAGCCTCTAGAACCCAAAACATTTCCAAATCTAACAATTGCAAAGATTGTTTTTCCAAGACCCCTGTACGATCCGGCATTTTGGGTTAGTCTTTCAGCTAATAATTTACTTGCTCCTAAGGTACTAGAGGGATTAGTGGCTTTATCTGTGCTTATGAAAATAAACTTTGAAACATCTTCTAGAATAGAAGCTTCAATTACGTTACTCGTTCCAATTACATTTGTTTTTACAGCATCAAAAGGATTTTCTTCACAAATATCAATATGCTTCATTGCAGCAGCATGGAATACAATGTCAATATTTCTAATAGCCATCTTGATTCTATCGATATCACGCACATCCCCAACCATGTAGGTTAGGGGAGGACTACTACCAAACTTTTTTCTTAACTCAAAAATAGAATTCTCATCGTTTGAAAGAATTCTTATCGTACTTGGTTTGTACTTAATTAATTCATGAACAATTCCAGTGCCTACCGAACCTGAACCGCCAGTCACGAAAATTTTTTTTCCTCTAAATTCCTTCAATAAAGTTTTATCAAGAGTTTTTTTTACCATCATTCTTCACCTAATTTTTATCGTAAAAAGCATTTCGAATCATAACAAACATTTCATCTAATTTACAATAATTTGCCTATTTCCATCATCACTACTTTTCTCAATTGATTCTAAAATTTTAAGAATTTTAAAATCCTCGGCAAAGGTATATGGTGTAGAATTTTCTTTTTTTATTGTATTTAGGAAGGTTCTCATCTCTTCAATGTAAGGTCCTTCTCCATGAATGTAATTTTTTTCTATTAGGCCATCTTCAATTCTATTATCCCTCCACCCCTCATCTTTAGTATAGTATCTAACAATCCGTTCTGACCAATCCGCAAAGATAACTCCATCCTCACCTAGAATTTTTAATTGTCTATATGGAAATCTAGTAATTACATCTACTGTCATACTTGCCTGAAGACCGCTTTCGAAATCTAGTAAAATGTTGTAGATGTCATCAATATCTACTTCTAAATTAGAAACTTTGGCTTTGATTGCAGAAACTGCATTTATCTTTCCAAATAAATCAGTAATCCACACAAGCTCAAAAGGAACAATTTCTCTGCATGCTCCAGTTTCCCTTTTTGAAACATAGTATTTTCTATAATCTTCCCATGGATGCCAATCAGGCAGATATTGTCCTGAATGATATAGAAAGCTAAGAGGTTTTCCTATTGTATTTTTTTCAAGAAGACTTTTTATTTTTTTAATTATTGGATGATACCTCATTGTGCAAGAGGGCAAACCAATGATTTCAATTTTTTCTAATTGGTCAATCACCTCTTTCATTTCATCTTGAATAACACTGGCCTCCGTAAAAAAATGAATATTATTCGCTATTGCAATTTTTGCATATTTCATATGTAAATTTGGGGGAGTTGAAATTACCATTGCGATAGGCTTCTGACTTATAGCATCTTCAATTGCCGAAAATGTTTTAATTTTATATTTTTCAGATGCCTCACTGCATCTATCCTCTCTTAGATCGAATCCAATTATGTCATCATTTTTTAAAAATTGTAAATTTCTAATTCGTCTTTTACCCATAGAACCAAGTCCAACCACAAGAATTTTCAATCAGAAAAAGTGAATTCCTATCCACTTTTATCCTTATCTCTAATACATTATTGATTCTAAAACATTGGCTTCCAAATCGCTTTGTTATTCATTATTTCTTACCATAATAGTAATTAATGAAATTAAAATATCAGAAAATAATGGTAAAGTGGAAAATTCCATTATACAAGGTTTTTAATGACGAAGATGATGTAAGGATAATTTCTAAAGTCATTAAACGAAGTATGGATTGGGCAATTGGACCAGAAGTTGAACAATTTGAATACCAATTAGCAAAATATGTTGGCTCAAATTATTGTCTAGTTTTTAATTCAGGAACTTCAGCATTACATGCTGCACTACTTTCATTGGGCATAAGAGGAGGAAGTGTTTTGGTTCCTTCGTTCACCTTCATATCAACTGCAAATTCAGCTCTTATGGTTGGGGCTAAACCTACTTTTGTTGATATCGAGGAAGATAATTTAGGATTAGATCCATCAAAAGTCGAATCTGCTATTAATACTAGTACAAAGGCTATAATGCCCGTTCATTATGCTGGTTTACCTTGTAAAATAGAAGAAATAAAGGAAATTTCAAAAAAGAAAAAGATTCCTCTAATTGAAGACGCAGCTGAGGCATTAGGTAGCCGTATTAGAAAAAAAATGGTGGGTACATTTGGAGATCTTTCAGTTTTTAGTTTTGCAGGAAATAAGGTTTTGACTACTGGTGAGGGTGGAGCCATTGTTACTAACTCAAATAAGATATTCAACAAATTAAAATTAATTCGTTCACATGGTAGGATTGAAAAACAGAATTATTTCTCATCAAACATTAAACCTGAATATATTGAATTAGGATTTAATTGGAGAATGTCAAGCATTTCAGCAGCTCTAGGAATTACTCAGTTATCTAAAATGGAAAAAATGATTAACATGAGAAGAAAAAATGCTGCTTATCTTTCTTCAAGATTAAACAAGTATGATAAAATAAAAGTACCAACAGAGCCTAAACACTATAGGCATGTTTATCAGATCTATTCAATCCAACTACCAAACATAAACAAGAGGAATAAGTTGATGAAATTTTTAACAAAAAAAGGTATTATGTCTAAAGTCTACTTTAACCCGATTCATCAAACTAGATTTTACAAACAATCAGGTTTTTCAAAAACCAGAAAATTACTCGTGACAGAACGAATATCGAATAAGATCCTATCTCTACCACTTTATCCTAATATGAAAAAAGAAGAATTAAGATACATCATAGATTCTGTGTCAGAGTTTTTGGAAACTAACTGAATATTATTATAAATTCATTTTTTCAGATTGATGTATTAGGTTAATTAAATTTTTTAACTCTAAATAATCAAAACTAACATTATTATCTATGAATGGTTTTGTTTTATCAGAAGTTATATGAACTTCAATAATTTTAGCTCCATTAATTGCTGAAGCTAAGGGCGCAATTATGAATGGACAGTGATTCGAATAACCATTAAAATCCTTAATATGACTAAAATCTAAATCAGCAAGGCTGCAGGGGTATTTTGGAACACAATATAACCATTTAATTCTTGGATCAGAGTAATACTTACAATCTTTTGGTGAAGATTCCGAACTAATAATTATTTCTTTATTGGTTTTATAGACCTTATCGAACAATTCAGACGATTTATTTTGTAATAAAATTCTGGAATCTGTTTCTCTTATTTTGAATCTTTTAACATACGGTTCTAGAAAATCAACTGCTTCTAAATACATTGGAGTACAAAACCATTCTATGCCTATTGAATTGGCTATTTCGTTAATGGTTTCTACATTATTTTTGGAGATAGCTGATTTTACTAATCTAGATTTTTCTGGATGGTTCTTGACAATTTCTTCTTGATATGCCTGAAATTTTACTGCATCACAACCAGCTTCCTTAGCATTTTTAATCATCTCTTTAGCTAGTTCAAAATCCCCATCCCAATTAACCCCAATTTCAGCAACAACAAAAAACATATCCGGTCTCTTCATCTAGAGTATAAATATCCTAATAGAAAAATGGATATCAATTAGTATTATCATTGTTGCATAAAGAAATGAAAAGAAAAATTTCAGTTACCACCGGTACACGAGCAGAATATGGAATATTAAGACCTGTTCTTAAAACCATATCCAAAAGTAAACGACTAGATCTTTACATAATTGTTACTGGAATGCATCTTTCTAAAAAATATGGAACTACTGTTAATGAAATAAAAAAAGACGGGTTTCGGATTTATGTCACCTTTGATATGCTACCAAAAAATGACACAAATTTTTCCATGTCTAAGGCTCTAGGAGAAAGTATTATATTTTTTACAAAAATTTTCAACAAACTAAAACCTGATATTAATTTGATATTAGGAGATAGAGATGAAATGTTGGCTTCAGCAATAGCAGCTTATCACTTGAATATTCCAAATGCACACATACATGGTGGCGATAAATCACAAGGTGGTATTGATGAATATAATCGACATGCAATCACTAAAATGTCTAACATCCACTTTGCTGCTACTTCAAAGAGTAAACAAAGAATTTTGAAAATGGGAGAAAACCCAAAATTTGTTTTTCTAACAGGTTCTCCAAGCATAGATGAAATAGGAAAAAAATATATCACAAATAAAAAAGATTTAGAAAAGAAATACGGAATAAGACTAACTGGAAAAGAAATTCTTTTACTACAACATCCTGTAACAACTCAAACCAGATTAAGTGGCAATCAAATCTTAAATACACTCAAAGCCATTGTCAAAATTGGAGAATCTACTATCGCAATAGCCCCGAATTCTGATGCAGGAAATAAAATAATTTTCAAACATTTGAGAACTTTTTCAAAAAAATATGATTTTATTAAAATGTATAATACCCTTCCAAGGAAAGATTTTCTTGGACTGCTAAAATACTGTGGTGTTTTGGTGGGTAATTCAAGTAGTGGAATGATTGAGGCTAGTTATTTTGATACTCAGGTGGTAAATATAGGAATTAGACAAAAGGGTCGGGAAAAGGGTTCAAATGTAATTCAAACAGTAAATTCAGTAAATCCAATTTATAATGCAATTTTAAAAGCAATTAAAAAACAAAAAAAATTTGATAAAGGAAATTTATACGGCAAAGGAAAGGCTGCAGCTAAAATTGTCAGACATTTGGAAAAAATAAAACTTGACGAGGTACTGATAAACAAGCAAATATCTTATTGAACAGGCAAATTGAAAAAAAAGTGGGTAAAACCTATAATTAAGCATGGTAAACTGACCAAGTACAATTACAGTGTACAATATCCTGAGAAACTAAAATTGGGTAAAAATTTTGATGTTGGCACTTTTACTTACATTAATTGTAGTTACGGCGTTGAAATTCAAGATAATGTGCAAATTGGCTCTCATTGTTCAATTTATTCACATTCTACCATTGATTCAAAAAAAGGAAAAGTTGTTCTTAAAAAAAATTGTAGAATTGGAACTCACAGTACTATAATGCCAAACGTAATCATTGGTGAAAACTCCATAATCGCAGCTTACTCTTTTGTTACTAAAGATGTTTCAAAAAACGAGCTTTGGGCTGGAATTCCTGCCAAACGAAGAAAGAGATAAACTAAACTAAATATCAATTTATAATTTCAATTTTTTTATTACTCTACATGAATTTGATTATGTTTTTCCCTTCATCTTTATTTTAGCTGATTTTTGTTTAAAATTTTCCATATAAACATCATGTAGATTATCATTAATTTTTCGTAATTCTGGATTCCTGCGTAAAAGATTTACAATATCTTCTAATGAAAAAGGCTCTTCTAAATTTTCGTATATTTTTTCGAATAATTTGAAATCTTCAGGATAATCTAACGTTAATCTAATTGAGGAATCTTGTATTGTTGGGTTCTCTGATGTTAGAATTTTGACATTGAACAAGCCAGTATCTGTGAAAAACCTGGCCCAGCCAGTTTCTGTATCTTCAGTCTCTTTGAGTTTCCATACTTTATTCAATGCTTCAACCTTTACTCCCAAAGGTGTTGAACCCAAAGGAAGATCTTTCCATAATATAAAATCAATATCTGAATTCATCATTTCCTTCACCGTTCTATCAATAAAGGAGGGTTCACAAAAAATGTCATCTCCATCTACGTTAATTATTGTCTCAACATTGAATTCTTTGGCTGCATGATAATACCTGTCAATAATATCAGAAGTTTTTCCACGATACCATTTAATTCCATTTTTTTTAGCAAAATCAACGAGTTTATCATCAGATGCTTCTTTTGTGGTACATAATATGATCAAATCGATATTTTTAGCTCTTTTTAGTCTCTCAAGGAGTAACTGTAGGCAAGGTTTTCCATGAAGATTTAACAGTCCTTTTGATGGAAGACGAGTTGAAGATAATCTAACAGGAAGAAAAACTGCTGTATTCATACTAAACACCCAGATATCATTTAATTATAATTTATTCATGACTTTCTATTTCTTTTTTTATCAGCGAAATGGAATCAGCACCTATTGGATCACAGAAATTTTCTAGATTATATTTTATATTGAATTTTTCTTCAAGAATCTCAAAAAGTATTTTTTTAAACTGCTGAGGAGAAGTAACAAATGGTAAATTATCTATACCAATGAAATCCAAATCACTTTTAAAATTTAGAACAATTACTGGTTTTCTTAAAATAGCTGCTTGAACTAAAACTGTTGAACCTTTACCAGTGATTACTTTTGCGTTAGTTACAAGATCATGTATGTCGTAAGAATTGATGTCTTCTAATAATACTAAACGCTCAAGATCGCGGAGTTTTTTTGCATACATATCATATG
>Ga0114947_10000803_pt1 | contig 11232 bp, 6 predicted proteins | sample CR02metaG_FD_99656 | JGI IMG/M metagenome (GOLD analysis project Ga0114947, IMG submission 99656) | Deep subsurface microbial communities from Mariana Trench to uncover new lineages of life (NeLLi) - CR02 metaG | ecosystem: Environmental > Aquatic > Marine > Ocean trench > Sediment ...
CATTGGAATTAATACTAAAGGTTGTCGAACCGGAACTGCTGTTGACAGAACGACTCGACGGACTGACTGTTAGCGTGGGGGATGTACCCTGCTGGGTAACGGTAACCGGCCGTGTAATACCACCCCCGCTTATGGTGATCGTAGCTGTCCTCGAACTAGTTCCACTATTGCTTGAATAGTTGGCGGTTAGGGTGGCATTATTACTGCCGCTTGTCGGACTGACACTGAGCCAGCTTGCGTTATCGGAAGCAGACCAGCTGACATTGGAACTAATACTGAAGGTTGTCGAGCCGGAACTGCTGCTGACAGAACGACTCGACGGGTTGACCGTCAGTGTAGGAACGACTGTTGCCAGCCTGCCGATGAAGATGTCATTGCTACCGTTATTGCTATTCTTTGAAATCCCGTCAAAAGTTGCATTACCCGCAAAAATGCCTGCAACAAATATATCACCTGAAGAACGATCAATTGTGATGCTGAGACCCTCGTCATCATTAGAACCTCCGGCAATTTTGGCCCAGCTTGCTAAACCGGAAGACTTATCATACTTAGCTATAAAAATATCCTTTCGTCCTATACGAGCCTTGGTGATTGAGCCGAATTTCATTGTTCCGTTAGCCCTTCCGGTCACAATAATATCATTTGAAGTATCAGTAATAACTCCCCAGGCACGATCTCCGTTTGAACTCCCTGCATTCTTCGCCCAGGATAATGAGCCTGAAGAGTTATATTTAGCAACAAATGCGTCTCTACTTCCTCCCTCAGTGCTCAATGTTGTATTTCCCCCAAACACGGCTTTATCATTAATATCGCCAACCACAACAATATTATTTCCGTCAGTGGCGATACCAAGCCCTCTATCATCTGTTGGACCACCGGCATTATCTGCCCAGGATAATGAGCCTGAAGAGTTATATTTGGCAATAAAAATATCCAGGCCACCATTACTATTTAAGGTTTTCTGATTTGCATTAGGACGTCCAAAATATGCCGTACCTGTGATTCTACCGGTAACAATAGCATTATTAAAGCGGTCAATAACAATGTCCGCCCCTGAATCTGCACCGTTTCCGCCAGCATGCTTGGCCCATATTACACTAAGTGACGGACTGTATTTGACGATAAAAATATCATTGAGGCCTTCACTGTTCAGATTAAGCTGCGAGACATGTCCTCGAAACGAGCCGGTAACAAGAATATTGTTACCACTATCGGTTGCCACACCGTGGCCCGAATCACCCTCAGGTCCGCCTGCTTCTTCAGCATAAAGCAAGTTACCGTCGGCGCCGTTGTACTTCGCGACAAACATATCTTGTGAACTGCTATTACTGGTCAGTGTTTTCCCGGGCCCAAAAGTGGCCGTGCCGTTAAAAAAACCTACTATGACAATATTGTTAGATGCATCTACCGAGACATCTTTCGCTCTATCTTCACCTGAACCACCTGCTGTTTTGACCCAGATCAAGCTGCCGGAAGCAGAAAACTTGGCGACAAATATGTCAACACTGTTTGCGTTACTTGAGAGTGATGTTCCGGCAATGGTCGCTGGCCCAACAAACTTTCCCGCAACAATGACATTGCCGTCCGAGTCTATTGTAACTGCAAGTCCATCCTCACCATCATTTGATGCCCCGCCTATAGTATTAACCCAGTTGAAATTCGGTTCCTGGTTATAGGCCGCTTCAGTTCCAAAAAATTGAAAAGCTATTACCAATATTACAAAACTCAAATTTTTCATAACACCGTCCTTTTTCATTAGATTATGTTCCCCAATGTTTGTGAGTGCAACTAATTACGTTCGGGGAGTACCGGGGGCCGGCCTAATGGTGGTGGGGGCGGATTAACATCACCATTACCCCCGCCACCCATAGCAAGGACGCCAACGACAGCTCCTACCACACCCACACCCCCTATAATTAGCCACTTTTTAGCACTGCCGTCCTTCTTCTCTGGGATGATTTCGGAAAGATCCTCGGGCTCACGCTCCGTCCGCGGGATGGGTTCCACCCTTGGTGTCTCCTCTTCTTTTACAGCTTCCAAAGACAGCCGCTCCTGCTTCACCTCTTCTACAAGCTTGATGAAAGTGGGCTTGTCCCGTGAGGGATCAGGTGAATAATCCGGCACTAACTCAAGAAGTTTCCTGACGGCATTTTTGGCTTCGCTCTCTAAGTTCTGACTCATAAAGGCTAGCGCCCTCAACCGGTGTGCCGCGGTCTTTTTTTCCTTCGGTATGTCAGGCTCAGCTAAACACTCATTCAGCATAGCAATCGCTTCCGGAAACCTTCCGATTCTATATTGCTCCTCTGCATTTTTTAATAGTTCATCACACTTGGTTTGTGCTTGGGCCTGAACCGCAGGTGTGAGGATTAAAGCAATAAGCAACAAAACAGCGAAAAACAGAACAGTAGATGCACCTGGAACAAGAAATTTGTATTCGCACATAGGAAATCCTCCTGCATTATAGGTTTAATGGGCTTCTCGGTTTATTCAATCTATCATAAAAAAACACAAAAAAGTGTCCTTTAAGAATAAATTAAGATTTTTTCTTATCAATAGGTCTAAACTCGAAGTTTATTGGCTTTTTTCTGTCCTCGCTAAGATTGATCTTTTTCTCCAGGTAGTGCGAAGAATCCAGCGGACTTCTCACTCCAATTTTATGCAACCCAATCCGTCGTCTGAATGCCTGAGGCGTGGTTTTTTCGGAAAATTTGTCATCAATGAAAACTTGAGCATTAACAATATCTGAGGTTACAGTGAACTTGACTTCTTTGGAAAAATCTACGATAATATCGTAAGTACTATCTTTATAAACGACAACGGACTCTTCCCAAACCCCTAACCCGGGATTTTTAATGCTTACCAGATGGCTGCCAACAGGTAGCGTTTCTATATAATCAAAATCGAGCTCAGCTTTGACAGGAACATCATCAACGTAAAGATTGCCCCAGGGGATGACTCTAAACTTAATGCTGCCGGTTAAAGGAAAAAGTTCTTCGGAAATCAAAGTTGGTTGTCCTCTAACAACTTTAATTAGAGAACGAACTTCATGGAAGCCTGGCTTTTGCAGCACTAACTCATGTTCTCCTTCCTCGATACCAGGATATTCAAAAGGCGTCTCTCCAATAAAATCGCCATCCAGAAACACAGAAGCATCTTCCGGATCGGAACTTATTTTGATCGCCCCCAGTCCTTTCAGGATTGCATTAATGAATTCGGTCTGGCCGCTTTCAACTTTGATGGCTTTTCGAAAGTCTCGATATTCCTTCTTCCTGATTAAAATATTATGCTCACCCGCTTCAATTGTATTCCCGTCCACAGGCGTTCTACCCAAAAAGAGGTTGTCTACAAAAACCTCAGCCTCAGGGGGGGACGAAGTGATCTCAAGGCTGCCGAATGCCCCGAATTCATCTTCAGGCTCTATCTCATGTCCGGGCTCAAAATTAACATTCGGGTCCTCTGCACTTTGAAGTGGATCCGGAAAGTCTGTGGGCTCCTCGACAACTCTGGTGTTTGGTGTAGGACTATTCGCACTTCGAAACAATTTAGGTGCAAATAAAACTAACACGAGTACCAAAGCTACTGCGACTGAAAAGAAAGCAGCATATAATGGCCATCTTGAACGTGGGGCAGGCGAAACATAAGGCTCCGAACGAATTTTAGAATCCGATATTTCGAACTTTTCTATTGCATCAAGCATCTCCGAGGCATCCTGGAATCGTTTTTTGGGATCCTTTTCCATGGCCTTCATAACGATTTTTACTAGCGGCTTGGGGATTGAAGGATTATACTTAGTGGGCGGCGGGAATCTGTCTTCAACGATGGTTTTTAAAATAATAAACTCAGTGTCTGAATCTTCAAACGGCGTTCTTCCAGCCAGAACCTCATAGAAGGTCATACCAAGGGAATAGATATCACTCCGATGATCGACACTCCCCATGCTTTTAATTTGCTCGGGAGACATATATTTATAAGTGCCGCCGCCGATACTGGTGACTGTACTGTCCGGGTTATGCTCTATCCTGGCTAGCCCAAAATCCATAACTTTAACAAAATGGCCATCGGCGATCATAATATTTCTTGGTTTAATATCACGATGAATCACACCGACTTTATGAGCATGCCCAATCGCTTTTAAACACTGTTTCATCAGCGGAACAACTTCGCTGTAATGAATCGTTCCGCTGGTCTCCATTAACTCGGCGAGAGTGGTGCCCTCCACGTATTCCATGATCAGACATAAGCCGTACTCCGTATCGCGTAAGGCAAAAACAGATACGATATTTGGATCATGCAACTTAGCAAGGGCTTTGGCTTCAGTACGAAAACGTCTTAGGAAAGTCTCGTTCTCGGAAAGTTTTGGGTCAATCATCTTTAGCGCAACAATCTTTTCCAGAGTTGTATCCTCGGCTTTATAAACAATCCCCATCCCCCCCCTGCCGAGAATTGACTGAAGATGGTAATTGTCGATGACCTTACCTAACAACATAGAATAAAGCTACTCCTCGTTATATGGCTATTCTAACATTTGTTTCATTTCCCAATGACAACCACGAATGCATGCGTATCAACATAATCTAGGCTACTTGTCGACTGTATACCACGGACTTCGGTCAATAATTGTCAATAGTTTTGTCGATCATAGACGGTTAAATTTTTCATCTTATTCAATATTTAATACGTTGTATACTGACAAATTGAAGATTAGTAATAGTAGATGATAAACAAACTAATTCTTAAAACAGTTATAAGTAGAAAGGTTAACTTCTCACTTATGGGTGCAGGAGTTATACGTAAATGTATTCTCAGAATATGGCACCCTACGAGGTTTCAGGTCTTCTTTAGACCCGATTTGTTATAAACATGTCACTCCTCTGGCGTGATCTTGGCAAAAGGACCCACTGTTTTTGTTGACCAATCCCGTATTCGACGGGGTGGAATATTTATAGAAAAATGTCCATCCTAAACCTCAAAACCCCGTAGGGGGTGACATATTGCTGCTACGTAAAATCGAATCTGCACCCTCATTTATCACTTATTAACTACGCCCATTTCCATCTTAACCCGATTGAAAAGCGCAACAAAATCATTTCGTAAGGTTCCTTGATTTGGGTCAAAGTTTGGATTACGTCTCCATAGAAGTTTCATTGAATTCCTGGCTTTTATTTTATCGTTCCTTGCTAAATAAATTTGCGGTAATAAAATAAGCGCTTTGATATCGGATGTCTTCTTTTTATCTCTGCATATTTTTAAATAGTAGTTTATATTGTTTATTGCTTTAGCAAACTTTTCCTGACAATACAGGATTTCAGCATTGCTGAGGAAGCCAAGCAAAGACTTGGGAAGTTTAATCTCAATTTCTACTAATGGCGCGTGAACATAGGTTGGATCCTTCTGAAATCTCACCTCTACTGAATTTGTATAATCCTGATAACCGCATTTTTTAATAATGATATTGTGTTTTCCAACTCCCGCTCTAAAGGGGGCAATCGGGCTATATCCACGCAATCTGCCGTCCACCCAAACAGCAGCGTCTGGAGGTCTGCTTGTAATTTGTAATTTGCTATATTTTATATCTGCTTTCCTTTTAGGCTCTTTAGCAACGCCTTTTGGTTCTGCCTTCAATTTGTAATTTAAAGGCGGGTTCTCTCCCTGTTCTAAACTGAATTGGGTTTCAAAAGGTAAATAACCGGCGGCCGCAATTTTAACATAATGTTTCCCTGTCGGCAGTTCTAAATCATTCAAATGGGAGCGCTCGAGCTTCCATCCATCAAGAGTCACCTCTGCATCCGGTGGCTGAACGGATATTCCAACCGTTGCCGAAGGTTGAAGTGAAAAAGATAAGGCATGGTTTTGACCTTCTCGCAATACGATGGTTGTATCAACTTCAAAGTAATGCAGCTTTTGGATTCTCAGTGAAACTGCTCCACTTTCAATGTGGTGCTCATTCAAAGGTGTTTCGCCAATCAAATCATTGTTTAAAATAATTGCAGCACCTGCCGGCACGGTTGAAATGGAAACACTCGTTGTATCAGATCCACTAAAAGCCATTATCATGACGATCAAGGCCACAAGTAATGCTAAACCGATCAGAATAGATTGCCTAAATTGCCGCGCCTTAGCCAGAAAAGTCTGCTCCTGGGGTGTAGAATGAGACTCCCTTTTTTTAAGGATCTCAATTTTCCGGGCCCTTTCGAATTTCGTGATCGCATGTCGCATATCATTTGCGCTCTTGTATCGTTTATTCGGCTCCTTGTTGATTGCTTTCATCACAATCTCCGTCAAGCCGTTGGGTATGTCCGGGTTGAACTGACTGGGGGCAGGAAATTTCTTTTCTACAATGGATTTCAGGATGGAATAGTCACTATCGTGTTTTCCAAATGGGGTTCGACCGGCCAAAACTTCATAAAACGTCATACCTACTGAGTAAATGTCGGTGCGATGATCAACATTACCGATATTGGTGGCCTGCTCGGGAGAAATATACTTTAAAGTCCCTCCGGTACCTTGTGTGACTGTGGCTTCCGAGCCATGCTGAATCCTGGCTAAGCCAAAGTCGGTAACTTTTATATTTCCTTTTTCGTTTAAGATGATATTGGCGGGCTTAATGTCGCGATGAATGACACCCACCTTATGTGTATGTTCGAGGGCGTTTAAAATCTGTTTAAAAATAGGAAGCGCTTCAGCGTAGTCCATCCTTTCGTTTTGATCTAACCATTCGGATAAAGTTTGGCCCTCAAGAAATTCCATAACCATAAATGTTCCGATCTCCGTTTCTCGAAGAGCGTGGACAGTTACGATATTGGGATTCTCCAATTTAGCCAACGCCTTGGCTTCAGTCCGGAACCGCCTCAAGAAATTTTCTTCCCCGGCAAGCACAGGATCTATGATTTTCAAAGCGACGATTTTTTCCAAAGCGATGTCCTCGGCCTTATAAACGATTCCCATCCCGCCCCTCCCCTGGATGCTCAAAATTCGGTAGTTATCGATAACTTTGCCGATAAGTAACTTTTCCATTGAACTAGTACCCGTCTTTCAATTCTTTATTTGTAATGGCAAGGGCCGATGAAATCTTGAAATTCGAAAACTTGACGCGAAGCTTCTGGCTTGTATATAATCCAATACCCCCGTCAATTAAATCCCTCTCTAAAAGGGAAAGTTGCATTTTCTCGTTAATAAAAACAAACAATCGATCGCCTAAACAGGTGAAACGAAAACGCAGCACACCGTCTTTGACAAGAGATCCCCACTGCAAAGCTTGCTGAGCTAATAAGAATTTTTTATGTTGAGCGACCCGATTGATAACCAGGAGACCTTTATTGTCGATAGAAGCCAAATAGAATTCTTCAATCTTATATTTTCCGAAGGTTTGGTGACCAAGAATGAGACCAAATCTTCCATCGGCCAAGCGATCGGCGTTTTCTACTTCCACTTCAACGGTTGTATCTGTATGTTTCACAGGATAAATCACTTTCTTTATCTTATTAGACTCCAATAAAATTAAATCTCTCTCATTAATAATTACATAGTCTTCTGATGAAAGGTTGGAAAATTGCCATGCTGGATTGAAGAAGTTTACGTCGATGCTGTCATTCTGAATTGAATCCGGTTCTGAGTTTTTAAGCACGCCCTCAGCATTTTCGAGGACCAGCTCTGTCCGGTTTTCTGTGATTTCCTGTTTTTCCATTGCCGCAGGAGTTTCTCCAGGTTGTAATTTCTTGGCAGTTCGAACATCCTGAGTGTCAGGCTCGAAGGAATTCCGTTCAGGTTCAAAATCCTTACCAAGAGCAGCGGTCTGAAATCCAGTTTCGGACGCTACGGTATTTTCCTTATCGATGAATTCAGCTTTATCCTCGGCTACAAAAATTTCCTGATTTTCGTTTAAATCAGCGTTCTTGTTTGTTTCACTTGATGAGGAATCTCCTGGGAAAACTTCTTCAAAGACCACGTTCTTACCCGTGTCCGAAGCTCCCAAGGAGGCCATTGAATCACCTTCTAGCAAGCGATTTCCTTCAACTATTCCTGGAGAACGTTTATTGATTTGGTTTCTGGAAATTACCAATGCCAAGAACACAACTAGCATAACAACCGCCACATAAGCCAGCTGCTTATTCCATTTTGTGATTCTATGCAAAGGTGTTTGCCGAGAATGTTTCATGTCCCGCGGACCAATTCGCACTATCTGAACCGTAACATTATCATCTCCACCCCGATTGTTCTCGAGTTCAATCAATTTGTTGCAAGCCACTTGCGGTGAATTTGACTCCACGATTTCTGCCATCTCCTTTTTGGATACATTGACTAAACCGTCGCTACACAAGAGATAGAAAGTACCGGGAGGTACCGGCTTATCCTCGATGAAATCGACTTCCACCGTCTCCTCAGCCCCTAAGGCGCGGGTCAAAACCGACCGGCTTGGGTTTTCCTTAGCCTCTTTTTCAGTCAAAATACCGTGACGAGCCAGCTCTCCCACATGGGTATGATCCTGCGTTATCTGGTCAATCTGGTTGCCACGAATGCGATAAATTTTGCTGTCGCCGACATGAGCAATAAAGGCACGATTGCCTGTTATAACTAAGGCGCTGCAAGTCGTTCCCATTCTATCGTAAGTTCCAAGTTCAGCAGCTCGTTGATAAATTTTCAAATTAGCAGTTCGAAATGCACTCTTAAGGTTTTCCTTTATACTCTCACTGGGGTCTGAATAATAAACCTCTGAAATGTAATGCACCGCCATCTTGCTGGCTTCCTGCCCACCGGTGTGGCCGCCCATACCATCAGCTATTATAAAAAGCCTGCCTTTTGGATTGGTGGAATCCAGGCTATCCGATGGAAATGCACCGCAGGTGTCTTGATTTTCAGAACGTTTTACGCCGCGATCCGAAAGACTGCCAAATTCAATTTTTGGGAAACCAGGATTTGTTGACATGAAACAATGACCTAATTCTTTTACTTAAGCCGGAATTGAATGATGAACTTTAGCTATTTTACAAACCCATCGCTACGACGCTATCCTCCAAAGGTCTTTTCGATATCAGCGAGGGGATTTTCAAAATCAAATCCAAAAAAACGTGGATTCTCACCAATGACTGCGGCCGATACAATATAAAAAACATAGTCATACGTCTGCTGTGGAATTTCATTTTTGAACCTCTCAAGCAACCGCCAAAAATTTCTCTCCTGGGGATTCTCAGGTAATTTATTGATAAGCGCATTAACGCGATGCTCGCCCCAATTATAGGAAGCCATCACCAATAATCCTGAAGCCTGAGCTTCAGTGTCATAAATATCTCGCAGGTAATTGGCCGCGGCCGCGGTAGATTTTTCGAAATCAAAACGGTCATCGCGGCGATCAGGGCGACGGTAGCGCGACAAGGGTCCAATTCGCAAACCATACTTTCTTGCCGTGGCCGGTATAAACTGCCATATTCCTTTGGCAATACCAAAACGGGTTTTGGGGCCACTGGTATTGATATTAAAGTCACTCTCCTGCAAAGCCAAATAAAAAAATTGCGGCGGCAGGTCTACATCCAAAATTGTTTCAGCAATCCTAAGTGTATAGTTATATCGTTCGGCTCTCTTAATTGCTTTTGAATATCTGTCAGTCGCTTGCCACTTCTTTATATAATTTTTAACCTCTCGTACAAAACCCGCAGGCATGTTGAGCTCGCATTCACCAAATGTACCCGCTACTTGCAGAATAAGTTTTTCATCCTCACTCAAATCATTGCTGTAAACCCCCAGCTCTTTAATAAAATTTTTATAATTTTTCCGCATTTCCTGCTGCCGCACTCTCGAACTCCTGGCTTTAGCAATGAGTTGCCGATCGTTACTTTTTTTTACTTTCTGTTCTACTCTGGCAATATCAAGTTCCAAAGCCTTCATAGAATAAAAGAAGTTCAGTGCGAGCTCGCGCTGTTTTCCAATTTGCACATGTTGATAAACCGCATACCCCCCCACTATCACGAACAGGACCGCCAAAGCAGCGATGATTTTGCCGTACCGCCATTTCTGTTTTTGCTGTATCTGCGAGTATGCCTGGCGAATGAACAGGGTCCGCTCGCCGGCGGGACGTGAACCTGAATCACCAAAATAGTGTTCAACATATTCATCCAGTTCAGAAGCTCGCTCAGCAGGCTTTTCGGCCTCACCTTGGGGGGTAAATGTTAATACGGGACCCTCGTTTCCAAGCTCAACCCTTGTTTCATTTACTAAGCACGCGGTATCTATTTTTTTAAAATCGATAAATGTGCCGTTTGAACTCTCAAGGTCCTTTATCCACCAATGTCCATCCTGAAAAAAAACTTCAATATGTATGCGGCTAACTTCAAAACTCGAGAATCGCACCTGGCACGTTTCATCCCGGCCCACTTTGAAATTCTGGGTGAACTGATATTGAGTTCTCTCTGCCTCACACTTCTCAACGCTTAAATGAATAACCGGATTAGGCGGCGGTTGTCTTTTTTTAAAAAAGCTAGTCTTTGGGAATCTCATGAGTAACTTCAGGGTAATCTCTTTAAAGAAAGTCCGGTTATATTCTCTTTTCTTAAACTATCGAGAAGGTCTGAACGAATTACAATAACCTGGGGCATTTCAGACAACCTGAAAAACTTAGCTTCTTCTGGTATTAAATCCTTTCGTAAGTTCGACAATTCAGGCTCTTCGACTACCGTCGGATCTGAGTCAGTATCAGGATCTGTCATTTCCGCATCAAGACATTTAATTTTCATGAGGGCGTTTGCAACATAATAATCTGCATCAATTACCTCTCCTCTTTTATCTTTTATAGTGACAGGAAGATATTCCACGTTCTCATCATCTAATCCATAACTTTCAAAAATTTCTTTGACCCGGGAAGAAATGATCGGTACCCTGGATATATTGTCGATAAAGTCGGTCATTATATCACCTGCGTCTTCAAAAATATCCAATACAGTATTCGCGGGAAATAATTCTCCCATCCTTGTCCCCTCTCTCAATTTACTGTGATTCTCTACTCTTTCCCTGATATTTACTATACTAACAACTTCCGGATCAAAATTAAGGCTAAAGCCATAATAATCATACGAGTTCATAGCATCATCCTCCATTGATTTTTTTTGGCAATATTTACTCCATATATAGCCCAAAGAACCTTTTAATCTCCTTGATTTTTTCGAGCTGTTTTTGAACTTTTTGGTTATAGCTTTATACTAATCTTGAGTTTATTTCTCTTTGATCGTAAATTACTGCAATGTA
>Ga0114947_10000805_pt1 | contig 11227 bp, 5 predicted proteins | sample CR02metaG_FD_99656 | JGI IMG/M metagenome (GOLD analysis project Ga0114947, IMG submission 99656) | Deep subsurface microbial communities from Mariana Trench to uncover new lineages of life (NeLLi) - CR02 metaG | ecosystem: Environmental > Aquatic > Marine > Ocean trench > Sediment ...
GCGCCCTGGGCATTTATGTCCGCTTTTGGGGGTTAAGCGGACATCCAAAGGTCACTGTCGGGATTTCGCAGTTTGAATGTCCGCTTTCGGGGGTAAAGCGGACCTAAATCAGGGTGTGCCTGAATGTCCGCTATTAGCCATAAGCGGACATATGGGCAAAGGTGGGGAGCCCTAAAACATCTTAATTTCCGCACACCCACAGCAGCCAGCGTCACGGCCGAGAACACGTCAACCCTTTAGCCCGGCGTAGGTTTCGGGATCGAATGAGTCGACCTGGATCACGTCGTCCCGCGCCGCTTCGGCCGCTTCCAGGCGTTTTAGTTCTTCGGCGTCGATGACCCCCTGGGCGGCGGCGCGCTCGATAAGGGTATCGCGGGGTTCCTTGTCCAGGGTGCCGGCCCGCACCGCGTCCTTGACCTTGTCGTTGGCGTCCTTGGCGGCGACGACCAGATGCAGCGCCGCCTCCAACCGGCCGAGGCCGTCTTCGTTGGCGTCGGGAATATAGATGTCGGGGGTCAGCCGGAGCCTCGTCTCGTCGCCATCCAACAAGCCCCGCGCGACTTGCGCCCCCAATTCGTCATCCGGCGGCCGGCGGCGGGCGCCCAGGGGAAAGACCAGGAACCGCGCCACCCAGGCGGCCAGCCGGTTGGGCAGGTTGTCGAGAACGCCCAGAAGGGCGTCTTGGATGTTCCATAACGCCAAGTCACACGACCACCGGAGCAACGCCACGTCGGTGGCGGGCCGGTCCTCGTCGTGGAACCGCTTGAGGGTGGCCGAGGCCAGATACAGCCAGGCGAAGGCGTCGGCCAGCCGGCCGCTGATTTTCTCGCGCCGTTTGAGCGCGCCGCCCAGCGTCCCAAGGCAGACATCGGTGATGAGGGCGAACGACGCGCTGTAACGCGATAGCGCCCTGAAATATCCAGCCGCCGGCCCATTCCCCGGCGCCGGCGCCAAGTGCCCCCCGGTCAACGCCAGGACAAGGGACCTGACGGCGTTGCTGGTGACGAACCCGAAGTGGCCGAAGAAGGCCCTATCGAAGCCCTTGAGGTCGTTGTCGGCGACCGCCTGCATCTCGTCGTGGACGAAGGGATGGCAGCGGATCGAACCCTGGCCGAAAACGATCAGGGACCGGGTCAAGATGTTGGCGCCTTCGACGGTGATGCCGATGGGGGCGGAAACGTAAATTCTCGATAAAATGTTTCTGGGGCCACTGCAGATCGCCGCCCCGGCCATGATGTCCATGGCGTCAATCACGGACTTGCGCATGCCATCGGTCAGATAGGCCTTGGCGATAGCCGACAGCACCGCCGGTTTTTCGCCGGCATCGACGGCGGCACAGGTCAGCACCCGGACCGCGTTCATCAGATAGGCATGACCGGCGATGCGGGCCAACGGCTCCTCGATGCCTTCGAAGCGGCCGATCGGCAGGTTGAACTGCTCGCGAACGGTGGCATAGGCGCCGGTCGTCCGCGCCGCCAGTTCGACGGCGGCCACCGACAGCGACGGCAGCGAAATGGAGCGCCCCGCCGCCAGGCTGTCCATCAGCATCTTCCAGCCTTGTCCGGCCCCGTCTTGCCCGCCGATGATGAAATCGACCGGCACGAACACGTCGTCGCCGAAAATCGGCCCGTTCTGGAACGGTACACCCATGGGGTCGTGGCGGTCGCCGATTTTGATCCCCGGAACATCCCTGGGGATCAGCGCACAGGTAATGCCGATATCCTCTTCGCCGCCCAACAGCCCGTCGGGGTCGAAAAGGCGGAAGGCGAGGCCGATGACGGTGGCCACCGGGGCGAGCGTGATATAGCGCTTGTTCCAATTGAGGCGGATGCCGAGAACCTCCTTGCCCTCATACTTGCCGCGGCAGACGACGCCGGTGCTGCGGGTGGACGCCGCGTCGCTGCCGGCGTGCGGCTCGGTGAGGGCGAAGCAGGGAACATCTTCGCCCCGCGCCAGACGCGGCAGGTAATGTTTTTTCTGCTCATCGGTGCCGTAATGGAGAAGCAGTTCCGCCGGGCCCAGGGAGTTGGGCACCATCACCGTGACGGCGGCGGCAACACTGCGGCTGGAAATCTTGACGACGACGGCGGAATGGCCGATGGCCGAGAACCCCAGGCCGCCGTATTCCTCAGGGATAATCATGCCGAAGAAACGCTCGCGCTTGAGAAAGTCCCAGACCTGGGGCGAAAGATCGCGGTCCTGAGCGATTTGCCAGTCGTCGATCATCCGGCACAAATCCTCGACCGGCCCGTCGAGGAAGGCGCGCTCGCGTTCCGACAGCGCCCGGAGCTTGAAATCCAGGAGCTTGCGCCAATCGGGTTTGCCGGAAAACAGATCGCCGTCCCACCACACCGTTCCCGCCTCCAGCGCGATGCGCTCGGTGTCGCCCATGGCCGGAAGGATGGCCCGGACCAGCCGCATCGCCGGGGCCGAAACCAGGGGCCGGCGGATAGCCGGCAGTCCGAACACCCCTGCGGCCAGGACCGCCAGGGTCACGGCCGTCTTGAACGCCAGGGGCGATTGCACCCCCGTCAACCACCACGTGGCCAGCCAGACCGCCAGGGCCGAGACCCAGGCCCAGTAGCCTTTCCCCGCATAGAGCAGGACAACCAGGAAAACCGCGCCAAGCAGCAGAAACCAAAGTGTCATGAACCGGTTCCTCTCAATTCCTCAGCGGCTTGCCGGTCTTCAGCATGTGGGACACGCGGGCGATGGTGGCCGGTGTCCGGGACAAGGCGACGAAGGCCTTGCGTTCGAGGGCAAGCAAGCCGTCTTCGCTGACGGTCTCGGTGATGTCGGTGTCGCCGCCGCTCAGAACCCCCGCCAGGGCCTTGCCCACGGTGACGTCGTGGGGTGTCGCCTTGCCGCTGAGGCGGAACCCGTCCACGGCCATCGACATCGCCGCCCGGGCGGTTTTGCCGGGCAACGAAATCTCGGGCTCCTCGGGCGGCGTGTAGTTCTCGGCCAGCGCCAGCGCCTTGGCCTTGGCGTCGGCGAGCAGGCGGTCGCGGTTCATGGTGATGGCGTCCTCCGGGCGCAGGACCAGAATATCCCGCGCTTCCGCCGCCGATTTCGCCACCGTCGCCATGGCGATGGTCTCGAACGCCTTGATCACCGGCGGCATGGGACCGCCCCGGCGGCCGGGGTCCGACCACCCGCGGACCAGCATTTCCTTGCAGCCGCCCCAGCCGGGGACGATGCCGACGCCGGCCTCGACCAGGCCGGTATAAGTCTCGGCGTGGGCCTGCACGGCGTCGCAATGGAGAAGGATTTCGCAACCGCCGCCCAGGGCCATGCCGGACGGCGCGCCGACCACCGGAAACGGCGCATATTTGAGGGCCTTGTAGACGTCCTGGCCCCGCCTGATCAGATAGCGGACGGCGAACCAGGCCCGCAGTTTCATGGCCACCAGCAGGATGCCAATGTTGGCGCCGACGGAGAAGTTGGAGCCTTCGTTGTAGACGACCAGGGCCTTGTATCCCCCCGGCACCAGCCGGATGGCCTTTTCAATCATGGCGAGGACAAACGGATTGAGCGAATTCATCTTGCTGTGGAATTCCAGGCACAGCACGCCGTCGCCGATGTCCCACAGGCTGGCCGACATATTTTTCGCCACCGGTTTCTGGCGGCGCTTGATATCGGCCAGCAACAGAACGCCGTCGGGGCGGACGACGTCGCGGTATTCGCCGTTAGGCCCGAGGAATTGGAGTTGGCCGCCTTCGGTGCGGTAAAAGGGCCGCCCTGCCGCCACCTCCAGAAGCTTCGGCACCTCCATGCCGTCTTCCTTGAGCCGTTCGGCGAACCAGCCGCTGCCCAACTGGTCGATCAGTTCGAACGGGCCGAACTTCCAGTTATAGCCGAGCCGCATGGCGTCATCGACGCCGGTGATGTCATCGGAAATTTCCGGAACCAGGCGGGCCGCGTAGCTCAACGTGCGCGACAGCACCCACCAGGCGTACCGCCCGGTCTTGCCGGTATCGCTCACAAGCGCCTTGAGGCCGCCCTTTTTTGCCGCCGAGACGCTTTCCAGTTTCGGTTTTTCCGCCGTGCGGTATTCACCTGTTTTAAGGTCCACGGCTTCCTTGATCTTTTCCGCCGCGTCCGGTTTCAGGCGGTAAAAGCCGCCCTTGCCCTTTCGTCCCGTGTAGCCATCATCGATCATCCGTTTGATCAGCTCGGGCTCGCGGAAAACCTCGTGGAAGGGATCGCCTTCGGGCAGCGCCTCGGCCATGCCGCCGAGCACGTGCGGCATTAGGTCGAGACCGACCATGTCGAGCAACCCGAACACTCCGGTCTTGGGAATGCCGGCGGGCCGCCCCATGACCGCGTCCGCTTCCTCGATGGAAAGCCCTTCGTCCATGGCCCTGACGACGCCGCATTGAAGCCAGTAAATGCCGATGCGGTTGGCGATGAAGCCCGGCGTGTCCTTGCACGGAACGATAGTCTTGCCGAGCCTGAAATCGGCGAACCGGGTTACCGTGTCAACGGCGTCGGCCCGGGTATGATCGCCCGCCACCACCTCCAAAAGCCTGAGATAACGGGGCGGGTTGAAGAAATGGGTAATCAGGAAGTCGGATTGGAAATCTTCCGCCATGCCTTCGGTCAACCGGGTCAGGGGAATGGTCGAGGTATTGGAGGAAACGATCGAGCCCGGCTTGCGGGCGGCTTGGATTTTTTTGTAAAGGCCCTGTTTGAGATCGACGCGTTCGATAATCGCCTCGACGATCCAGTCGCAGTCGGCGATCAGTTCCATGTCATCGTCTATATTGCCGGTAGTTATCAAACGGGCGTTGCGCTTGTGCATCAACGGAGCCGGGTCGGTTTTGAGCAGCTTTTCCACCGCGCCTTCGGCGATGGCGCTCCGGTTGCCGCCGTTCTCGGCGGCGATATCGAGCAGCACCACCGGCACGCCGGCGTTGGCGACCTGCGCCGCGATCCCGGCGCCCATGACGCCGGCGCCGAAAACGGCGGCTTTTTTGATCTCGGTCATTTCACCGCCTCGAGCACGGTGGCGATGCCCTGGCCGCCGCCGATGCACTGGGTGGCCAAGGCGTAGGTGCCGCCTTCGCGCTTCAACAAGGCCGCCGCCTTGCCGGTGATGCGCGCCCCGGTCGCGCCCAGGGGGTGCCCCAAGGCGATGGCGCCGCCGTCGATGTTGACGCGAGCGCCGTCCAGTTCAAGGTCACGCAGGCTGGCCAGGGCTTGCGAAGAAAAGGCCTCGTTGACTTCGGCGACGTCGATGTCGGCGATGGTGAGCCCGGCCCTTTCCAACGCCTTCCGTGACGCCGGTACCGGCCCGATGCCCATGATTTCCGGCTTGCACCCGGCGATAGCGATGCTCTTGATCCGGGCCAAGGGGCGAAGCCCGGCTTTTTCCGCGTAGTCTTCGGTGCAGACAAGGGTCGCCGCCGCGCCGTCGGTCAACGGTGACGAAGTGCCGGCGGTCACCGTGCCGTTTTCATCGAAGGCCGGTTTCAGTTCGGCCAGGGCCTCGGCCGTGCTCTCGGGCCGGATACAGCCGTCCTTGTCGACGATGCCCCCATTCGACGGGATGGGAACGATCTCGTCGTCCAGGTTTCCGGCCGCCTGGGCCTCGGCGGCGCGCTTTTGGGACTCGACGGCGAAGGCTTCCTGCTCCGCGCGGGTGATTTGGTATTTTGTCGCGACGTTTTCCGCCGTTTCGCCCATGGCGATGTAGGCCTCGGGGTACCGTTCATAAAGGCCGGGGTGAGGCATCGGGTTGTAGCCCATGATCGGCACCCGGGTCATTGATTCGACGCCGGCACAGATAAAAACCTCGCCGGCGTTCATCTGGATGGCGCCGGCGGCCATGTGAATGGCGTACATGGAAGAGCCGCAGAACCGGTTGACAGTGACGCCGCCGACGCTCAACGGCAGGTCGGCCATAAACCCCACCAGCCGGGCCAGGTTCAACCCCTGTTCGGCCTCCGGAAAGGCGCAGCCCAGGATCAGGTCTTCGATGTCATCGGCGTCGACGCCGGTCCTGGCCACCAACCCCTTAATGACTTCGGCCGCCAGTTCGTCCGGGCGAACCTTTTTCAAGGCGCCTTTTTGGGCAAGCGTGAAGGGAGAGCGGGCGTATCCGGCAATGACGACATTTTTCATTCTCAAATCCTCTGATGTAAGACCTTATTCTCCGGTGGCGGGAACGGGATCGATTTTGGGCGGCGCGGCAGCGCCTTCCGCGATCAGTTCTTTTTTGGAAATCTTGCCGATGAGGGTCTTCGGCAGGGTTTCGCGGATTTCAATCTGCCGGGGCAACTGGAACGGCGCCAGCTTATCCTTAAGAAAGGCCCGGAGTTCGGCAGGCGTGACCTTTTCGCCCTCTTTGAGGGTGACGAAGGCTTTGACGATTTCGCCCCGGTGCTGGTCCGGCACCCCGCAGACGGCGACTTCATCGACCGCCGGGTGAAGATGAACCACCTCCTCGACCATGCGCGGGTAGACGTTGAATCCACCGCTCAGGATCAAGTCCTTGATGCGGTCGACAATGAAGAGGTAGCCGTCTTCGTCCAGGTATCCGATATCACCGGTGCGCAGAAAGCCGTCCTCGAAGACTTCGATATTTTCCCGCGCGCGGTTGGCATAACCGGCCATGACCTGGGGACCTTTGATGCAGACCTCTCCCCTCTCGCAGGTAGGCAGCACCTTGCCGGGATTTTCCGTTGAAACGATCCTGATCACCGTTCCCGGAAGGGGCAGCCCCACCGAACCCGGTTTGCCGTCCCCCGTCAGCGGGGTGATGGCGACCACGGGGCTGGTTTCGCTCAATCCATACCCCTCGACCAGGGTGCACCCGGTCGTTTCCTCGAATTGCCGCTGAACCTCCGCCGGCAACGGGGCGCCGCCGGAAATGCAGAAATTGAGGCTGGAAATATCGTATTTGCCGAGGTCACGAAGGCCATTGAGGGCCGAATACATGGTCGGTACCCCGATGAATATCGTCGGCCGCTCGCGGTCAATGGCCTCCATTACTTCCGCCGTCTTGAAATGCGGCAGAAGAATAAGCTCGGCCCCAATCCGGAGACCGAAATTCATCACCGCGGTCATGCCGAAAGCGTGGAAAAGCGGCAGCACGCCCAGGATTTTTTCTTGGCCCCCCTTGGCCACCGGGGCCCACAGGGCGATCTGGGCGGCGTTGGCGGAAAGATTGGCGTGGGTGAGGCGCGCGGCTTTGGGGAAACCGGTGGTGCCCCCGGTGAACTGGAGTACAGCGACATCGTTTTCCGGGTCGATGGAAACGGGGTCGGGTTCCCCGTCGTTGTCGATCAACCGGTCAAACGTAAGGTGGCGGTCATCATCGGGGATGTCGGCGACCTCGCGGCGTTTGAGCAGCTTGAACAAGACCTTTTCATGAAATTTAAGAACCCCGCCCATGGAGCAAACGACAATCGTTTCCAGCCGCCCGTTGGTTTCCAGCAGCGGCGCCACCTTGGGGTAAAGCGCTTTCATGTTCAGGGTCACCAGGATGCAAAGCCCCGAATCCGCTATTTGCTTTTCAATTTCGCTCCTTGTGTAAAGCGGGTTGATGTTGACGACGGTGCCGCCGGCCTTGAGCACGGCGTAAAAACAGATGACCGCATAGGGACAATTCGGCAGCATCAAGCCGACCTTGATTCCCTTTTGCACGCCCAACGCCTGAAAGCCTTGAGCCGCGCGGTTGACCTGATCGGCGACCTCCCGGTAGCGGAAACGCCGGCCGCGGAAACTGATACAGGTTTGCTCGCCATAGGCTTCCGCCGCTTGGTCAAGCAATTCCGGGAGCGGCCGGGTTTCGATCTCCGCCTGCCAGTCGACGCCTGGCGGATAGGATTGTTCCCAGAGATACGGCCTTTCGGTTCCGGGTGGCGTGGGCATCCGCCGCCACCGCAACGGTTCGGCAATCGTTCCGAGGGTGCGCCAAAATTTAGTGCCCATCCGCATCAGCAAACTCCCGGCCAAAGCATCTCAAACAGCCCTGCCAACGCCGGGCCCGTTTAGGTCCCCGGACACCTTTTCCGCCGCCGTGACGAGGTCCTTTTCCCCCGACGACAAGGACATCAGGAACGCGGTCACCAATTCCTGGGTTCCGCCGATGTCCTCGCTCAGGATTCCATGCCGCTTGGATGGGACCATGTGAAGCGAGGTGTGCGTCGAGGCAATCTTATCGAGGACGATTTGGGCGCTCTTGGGATCGACGACCCTGTCCTCCGTGCCCTGGACGATCATGACCGGGCAGGTGACGTCGGCAAGGCGATGCATCATTTCGTCGACCAACCGGCGCAGTTCGAACAGCCCCCGGATGGGAATGTGGCGGTAGTTGATGTCCGGATGTTCCGACTCGTTAGGCCGGAAAGGAATGATCCCTTCTAGGGAGGTCACCCACTCCGCCAGTTTGTTGAGGCCGTGGAGGATGGGAACGAAAATCAGGTTGCGGTTGCGAAACTTGACCGGAGTGGAAACCGCCGCCACGCCGGCCAAGCTTGAAGGTTCCTCCGCCGCCAGCCTCAACGCCAGCGCGCCGCCGGTCGAAAATCCGATCACGCAGACCTGCTCGGCGAAGGCGGAGATGATCTCGTAACCGCGCCGGACCGAGTCCAGCCATTCATGCCAGCTTCGGTCCCTGAGGTCCCAGGGGGACGTTCCGTGGCCGCGAAGACGGACGCCCATGACCGGATAGCCGAGAGCGGCCAAGGACTCGCCGTAGGCCCTGAGTTCGGCGGGCGAGGCGAGCAAACCGTGGACCAGGACGACCCCTGTTTTTTCAGGCCTGTCCGGCACCAAAAGGTAGGGCTCCGCGTTTTCGGTCATGGTTTCCTGGTCGTTGATATGGGCATGTTTGGGTTTCGAGTAATTTCCCCGGCACCAACGGAAGGAGCGCATTTCGTCGTCGAACAAAAGCCTGGCAAAGTTTGTTTTTTCCGCCGCCGAATTCGACTGGACCGCCTGATCGACGGCCCTACACGCCCCCGTCAACGGCGCGACTTCATTCGCATAAACGGATACCATGTTTTCCAGGCGCACTTCGTGAAACGTCTGTTCCTCCCAAAGTTTGGGTAAAAAGCGGTATTGATCCGGGGTCACGTCGATCAGGCCCGATGACGTCGCCATGGAGAGAAACTGTTTGAACCGCTTCCAGACCCCTTTGTGAACGCCGTCATACCTCTCCGGATTGATCAGGCTGCGGTGCAGGTTGATCGAGGGCTCCTGTTGGGCGTTTTTTATGGAAAGGTAGAGAAGGGTGTGAAAGGGTTCATGCCCGATTTCGGTTGTGCCCCGGTCCAGCAAGGTCAGAATCAAGCGCGAAGCCAGATGGCTCAGGTTGACGGTGAGGTTGCAATAAATTTCTCGGGTGTATTCGTCCCTAAGAAGCCGTGCCTGTCGCCCCAGCGCCATGGAAACCATGCGATCGATCCAACGGTCGGATTTCGGTTTAAGGGAAAACAGGTCCTGCAGGCTGTCGATCCGTTCAAACACCCTCTCAAGGACGAGCCGTTCCCACCAGATCCATCTAATGCCGGGGACAATCGGGCGGCCGAAGCGGATATCCATGTCGGTGTCTTTGAGCAGGAGGTTGCCTTCGATCAGGAGTTCTTCCTGGACCGCGCGCCCGAGTTCGCCGCCGAACAGGGCCGCGCCCTTGCGCAGGATATTGTCCTCGCCGCGGACCGGGTAGAAGGTGATGTTGCCGGGAACGACCAGCGTCCGGTGGCGGGCGGCGGTTATCAGGGCGTCAACGTCCTTCAGCCTCAGGGCATCGACCCAGCGTTGCAACCGGGGAAGATTGCCGTCCTCGTGGACCAATAGAATCCGCTTCTTGAAGATCTCAAGGGTCAGCGCGATTGCCGCGCCGCCTTTGTGAAGCTTGCGCTGGGTCTGGTCCATCTGGGAAAAGATGCCGAAATTGCCCTTCTCGTCGAGCACGTGGCGGTCCTTGATCATGCCGCCTTCGGGAAACACGATAACCTTGCGGCCGCGAAGAATCTCGGCGGCGAGAAAGGAAAGCAACCCCGGGTGATCGGTCGGAACGGCGCCGACATCCCAGAGAAACTTGGCGATGGTCTCGTTTCCTTGGAACAACTCGGCCGACGCGACACAGCGGCAGAAAGTGCCCGTCGCCTTATGGATGATGTATTGCGGAATGACCGTCTCGAAGCGGGCGAAGTGATTGAACAGGAAAATCTGCCCGTCTTCGAGTTTGCCGTCGGCGCCATGAACCTTGACGTTGATTCCGAGCCGGTCATGCAGGAAGGAAAACGCCCGGACACACCACTCGTAAGTGGTTTCGTTAATCTCCGGCGCGGAACGAATGTCCATCCGTTGACCTTTCGACCAAAGCCAGTCTTATCGGACCGATCTTAACGTCATAGGCTCCCGTAGCTAGATTAGAACGGGTTCGCGGTTTTTGTACTTATTAATTGTATGATTCCAGTAATTTTTCCGCGATCATTCGTGAGTCGTAATCTTCCTCACAGGGGCCTCCGTGACGAGGAACTGTGATTCAAATCTGTACAGCAAACACCGGTTTTCCCTTCACCCGTCTTTGAATACCCTAACCCAACAAATGTCCGCTTAGGGTCATAAGCAGACATTTTGCGACTACCCTCAGAATGTCCGCTTTCGGGGGTAAAGCGGACGTAAATTACAGGACAGCAAAGAGTCCGCTAATAGCCAATAGCGGACATTCCGGTAATGCGGTATGGCTCGTTAAGGGAGTGCGCATTTGTCTTTTCGCTTCCGGAAAGGCCGGTTGCACTCCCATTCGTTTCCCGTGTAATCGAGGTGAGCGTTTTGTGGAATTTTCACCGCTTGGCATGCTTCTTTGACTGCCAGGTACCCACGATCACATTTCCAGCCCGTTCCGTAGGAATCTTCCGCGAAATATCCGTTGGCAGGCACTTTGATGGCGACGCATTTCTCTTTTACTGCCAGGTACCCACGATCACATTTCCAGCCCGTTCCGTAGGAATCTTCCGCAAGGTATCCGTGGGCAGGCACTTTAATGAAAACGCAGGTCTCTTCATCTTCCCTGAAACCACGGTTGCATTCCCATCTATCGCCGGATGAATTCAAATAGGCATTCGTTCTAACCTTTATGGCGACTCAGGTGTCCTTGACCTCCCTAAAGCCCCTACCGCACTCCCACCCGCGTTGGTAGGACGCATCTGTAGGGTATGCATTCGCAGGCACCTTGACGGCATTGCAGGTTCCTTTGACCTCTCGATAC
>Ga0114947_10000807_pt1 | contig 11222 bp, 12 predicted proteins | sample CR02metaG_FD_99656 | JGI IMG/M metagenome (GOLD analysis project Ga0114947, IMG submission 99656) | Deep subsurface microbial communities from Mariana Trench to uncover new lineages of life (NeLLi) - CR02 metaG | ecosystem: Environmental > Aquatic > Marine > Ocean trench > Sediment ...
GAATATTACCGCAGAGGCGTCCCTCGACTGGGCTCGGGACCCTGAGCTTGTCGAAGGGCAGAGGGCGCAGAGAATTAGATTTTTGTTTGTCAGGAGACGACGACAAACAAAAACATTGCTCAAGTTAGGGCTGTAAGTTTTTGCCCAATCGTCGTCTCCCGATTGGGCAAAAGGGATTTCCTCAGCGTACTCTGCGTCTCTGCAGTGAAGTGTCCGAATCCTTACCTGCGATAATCGGCGAAAATCTGCGGTTAAGTTATTAGGGAGTGATTCGTCTAACTCTTTGCGGGCTTGGCGGCTTGGCACGAAAATCTTTGGTGAAGCCGTTCTATTGAACATTTTATCGGTAAGAAGCTAAAACAGGGGTGGCAGCAGACCCATCATAGTGGCAGCATCTTCTGACGCTCCGGTTCAAACATCTCGTCGTCGTTCATGGTATCCGAGGAAATGGTTCCATCCTTCAATTGGATCACACGGGTTGTATGCTGGGTGAGTTCCGGATCATGGGTTGCCAATATCAACGTCGTTCCCGCAACCGTATTCAACTCGAAAAGCAGGGTAATGATCCTCTTGCCGGTCTCCCCATCGAGGTTGCCAGTCGGCTCGTCGGCAAAAAGGATACGGGGTCGGTTGATGAAGCTCCGCGCTATGGCCACCCGCTGCTGCTCACCGCCTGAAAGCTGTGAAGGGTAATGATTCACCCGATCCTCTAAACCCACGCAGTCTAAAAGTTCCATGGCATGATTCTTGGCCTGACCCTCGCCGCTGAGTTCCGCAGGGACCATTACATTTTCCAGAGCAGTGAGGGTAGGGATCAATTGGAAAGTCTGAAAAACAAATCCCGTGTGTTTGTTTCGCACTTCCGCAAGCTCGTCTTCGTTCAACTGATTGAGCTCGATATGATTCAGCGTTATCACCCCGGCGCTGGGTCGGTCTAGACCCGCACAAAGACCGAGGAGGGTCGTTTTGCCGCTCCCCGAGGGACCCACGATGGCACAGGTGGTTCCCTTCTCCACGGAGAAGGAGAGATTTTTCAGGACCCTAATGGTGCGATCCCCGCTTTGGTAGGATTTACTGAGGCCGTTGACCTTCAAAATGGTGGAATTTGTCATAGTCTCAAACCGTTCTTGAACTTATGTGGGACGCTTGGAAAAAAGAAATTCTAAACACTCGGGTCTACTTGACAGAAACTAATTAAACCATAATAGATACACTATTCAGCGCAAGATGAAAGATATTTTTTTTCTTTTTCTCTGTTTTTTTTTGAGTTCATTAATGCCAGGGCTGAAAGTTCCTGCTGCAGCCTCTGAGCCCAAGACCATTCTATTCCTGGGCAACAGCCTGACGGCGGGATACGGCTTGGATGCCACACAAGCCTTTCCGGCCCTGATCCAGGATCGGATCGATTCGCTGGGATGGAACTTTAAGGTCATCAATGCCGGACAGAGCGGAGACACCTCGGCAGGTGGGCTTCGCCGCATCGACTGGCTACTGAGACGTGAATACCATGTGCTGGTTTTGGCGCTGGGGATAAATGATGGGCTACGCGGCATCCATGTGGATGTGACCCGGCAGAACCTTCAGGCCATCGTCAACAGGACGAAAAGCAGGTATCCAGATGTCAAGGTGGTCATTGCCGGCATGCAGGTGCCGCCAAATATGGGAGAGGATTACGGCTCTAGCTTTAGGGCCATCTTTCCTCAACTGGCGCAGAAAAACGGAGCGCACCTCATACCTTTTCTGCTCGATGGCGTCGGTGGAAATCCCGGGCTCAACCTCCCCGACGGGGTCCATCCTTCCGCGGAAGGTCATAAAATCGTTGCGGTAAACGTTTGGAAGGTGATGGAGCCCCTATTGAGATCGATGAAATAATATAACAGGGTTAACCCATTGCCCCGTCTAATGGATCCTATTAAGAGCACCCCCGTAACGAATCCAACTGGAGGTGTTCTGGCTTTCGATATGCCTGTCGAGAGCTTTTCCTTCGAGAGCCTCAGGGCCCTGAGCTTGTCGAACGGGCAGGTTCGAACGAGCGGTTGTCGACAGGTGGTACCGGGTAACCCATTTAGCACTACAAGTGGGAATGGAGTTACTTTATGAAGGTGTCCCAGCTATTTCACAGGTCCAAGGTTATGACCCTCCTGGGCCTACCGATGATGCTGCTGGTGGGTGAGCTGACAGCACCCGAGGCGAAATCCGCTTGGCAAGAGGAATGGAAAAGGACCGTCAAGGCAGCAGAAAAGGAAGGGAGACTCAACATCGCTCCAGTGGGGTCTTCATGGTACCCGGTCTTCATGGAGGCATGCCAAAAGAAGTTCCCAAAAATTAAAGTCACCATGTTACCCCAGGCAGGGCCCGGGGCCACGGGACAACGCGTCGTTACCGAGAGACGGGCCCAGAGGTATATTCAGGACATATATATTGGGTGAGGTATCACTCCAGTGGCTCTCCTCTACCCCAACAAGGCCTTCGTGCACCTGCGGCCGAACCTGATCCTCCCCGATGTCTTGGACCAATCCAAGTGGTGGAAGGGCAAGCATCACTACGGGGATCCGGAGCTCAAATATGTCTTCTTTTTTGAAGGAACCGCCAGGAGCCGCCCCATCTCATACAATACCAAGCTGGTCAATCCTGATGAGATCAAATCCTTCTGGGACCTCTTGAAACCCAAGTGGAAGGGTAAGATTGTATCCTACGACCCTACTCGCCCTGGAACCGCTGGCGCTGGCGCACGCTTCTTCTACCATAAACTGGGCCCTGAGTTTCTCAGCCAACTCTACGGTGAAACGGTCACAACCGTATCACACGACCGCCGCCAGATCTTGGACTGGCTGGCCCGGGGTCGATATTCCATTGCCCTGTTCCTCAGCTACCCGGATGTCACCAGAGCGGCAAAACAGGGACTCCCGGTGAGGCTGTTCCCAACAGACCATTTTAAGGAAGGGGCTTCCCTGGATGTCTATAATGGTTCTACGGGGATATTCGATCGTGCCCCCCACCCCAACGCAGCCAAGGTTGCAGTCAACTGGGTGCTATCTCGAGAAGGGCAGGTGGTATGGATGAAGGTAGCCATGGAGAAGGGCTACGACTATGCCACCTTGAGAGAAGACCTCCCTTGGGAAATGATCCCCGCCGGTCGGCGTAGAACAGGCGTCCAGTACATCTATACTGCAAGTCCTGAGCTAGGCAATATGAAGCCCATCTATGATCTCCTTAAAAAGGCCCGCGCCAAGGCCAAGCGCAGGTAAGGTCCCTACCGAAAGTAAGGAGGTGAACGATGCTCTCCCGAGAGGAAAACGAGCTTCTCACGAAAACAGGTCCGGGCACCCCCATGGGCGAGATGATGCGGCGGTATTGGATACCTGCCCTGCTGTCCGAGGAAATACCTGAACCGGACTGCGAGCCAAAGCATGTGAGATTACTCGGTGAGAACTTGGTGGCGTTTCGGGACACCCATGGGAGAATAGGGTTACTGGAAGAGTACTGCCCACACCGAGGGGTTTCCCTCGTTTACGGCCGTAACGAAGAGGGGGGCCTACGCTGCATCTACCATGGCTGGAAAATGGACGTGGAGGGCAATGTGCTGGAGACCCCTGCAGAACCACCCGGCAGCAGCTTAAAAGACAAAATCAAACATAGGGCCTACGCCACTCGAGAAGTGGCAGACGTTGTGTGGGCCTACATGGGCCCCCCGGACAAGATGCCCGCCTTCCCGGAATTCGAGTGGACCCGGGCACCCAAACCTCAACTCAGTCTTTGCAAAGTTTTCTCCGATTGTAACTATTTCCAGGAGGTCGAGGGGAGCATCGATTCCTCTCATTTGAATTACCTGCATTCCTCTGAATTCAGCTCCCGATCCCGGGACCGTGCGCCTCAATTAACGGAACCCGAGGACACTCCATACGGTTTCCGGTATGCGGCCATCCGACGCACTGACAAGGAATCCTACATCCGGGTCACCCACTCGTCGCGCCGTTCCACGTGATCATCCCGCCCACAAGGGCGGGTGGGGAAGATGTGAGGGCACACCAGGCCTGGGTGCCCATCGACGATGAGCACCACTACTTTTACAACTTCCAGTTTAACAGCAATGGTCCCTTCACAAGGGATTACACCACCCAGTTTGAACTCGATGCCGATTACCGCCCCGCGCGCAACCGTCAAAACAAACACCGGCAGAACCAGGCCGCCATGAAGGCCGGAAATTTTACTGGCATTGAGGGGATACGGTCCCAGGACATCGCCACTGTGGAGAGCATGATCCCCGTGGTGGACCGGACCAAGGAACACCTGGGCACCGCAGACATCGCCATCATTCGGGCGCGCCGATGCATGATCAATGCAGTGCGCGGCTTTATGGCAGGAGGTGAGCCCTTAGGCCTCGATCCATCGATTCAGTACCGCCGAATCAGAAGCGAAGAAAAACTAGTTCCGGCCAATACCCCCTGGCGGGAAGTGTTAGACCAGAATTAGGGCGTGGGTTAATCGAAGGCAGCAAAGCGCACAAAGAAAGCAAGCAGAACGCAGCAGGCAGTTGGCAGCAAGAGTAGGGACTACTGACCACTGACTACGGGACTACGGACAAACAAGAAGCAAGGAACAGAGGGCATAGAGCAAAGGGTTAGTTAGTACTGAGTTACGAGTGCTGAGTGGGGAAGGATTCGAGTCGAGGACGGAGGAGCGAAGATAGCAACATGAATGAGGAAGATTATCCGCAGATCGACGCAGACTGGGGAACAGCAAAGCGCTAAGCGGACTCAGTACTCAGTACTTTCCACTGATTTTCTAAAGGCTGATACCTGACGGCTGATAGCCTATTTTGCTTAACACTTAACACTGGCTTCGCTGTTTTCTGCTAGCTGCCTACTGCCATCTGCCTACTAGTTTCCCTTTGCGCCCTTGCAGCTCGCCCCGTGGAATATTGACTCGACCGAGGTGGAGTTACTTGCCCGAAGCGCTATTCCACAGGGCGAGTCATCTTCTTCTGTTCTATCCGGCGACGGCCTTTTTTTGCTGGGTCTGCTGCCAGGTTTGGATGATCTCTCCTGAAGATGCCACCAGCCCAAAGTGTCGACGGATATTCTCTAGCGTAGACTCATGGAGGGGCTGATTGTAGGCCGCCGAGCAGTCGTCCACCATGGTCACATAGTAGTCATACATGAAGGCGTCTCTAGCGGTGGTTTCCACACAGACATTGGTGGCCACCCCGGTGACCAAGACACTCTCCACCTCTTTGGCCTTGAGAACGGTGTTTAGATCCGTGTTGATAAAGGCACTGTAGCGGTGCTTGATCACCACCCGCTCATGGGGAAGTGGCCGAATCCCTTCATACAACTCTGCCCCCCAAGTCCCTTCACGACAGGTCTTATCATCCTTACCCTCCGGCTTACGATAGAGCCAGGAAGGGGTGTCGGTCCATTCACTGTGCGTGGTCTTGATGTAAACAATCGGGAGGGAAACCCTACGTGCCTCTTCAATGAGATGGACGAGCCTGTGGACCATCTCCATCGCCCCAGTGACATCGCTGCCCCTTTGGGCCGCAGCCCCCTTGGGGCTACAGAAGTCATTCTGGACATCCACCACGATCAGGCACCCCACCTCCGGGCTACATCTCTCTTGCAGGCTTCTTAGTATCTTCATCTTACCCTCCAAAATCCTCCACGAATTATTTAACGACCTTCACCGGCACAAATATCAGGTTGGGATAGGGGCGTCAATGGCGACAGAATTCAATTGCGAGGAATCGAGCTTTCGCGGGGGCCTCGTGCCCCGAGGAAAACCAGGTCAGATCCCTAGATAAGCAGATTTTATATTTTCATTGTTGAGAAGGTCATGGGCGTCCCCGTGAAAGGCCAGGTGCCCATGTTCCAGCACATAACCACGATGGGAACACTGCAATGCCTGCATGGCATTTTGCTCAATCAGCAGGATGGAAACCTGATTTCGGTTTATCTCTTGGATCACACTGAACAGGTCGGCTACCAGCAAAGGGGCCAGCCCCATAGAGGGCTCATCCAGGATCAATAGCTTCGGCGCAGACATCAGTCCTCGACCGATGGCGAGCATCTGCTGCTCCCCACCTGACATGGTGCCTACTTTCTGGGACTGACGCTCCTTGAGCCGGGGAAACAATTCGCACACCCACCCCATTCGTTGGACCTGCCCTGTTCGGCTGGACTTGGAGTAGGCACCCATCTTCAGGTTCTCCCGAACGGTCAATCGTGGGTAGAGCATCCGTTCTGCGGGCACCTGCACCAGACCCATTTCCACCAGTTGGTGGGTGGGAATACGTAGGATGGATACCCCGTTGTAACGGATGTCACCCGATCTCGGCCGCAGCACACCACTGATGGCGTTCACTGTTGTGGTCTTGCCCGCACCGTTGGAACCGATCAAAGTAACGATTTCCCCCTTTCCCACGTTCAGGGAGAGATCGAAGATCACCTGGATATCATCGTAATAGACAGAGATGTTATCGACTTCGAGCAAGTGAAACCCTCTAGATTCCTACCTTTGAAATGTTCAACAGAACAACTTCAGGAAACCAGCTATCAGTTATCAGCAGTCAGCTATCAGCCTTTAGCAAATCAGTGAAAAGTACTGAGTGCTGAGTACTGAGTCCGCTGAGCGATTTAGCCTCTGCGGTAATATCCTCAAAGGGATTTCTTTCTGTGTCCATCTGCGTAAATCTGCGATTAATAGCTTTTGACGCTTTGCGGCTCGCCCTGTGGAGTATTGATCTCAACGCAGGCCGAGTATGACTCCCAAGACGTTACTCCACGGGGCGAGTTATCGTTTTTCCGATTCTGTAATCCAAATTTCGACCGAAAATTCCAAATATCTTTGGTTAGCTTTCGTACGAACCCAGATAGGCCTGGATCACATTCTGGTCTTTTGAGATGGAGTCAGGATCCCCCTCGGCTATCTTGTATCCATGGTGCAAAACAATGATTCGATGAGAGAGGCCCATCACGGCCCTCATCACATGCTCCACCAGCAAAACCGTGATCCCCCGCCTGTTGATGGCCTGAATGCTTTCCATCATTGCCAGCGTCTCAGTGGGCGTCAGACCCGCCACAACCTCGTCCAAGAGGAGCAGCCGTGGGTTTGTGGCCAAGGCCCTGGCGATCTCAAGCCGTTTTCGATCCAAAGGGATCAGCTCCTCTGCCCTTTTGTTCGCACTTTTGTCGAGATGAACGGACTCTAGGATGGCCAGGATCTCTCCTTCAACCTTTGCTGCCGGTATTTCATCCTCTCCCCGCCCGTAGAGCATGGAGACCTTGACATTGTTCAGCACCGAAAGCCCGAGGAAAAGCCTCACACTTTGATAGGTCCGTGAGATCCCCAACCGACAGATCATGTTCGGGGAGAAGCCAGTAATATCTCGATCCCCGAAGATCACCTTACCCGGTAAGGGTGTGAAGTTTCCTGCGATGACGTTAAACAGGGTCGATTTCCCTGCCCCGTTGGGACCGATGATACCGGTGATGGCCCCTTCCTCCATATCGAAGCTGACCTCGTTCAGCGCCCTGAGCCCGCTGAAGTTCATCGTCACGCCATAGACCCGGAGCAACGGCGCCGTCATTTGTCCTCCTCATGGATTCCCATTCGGCTCAGCAGCCTTTCCACCAAAGCCAGGCGGGCTAATCCTCCGGGCATGAAGAGACCCACCAACACAATCACTAAGCCGAGCACGGCCCCCTGCAGGTGGGCCAGGTTGGTCCAGATCACTTCCTCCACTGAATAAAGGAAAACGGCGCCGATGATGGGCCCGATCAATAGCCCGGATCCACCCAGCATGGCCATGGCGATGGGGGTCAGGGCAAGCTTCAGCCCGAAAACATCATCGGGAATGATGAAGTTGAGTTGCCAAGTGTAGAGGCCACCCATGATGCCCGGAAAGATACTGCTGATCATAATCGCTTGGGCCTTCACCTTGAAAGTGGGCACACCGAAATCCCGCGCCACCCCCTCATCTTCCCGAATGGCCTTCATGGCCAGTCCCAACCGTGAGCGCCCGATTTGCCACGAGCAAAGGATCACCGCCACCACGACGATTAAGCCGAGATAGTAGATTTGCAAAGTACGATCCGCGGCCTCTATCTTCAAGCCGTTGGACCCCCCGGTTAGCCAGGACAGGTTGATGGTGGCATACTCCATCAACTTCACCAGACCGAAGGTGGCCAGGGAAAAATAGGCCCCGCGCAGCCGAAAGAAGGGATAGCTGATGATGGCGGCAAAGATGACCACGATGACCACCGCCAGCGGCAAGGAAACCACAAAGGGCAGCCCTTCGTTTAACAGGATGCCAAAGGCATAGGCGCCCACCCCGAAGAAGGTGATATGACCCAGGTTGATGTAACCCATGGTCCCACCCACCATGTCATAGCTCTGGGCCAATACGAGGTTGAGAAACAGAAAGGTGAGGACCTGCAGGAGATAGTTGCGTGCATCGATGGGGATCAGCGGCAGGAAGAGCAGCGCGATCAGAACCGGCAAGATGAGAGTGTTGGGCTTCACACCTTCGAGCTACTCTCCGAATAATCCCTTGGGCCGGACCAGCAGGATGACCACCAGCAACAGATAGGCCACTGTCTGTCCCCAGGCTGGATAGTAAAATCCCACAAAGGATTCCCCCAATCCGATGATGACACCACCCAAGGCAACGCCCAGAAAACTGCCCAATCCCCCCATGACAATAATGCAGAGGTATTTCATAGTGAGGGGCAACCCAATATTGGGCGCCACAACGGAATGAATCACTTCAAACCCGCCGGCTGCGGCGGCCAGCAAAGAGCCGATACCAAAGGCGATGGCGTTGACTCGCAATATGTCGACTCCGTTCAGGAGCGCGCCGCGGCGGTCCTGTGTCACCGCCCTAATGGCTAGGCCGAGGTAGGTATACTTTAGAAAGAGGAACAACCCGACGATCAACACCAACACCAAACCGAACACAAGCAGCTTCAACGTGGGGAAGTAAAGTTGACCCACCACCCATGTGGGTAAAAAGAAGTCTATGCTCTTCTCGAACTGGACGTCCTTGGAGGCAAAGGCCGCAACGTCTTCAATAATCAGGGCTGCCCCTAGGGTGACCAGCATCGCCGAGGCCAACCGGACATGCTCTTTGCGAAAACCCAGGGGTTTGATGAGCCCCTTCTCAAAAAAATATCCTATGAGGAAAAAAAGCGGAGTCACCAAGGCAACCAACAGAAACGGATTCCATCCCCAGGTGTCAAATAAAAGGTAGACAATGAAGCCCGAGACCATCAGGAACTCGCCGTGGGCGAGGTTTAACACACCGCTCACGCCAAAGATGAGGGAGAGGCCGAAGGCCGCCAGGGCGTAGACTCCCCCTAGCAAAATTCCGTTGATGATCAACTGCGCCAGGACGGTGGGTTCCATTACCACTTGCCGTTCTTGAACCGGTGGACGTTGACCCCTTTGTCCAAGGGCCAGAGGGACACATGTTTCCCTCCCTGAATTTGTGTGGGCCAGGGATAAAGCGTGCCATATCCGCGTGCATCATGTTTCACAACCATCTTCCCGCCGAACAAAGGCAGGTTCGTCTCCCACATGGCCTGACGGATCGCCTCTTTGTCCAGGCTACCCGCGCGCTGCAAGGCATCTTCAATGCGCCTATAAGTATTGTATCGAATCCCAGACTCCGAAAACTGCCATGGCTCGAACCCCGCTGCGCGGCAGATGGCCAGGTATTCCTTGTGGTCGGGAGTCTCACCTGCAAAGGAGTACATGCCCGACATGACGTTCTCCATGGACTTCCCCATGGCCTTGATCACCGCCAAGGACGCGTGGCCTGCGATCACATCCTTCGGGTTGAGCCCCAGTTCCCGTGCCTGCTTTAGAAACCCAATGGTCCACGGCGGTGAGATCGCCTCGACAAACACCACGTCGGGTTTTTTCTGTTTGATCTTCAGGATGATCGATGAGAAGTCCCTGGTATCCTTGGGCGCAACATTCTGATAGACAACTTCGAACCCAAACTTCCTCAACCAATCTCCCAGGCCTTCCATGGCCTGTTTATCGTGCAGGTTGTCCCAGGCCAGCAGGGCAAATGTCTTCACCCCGCCCGTGCGCTGATAGAACTCGGCCACCCTCTTGTACTCCCACTGGGCCGGTGCCAGCCCTGTGGTGCGCCACTTGTTGGGTTTTTGAAACATGATCGAATCGTTCGCCTCCGACATGAAGAAGGGTATTTTGTGGGTGACGGTGGCCTGCAGCGCGGCGTTGGTAATAAAGCTTGAAAAGGGGCCGATGAATGCGTTGACCTTGTCCACGGTCGCCATGCGCTCATAGAATTTGAGGGCGATGCGAGGGCTACTCTGATCGTCATATAGAACAAAGCGAATCGGTAGGGATTTGCCCAACCGACTCAGGTAAAGCCCGCCCCGCTTGTTGACCCGTTGAGCCCACACCTCAGCCAGTTTTCGGAAGGGCTTAACAATCCCAAGAAACCTGCCAGATTGGGAGGTGGTGCCGCCAATCAGGATCTCCTTCTGCTGAGCCTCCACTGCCGACCCAACTAAGAGCATCCCAAGCGAGAAGGACAATGCCGTCATCAGAATAAATTGACCCCTGTTTGCTTCCATGATCCCCTTGAGAATCAACAAAAATTTTGCCCGTATATGTGGGAAATTGAGCACTTAAGATGTTCTGCCCAACATGGCTAGCGCTCACTGCCCATTTGTTGTGGGGCGAGACTATCTGATAACAAGCCGGGATGTCAACTTGAGCTATTTTGGGTAGGAGCCAATGTAGACCCAGCTGATTTACTAGCGAATTAGGCTTTCCTATCCATGAGCCCATCTCGTTGACATAAAAACTTACCTATAGAATACTCATAGTTAGGGACGTGGATCTTCCACCATAGGACCGGCTCAGCTGGCGAGGAAGGTCCTCATCGGTTCTCTTCTTGTAGGACCCAATCGAATCGAAATGGTTCAGCCGGGTTGGGACTGCGATCTCTGCCGCCATAGGATCGTTCCATGAAAAAGATGAAAGCGATTGTAAAGAAGTCTCCCGACGCAGGTTTGGAATTACAATCTGCTGAGGTTCCCGTTTACGGTACCAATGACGTTCTGATTAAGGTCCAGAAAACCGCCGTCTGCGGCACCGACCTTCATATCTATAACTGGGACGAATGGGCTCAAAGGGCCATCCGTACCCCTCTCATCATCGGCCACGAGTTCGTCGGGGAAATCGTC
>Ga0114947_10000808_pt1 | contig 11211 bp, 10 predicted proteins | sample CR02metaG_FD_99656 | JGI IMG/M metagenome (GOLD analysis project Ga0114947, IMG submission 99656) | Deep subsurface microbial communities from Mariana Trench to uncover new lineages of life (NeLLi) - CR02 metaG | ecosystem: Environmental > Aquatic > Marine > Ocean trench > Sediment ...
CATCCACAGCTGTGTTTCTTCTTCCATTTTGTCGTTACGAATTCTGAGGTCGCAGCGCCGTTGTTTTTCGTCTTCGGTGTTATCGTAGACGCGTCGATCGAGCACCTCGATGATATGCCAGCCAAAAGGGCTGCGAAATGGCTCACTGATACCGCCGATTGCCATCGAATTGAGCATCGCTTCGAATTCCGGCACGAATGAGCCGGCTTCGGCCCAGCCCAGATCTCCACCGACGACTGCGGACCCCGGATCGTCGGACAACAGTTTGGCGAGTTCGGCGAAGTCTTCATCGTCTTTGATTCGTGTCAGCGCATCGTCGAGCCGTTGCTGCGCTGTTGCGTCATCGATGATCTCATTCGGCGTCACGAGAATATGGCGCGCCTTGACCTGGTTGATCTCGCTGCGCTGAAGCGCACTGCGAAGCTCATTGACCTTTACGAGGTGAAAGCTGCTGGCGCTTCTGAAGGGCTTCGAAATTTCACCGGCCTCGAGTGTTGCAATCACGTCGATAAACAGCGTCGGGACCTGTTCACCGGGCATCCAGCCGAGCGCACCGCCTTCGAGCGCCGTCGGGCCCTCGGAGTAGCGTATGGCCATTGCGCGAAAGTCGGCACCGTCCATGATTTGCTGATAGATGTCGTCAAGCTTCGCCTGCACTTCCTCGATGTGCTCGGCAGACGCTGCTTCTGGCAAGGAGACCAAAATATGCGACAGGCTGTAATCGGAATTGACGACGACGTTGTCTTCAAGGTCCGCGATACATTGTTCGATCTCACGCGGAGATACGTTTATACGCTGTCCGACATCGATGCGCCGTAGCTGTTCGAGCGTAATCTCGTCGCGCAAGTCGCGCCGAAAATCTGCGTAGTTGATGCCATCCTTGGCGAGCAGGGCCGGCATGTCCTCCAAACGCACGTCGTTCTGCTGGGCGACGCGCTCAATCGCCTGATTCAGCATCTGATCCGAGACGTGTAGTCCGATGCGCGCCGCGCGCTGCAGCTGTACCTCGCCAAGTATCAGCCGCTCGAGTACCTGATCCTGCAGGACGTTGGCCGGCGGCAACTGAATTTGTTGCGTATCGGCCTGCCGCAGGATCATCGCGAGCTGGTCTCGCAACTGGCTCTTTAGAACGATGCCCTCGTTGACGATTGCGGCGACGCCATCCAGAAATTCGCCGCTCTCCGAGAGCTCTTCCGCGGCGACGGCGGGCGCAGCCGACAACGCGACTATCGCGAATAAGCATTTGAATTTAAACACTATTATTTACCGAAGACTCGCGGAATAGCCAAGAATACCACGTTCAAGCAGTTTATCAGCCGGGCTGCCGACGCTGGTCATGCCTCTCAATACCAGTTGCAGACCAAACGACGAATCGCGAGTTCCGTCTCGCGTCGATATGTGCCGCCGCGAGACGAGCCTGAGACCCCAGCAGCAGCTTTCATATTCGAGGCCGAAGAATTGCTCGAGCACCTCCTGGTCGCGGAACGAAAAGTTATAACGTCCGACGAAATTCCATTTCGTGCTAATTGGCCAGGACCATGAAAGGTCGCCCTGTTCCAGCGAGTCACGCCGAAACCGGTATGCGAGGTTCAGGATCTTGTTCGCGGCGGGACGGTACTGCAGGCGGGCCTCCGATTGTGTGGTCCCTTGCGCGCCCGAACCCCACTGGTGACCGAAATCGAAATTTAGATTGTCGTACAGCAGAAACCGAAGTTCGGCAATGTAGTCGGATGACTCACTGACCTGGGTCGGCACACCGGGAAGCGTTACACCGCTGTCGCTGAGGTACCGGGTCTGGCCTATGGTCGCTGTCACGAGTTCCTCGCCGGTCGATACGTCCAGAATCCGTGACGTGATGCCAACGCTGAGCTGATCCGTGTCGCCAATACGGTCTACGCCGAGAAAGCGGTTCTTGCGAAACAGTTGCACAAGGTTCAAATCCGGCGTGATCGTATCGAACACAGGCAGTCCCGATTGCTCGCGAAACGGCACATGCACATACAGAAGGCGTGGCTCGATCGTTTGTATTCGACCTGCGCTTGAACCATTGAGTGTCCGCTCCAGTATGAAACCGGTGTCGATACTCGCGATTGGCAGCGTGCGGCTCGGATCGTTGCGCTGGCCTGGTAACGTATTGCTCAATTCATAACGCGTGTGATCGAGTGCGATGGCCGGCGTAATGAACCAGCCCGGACGTGAAAATGGTAATGCAACCTCCGGGGCGAGGTTCATGCGCCACCCGGTGACACCGACATCGCGATCGAAATTAACGAGTTCGCCATCGAAGCTGAGTCGTGTGCCCAACCACCTGTGCGGCCAATAGCCACGTAGCAGTAGCTGTGGCAGGCGACGGTACGGTTCGTCATTCGGCAAAATCGCGTCGTCGATCGTCTGATAGTCCTGGGCCTGCCCGAGGAAAGACCAGTGGTCCGTGTGATAGTCAAAACGAAGACTGCGATTCAGGTGCGTGGTACTCGATGCGCTCAGGCTGCCGCCGAGGTCTTCGAAGTACTGACTGTCCGACACCTCACGAAAGTCGACGCGGCTTTGCCAGCCGCTCTTGAACAGCGTCCGATGCGCGACGCTGAACAGGTACCGCGTATTGTTGACGAGGCTGTCATCGGACAGATATTCGGCGCTGATTGTGCCTTCGTTGATCTCGGTCAGGTAGCGGAAATCGGTCTGTAACTGCAAGCCGCGATCCGTGAGCAAACGAGGCGTTATCGTCGCGTCGTAATTTGGCGCAATATTCCAGTAAAATGGCACACGGATTTCGTTGCCGCTGCGCCCCGCGCTGCCGACCTCGGGAGTTAGCACACCGGATTTGCGTGCATCGCCGATTGGAAACGACAGGTACGGCGCGTACAGGATCGGTATTCCCTGGAAGCGCAACTTCACGCCGCGTGCCGTGCCAACACCGCGTTGCGTGTCCAGCACGATGTTGCTGGCGTGCAGGGACCAATCGTTGGAACCCGCCGGGCAAGTCGTGTAGCTAACGTTGTCGAATTCGATGCGACCGTCTTGCGATATCAGCAGTTCGTCGGCAGTGCCGCGCGCGTTGTTGCTGCCCAGCGAAAACGCCGCGCCCGCAAAACGGATGCGGCCGGAATCGTAGGCAAACTCGGCCAGCCTGCTGGTAATCTGTGTACCCGGATCTTCGTAACGGACGCTACCCTCGAGGATAAATGCTCTTTGATCGGGGTCGTAGCGGGCGCTGTCGGCAGCGGCCAGCTTATTGTCGCGGCGCAGCAGGACACCGCCGCTCATCGCGGCCGTCGGCGAGGTGCCGAGTTGTGCCTCGAACTCACCGGCTTCGAATCGGATTGTGCCGGGGTCGCCCATAATGATCGTCGTCGAGACATCTTCGGCCAGTTGCACGCCCAGAGAATTCTCGCAAGCGAGCGGCTCCGCTGCGTTCGCAGCGGGCAGGGCCAGCAGGTAAGTGGCTATGATTGGGTATTTCGAGGACAAGTTTTTGGTCGGGTGAGGGGTTTAGCCGGACGGGATGTTATCAGGCTTTACTATTTGTTACCTTCGCATAGTTTTGCTGGTGCTTCAACGCGTTACGGAGACATTCGATTAGCCACTCGACCATCGGGACGGATGATCGCCTGGAGGCTCTATTGAGCTGGCTGGGCGGCATTGGCGCCGTTGCAGGACGAAAACCGATCCTTGCATCCGGTGATGCAAGCTTTCGGCGTTACTTTCGACTGCAGGGAAGTGGCGAAAGTTTCATCGTCATGGATGCGCCGCCGGCCCAGGAGGACTGTCTGCCGTTCATGCGCATTGCAGGCTATCTTGAGGCGATGCAATTGAATGCGCCGCGAATTCTGGAGGCGGATCCCGAGCGCGGATTTCTGTTGCTGACCGATCTCGGCACAACCCAGTATCTCGATGTACTCATAAGCAATCCGCAAAACGCGCCTGCAATGTATGCAGATGCCCTCACAGCACTTGCCCGATTACAACGTCGCGGTGCAGCCTACCAGGCACTGCTGCCGCCGTATGACGAGGAGTTATTGCGATCCGAACTGTCGTTGTTTCATGACTGGCTGTGCGGCACTCACCTCAGCATTGAATTCGATGCTGATGAGGAAATGACGTGGCAGGAAGTCTGTACGTTGCTGGTTAAAAATGCGCTCGATCAGCCGCAGGTATTCGTGCATCGTGACTATCATTCGCGAAATCTCATGGTCACCGCATCGAAAAATCCGGGCATACTCGATTTTCAGGACGCCGTAGAGGGACCGCTGACCTATGACCTTGTCTCCTTATTAAAGGATTGCTACATACGTTGGCCAGCTGAGCAACTGCAGGGATGGATGCTCGATTTCTATGCCGGGCTGGACGAATCGACCCGTGAGCTTGTCGATCAGGAACAGTTTACGCGCGAGTTCGAACTGATGGGTGTTCAGCGTCACCTCAAGGCGGCCGGCATTTTTGCACGGCTCAATCATCGTGACGGCAAGCCTGACTATCTGCATGACATACCGAGAACATTGCGATACGTTGTCGAGCTGTTGCCGCGCCACGCCGAGCTTGAATTTCTTGTCACCCTGATTCACGAACGCTGTTTACCCATGCTCGAGGACAAACGATGATTGCCATGATTCTCGCGGCGGGGCGCGGCGAGCGGCTCCGGCCGGTCACTGACAGCGTACCCAAGGCGCTTGTCGAGGTTCGCGGGCAGAGTCTCATCGAGCGCCATCTCATCGCCATTCACTCAGCCGGAATCGAGACTGTCGTGATAAACCTCGGCTGGCTCGGCGATGCAATCGTCGACCGTGTCGGTTCCGGGGCCAACTATGGCCTCAACGTCATCTACAGCCCTGAAGGCGATGACCTGCTCGAGACTGGCGGTGGCATTCAACGTGCGCTACCGTTGCTCGGGGACGATCCGTTTCTCGTCATCAACGCCGATATTTACACAGACATGTCTTTGCCACCGCCGAAGCCTGTCGCAAAGGAACTTGCACATCTCGTCCTGGTGGCAAATCCGCCGCACCGGGAGCGCGGCGATTTCGATCTCGACGATGGTCTCGTGTGTGCGAGCAACGCGGCAACACTGACGTTCAGCGGCGTCGCCACGTATCGTTCCGAATTCTTCGCCGGTTGCGTGCCCGGCCGATTTCCACTTGCGCCGATGTTGTATGACGCGGCCGACGCGGGACGGCTCAGTGGCAGTCTATACGAGGGCCTGTGGAATGATGTCGGCACGCCGGCGAGGCTGGAGGAGCTCAATCTGTACTGCGATTGAGGCGTGGTAACTCCGAAGACGCGCTGACGACATCGGCGGCATCGATGCCCAGCTGCTCGAGCAAATGGGGCAGCAGTTTTCGGCGCACTGAAGCGAGGTCATGCTCGACACCGAGCGATCGCAAATCAGTGACCTGCAGATCGGCAAAACCGCAGGTATTGATGCGCGAAAACGGTTCGAGATCCACATCCACGTTCAGGGCCATGCCGTGGTAGCTTGCGCCACGGCGAATACGCAGACCGACACTCGCGATCTTGGTCCCGGCGACATAAACGCCCGGCGCGTCGGCGCGGCTCGCCGCCTCCAGTCCAAAATCGGCCGCAAGATGGACAACGCTTTGTTCGAGCGCGGTAATGAGGTTGCGGATGCCAAGCCCGGCGCGCTTGAGATCTATGAGCGGGTAGATCATGAGCTGACCCGGACCGTGATAGGTCACCTGACCGCCACGATCGATTTGCACGACCGGAATATCGCCCGGCGCCAGCAAATGATCGCGGCTGGCATTGAGGCCCAGCGTAAATACGGGCGGGTGCTCCGTGAACCAGATCTCGTCCGCAGTCGACTCTGTCCGAGTATTGCTTACGCCCTGCATCGCGCGCCAGACCGGTTCGTAGCCCTGCAGCCCAAGCTCGCGAATGGCGATTGATTTTCCGATATTTCTTGCCGCGTGGTTCACAAGGCCATCAATACGTCGGTGTGGTCTGTCGCGTCGCGGTAAATAGCATCGAGCTGTCGCTGGCTTTGTGCTTCGACCGTAATCGTGACTGAGACGAAGTGGCCATTGCGGCTCAGCGAACATTGGATCGCGTCGTCGCTCAATCGCCCCGCATGTTTCTCGACGAGCGCGCGCATTGTGCTCCTGAATGATGGCGTGTCCCGCCCCATCAGCTTGATCGGAAACTCACACGGAAATTCAAGGAGCGTCTGATCACTCATGCAAATGCCTACTCGAACCAGAGTTCTATGCTGTCAATCGTTCGTTGCCAGAAAGATCCGCTCGGGTTGTCGTCGAGGGCGCGCAACTGCTCCTGTAATAAATCTTCGCCATTAAGGCTTACCTTGATTTCCGCAAGTGGCTGGCCCGCGGTCACCGGCGCCATGAGTATGGCGGGGATACTCAATACCGACTCAAGCGCATCATAAGATCCTCTTGGTACCGTTATGTACAGGTCGTCAAGCACGCCCAGCGATGTGAATTCCTTCGATGACTTCCAGATGCGCGTTCGGGTGATCTCTTCACCGGCTTTGTACAAGAGCCGCGTCTCGAAGAAGCGAAAGCCGTAATTGATCAATGCCTGGCTGCCATCGGTCCGGGCTCGGACGCTGGCCATGCCCATCACAACGGAAATCACACGCATGCCGTCACGCTTTGCCGATGACACAAGACAAAAGCCCGCGTCGTCCGTATGGCCTGTTTTCATGCCGTCGACGGTCGCATCGCGCCATAACAGCGAATTGCGATTCGGTTGCCGGATATCGCCCCAGGTGTACTCCTTGATTGAGTACCACTCGTAATACCGGGGAAATTCATTGATGATCGCGCGCGCGAGTGTCGCCAGATCGCGCGCCGTCGAGTAATGGTCGTCATCTGGCAGGCCAGTCGCGTTGATGAAGTGACTGGAGTGCATATTGAGCCGTTGCGCGTACTGGTTCATCAATTCGGCGAACACCGATTCCGAACCTGCGACGTGCTCTGCGAGGGCGACACTCGCATCGTTGCCGGATTGTACGATCATGCCGAGCAACAGATCTTTGACCTTCACGCGTTTGCCGACTTCAATGAACATGCGTGATCCTGGTGTGCGCCAGGCTTTTTCGCTGACCGTGACTTCGTCCTCGAGTTGTATCTGAGCTTGCCGGAGGGAATGAAAGACCACATAGGCCGTCATGAGCTTGGTCAGGCTGGCGGGCGCCAGCGACAGGTTGGGCGCTAGCGAGGCGAGTTCGCGTCCCGTTTTGCCGTCGATCATGAGGTAGCTCTTGGCGCCAATGATGGGCGGTGCGGGAACGGGGCGAAGTTCAACGGCAACGGCGTTGAACGCCAGCAGCAGCGTCAGCAGGGTGAAAAATCGGAATTTCATCAGCTCTCAATGGGGGTGAGCGGGTCAAGGCACGTATTGTATCGAGAATAAAAAAAAACTGTAGGAGTGTCTTTGCGGTCAGGACGACCTTATGTCGCGGAGCAGGCGGATATTCGAGAGCGACGAGGCTCGCGCAATTCTCCTGTTTACGGCTTGTCGCCCGGGAAGCGCACAGTCGACTGGCCTGCAGACGCAGGTCATCGATCTGTACTACACTGTCCCCGTCCTAAAAAAAACAACAATCCCGGAGACCAACATGAAGAATCTGTTAGCTGGAGCATTTGTCGCCCTCATTACGCTGTGCCTGAGCGGTATTGCCATGGCGGACAGCATTGCCGAAGTGTGGACCTGCGAAGTCAAAGAGGGCAAGTCAATTGAAGACGTGCAGGCCACCAACAGCAAATGGCTCAAATGGATCAATGCTCATGTCGAAGGCGGCGGTATCAAAAGCAGTGTCGGTACGACCGTGGTGGGCAATAACGAGATCTTCATCTTTGTCGACACCTACCCGAATCTGGCCACCTGGGCGGCTGCAAAAGATGCGTTGGACAGCGATGAGGGAGATGAACTCGACGACCTGTTCAACGACGTCTCGGAATGCAGCGAAAATCGTCTGTGGAAGATTGAGGACACCAAGTAACAAAAATAAAATTTCGATCTGCAGTCCGGGAGGCGACGAGCGCGCTTTTGTCCGCGCAGTCGCTCCTATCGCGTGACCAGGTAAGGATCCCGGATACCGAGGATTTCGAGTTGCTCGATCAACACGTCGTACTGTGGGACGTCGGCGATGGGCCCGATGCGCACGCGATATATTCGCGGGTTGCTGTCTTCGTCGGCATCGATGAATGCCGAATTGATGCCGCCTGACAACAGCAACACATGACGGCGTTCGGCATTGCTGCGTTCGCCGAACGCGCCGACCTGGACAAAGATCACATTCGGTCGTGGCGGTGTCGACGATGGTTTGGTCGATGGGCTCACCGCTGGCGAAATCACGACCGGCTGATTCGCCGGACGGTCACCGCCGGCCCCGTCAAACGTGATGGCTGTAATTTCAACAAGGCTCGTGCCGCTGCGGATCATGTCCAGCTTGATCGCCGCCGCGTAGGACAGGTCGATGATCCGGTTCTGCATGAACGGGCCGCGATCATTCACGCGCACGATGATGCTCTTGTTGTTTCGCAGATTACGAACGCTCACGTACGTCGGCAGCGGCAGCGTTCGGTGCGCAGCCGTCATCGCATACATGTTGTACGGTTCGCGGCTCGCCGTCGGCCGGCCATGAAATTTCTTGCCGTACCACGATGCAACGCCGCGCTCCTGATAACCGGCATTGGAGTCCATGACCGTGTAGCGCTTGCCGAGTACTTCGTAGATCGGGCCGTTACCAAACGGGCTGCGAGGCTCGGGTCGCGGCACGGCGTCGCCGGGCAAATCGGCTCCGGTGATACTGCCTGACGGTGGTCCGTCTCTTACGCTGCCGCCACAGCCTGACAACAATATCAGCAACAGTGACACCGGTGCCGCAAGTCGGGCATCAAGATGCATCGGCGCTGACCTCGATTGCGATTTCCTGCCCCAGCTGATGCACGGCCAGCGCGTACATGACACTGCGGTTATAGCGGGTGATCACGAAAAAGTTGTGGAACCCCACCCAATGCTCGGTGCCTTCATCGCCCTCCAGAGCCAGCAGCTGACTATCGCTGTCGGCTGGCATGTTGGTTGCGAACAATACGCCCTGCCGACTCAGCGACCTGACCGTATCTTGCGGCGTCAGGCCGTTATCCGGGGGCGAACCGCGCCAGTTATTGGCGAGTATGGCCTGGGCCGTGACTTCTTCACCCGGTTTCCAACGATGAGCCAGGAAAAAATTGGCGATACTGCCAGCCACATCGTCCCAGTTATTCCAGATATCGCGCTTGCCGTCGCCCGTCGAATCGACGGCGTAGGCGCGGTAACTCGACGGCATGAATTGCGGCCGACCCATGGCGCCGGCATACGACCCTGTCGCCTCGATTGCCTGCATGCCTTCCTCGCGCACGAGCAACAGGTATTGCTCGAGTTCCGCCCGAAAAAAAGTCGCGCGTGGCGGGTAGAGAAACGCGAGCGTTGCCAGCGCATCGAGCACCCGATACTTACCTGTGATGCGACCGAAATATGTTTCGACGCCAATAATGCCGACCAGAATTTCGATGGGCACGCCTGTGGCCGTGCTAATGTCGTTCAGCGTGTCGGCATGCTCGCGCCAGAATTCGGCACCGGCGCGAATTCGTTCGCGTGTCACAAAAATCTTGCGGTACTCGCCCCAGGTCAGAGTCTTTTCGGCGGGCTTGGCAATGGCCTCGAGAATTGCCGGCTTGATCTCGGCTTGCTCGAGCGTGTCACGAAGACTCTCGCGATCGAAGTCATGTTCGCGGATCATCGCTTCGATGAAGGTTTCAACCTCGGGTTGATCCAGTTCGATGGCGTGTACAGAAACAGCGGCAAGCAGGAAGATTGCGGGACCCGCAAAATGTCGGAATTTCATCAGTGCGGCAGCAATTTCCGATGCGATTGGATGGACATCAGAATACCGAATCCGGCCATCAGCGTCACCATGGACGTGCCGCCGAAACTGACGAGTGGTAGCGGAATGCCTACCACGGGCAAAAGGCCCGTAACCATGGCGGTATTGACGAACACGTAGACAAAAAACGTCAGGCTGATGGAACCAGCCAGCAACCGCGAATAGGTGTCCCGTGCCTGAACTGCAATGAAAAGGCCACGCCCGATCACGAACACGTACAAGCCGAGCAAGGCCAGCACGCCGAGGAGCCCGAGCTCTTCTCCCATGACCGCAAATATGAAATCGGTATCGCGCTCCGGTAGAAATTCGAGCTGCGCCTGCGAACCGTTCGTCCAGCCTTTGCCGAACAACCCGCCCGAGCCGATCGCGATCTTCGATTGAATAATATTGTAACCGGCGCCCAGTGGATCACTGTCCGGGTTGAGCAGCGTCAATACGCGCTGCTTCTGGTAATCCTGCATAAAAGTCCAGAGCAGCATCGCGCCCGGCACAGACAGGACGGCCAGGGCGAACATGAGCCGAATCGAAAGCCCGGCCAGCACGACGACGATGATGCCGGACGCGGCGATGAGCAGCGCCGTTCCGAGGTCGGGTTGTCGTGCGATCAAGATTGTCGGTACCGCAATCAGTACGCCGATGAGCAGCAATGCGCCGATCCTGGGCGGAATCTGACGATCATGCAGATACCAGGCCGCCATCATCGGCACGGCGAGTTTCATGATTTCGGATGGCTGAAAGCGAATGCCAAGGTCCAGCCAGCGCCGCGCGCCCTGACCAACTTCACCCGTGGTCAGCACGAGCATCAACAACAGCAGGCCACCAAGATAGGCCCATGGTGTCCAGCGGCGCAGGAAATCCGGCGACAATTGTGCGATCAGGAACATCGCCACAATTGCGACGCTGAGACGCGCGACCTGGCTGAACCACAGGCGCATATTTTCACCGACTGCGCTGTACAGGACGACCAGACCGAGTGCGCAGATCAGCAGCAGACCACCGAGCAGTGGGCCGTCGATGTGCACGCGACGCATCAGGCGCGCGAAATCGCCCAGCGGCGCCGACTTCTGGTCCAGCAATTGATGTGAATCACCCGGAATCACTGCCGTATCCCAGGTATTGATCAATAATCGCGCGCGCTATTGGCGCCGCAACGCGACTGCCGCTACCGCCATTTTCGACGATCACGGCAACCGCAATTTTTGGGTCGTCGAGCGGAGCGAATGCCAGGAACAGCGCGTGATCACGCAGTCTTTCCGGGACTTCTTCTTCCTTGTACTCCTCGTCCTGAGAAATCGAGAAAACCTGCG
>Ga0114947_10000812_pt1 | contig 11201 bp, 9 predicted proteins | sample CR02metaG_FD_99656 | JGI IMG/M metagenome (GOLD analysis project Ga0114947, IMG submission 99656) | Deep subsurface microbial communities from Mariana Trench to uncover new lineages of life (NeLLi) - CR02 metaG | ecosystem: Environmental > Aquatic > Marine > Ocean trench > Sediment ...
GACGCTCTTCAGGCATATCTTTCCGAATACCGTCTACACGCTTGTATTTATGATGATGATTTATATGCTTTTGCCCAAATCTCCGCTGGGAAGAAGGTGAGCTGCAAGGCATTGCTTTGATGGTGCATGAATACCAAAACCTCCGGCGAGTCTACCTTGGCATAGTGATCGGGCTGTTTATAATCTTAGTAGCAAGATTGGCTTACCTTCAGATCTTTAGCTGGGACACCTACTATCGTGAATCGGAGAGAAACCGCGTCAGAGACGTTGTGATCGAGGCGCCGCGTGGCTTGCTCCTGGACCGGAATGGTGAAATCATGGTCGATAACCGGCCAGCCTACTCGGTTTCCGTCATCCCTTATGAGTTTCTAGAATCGCAAAGTGCCACAAGTCTCCTCGCTTCCATTTTGAATGAAAGCTCCGTGGAGTTGGTGAAGGCCGTGCGGAAGGAAAAGATCGGAAATTTTTCGGCTGTCAAAGTGAAGCGGCATATAGACTTCAGCGTGCTTAGCAGCATTGAAGAGTACCGACTTGACTTGCCCGGCGTTTTCTACGCTGTGGATTCCAAGCGCTACTATCCCGCGGGGATTCGCGCGCCCCACTTGTTTGGCTATCTCAGCGAAATTACCAGGGACGAACTTTCGCAGGTGGAAGATCGGGAGTACCGGATGGGCGACCTCATTGGCAAGAACGGCATCGAAATAATATATGAGCCTTATCTCAGAGGCCAGTCTGGCGTCAAATACATCGAAGTAGATGTGCTCGGCAGAGAGGTTCGGGAATTGCCTGAGCTGGCGGGAAGTTCACCGCAGTCGGGCAAGAATCTTTATATGACCATCGATGCCGATGTTCAGCGCTATCTTGAAAAAGCGATGGAGGGCAAAAGAGGAGCGGCAGTGGTGCTCGATCCCAGCAACGGTGAAGTGCTCGCCATTATGAGCAAACCCGACTACGACCCGGAAATCTTTTCGAATCCGCTTACTCCTGAAATCTGGAGTGCCCTGATCAACAATGAAGAACACCCGCTTTACAACCGCGCCTGTCAGAGCCTCTATCCGCCGGGTTCAATCTACAAGCTGGTGTTGGCTGCGGCCGGACTGGAAACGGGCCTGATCGAACTGGAGGAAACGGTCACCTGTTACGGTTCCTATCGGCTTGGCCGGCGGCAATTCAAATGCTGGAAAGAAAAGGGACACGGTGAAGTCAATCTGTTAGATGCCATTCAACAGTCGTGTAATGTCTATTTTTATAAAAAGGGATTGGATGTGGGACTGGCGAATTGGTCGAAATTTTCCCGGTTTTTCCGATTTGGTTCAAAGACCGGGATAGACCTGCCGAATGAGGGCTCCGGGCTGGTCCCGGATGCGGTCTACTTTGATGCGAAGTATGGCGTGAAGAAGTGGACGCGGGGGCTGACCCTGAACTTGGCAGTGGGGCAGGGCGAACTCCTGACGACGCCGTTGCAGATGGCGTACTTCGCGATGATTGTCGGGAATGAGGGTACCGCTTTCCGGCCACATCTGGTGAGAAAGATAGAGGATCCGAACACAGGTGAAAGCATCGAACCGGGGCGCGAGCGCCGGCAAATAGTAGGCATTTCAAAAAGCACCTACAGAACTATCAAGCAAGGTATGTACCTGGTGGTGAACGGACCGCATGGCACCGGGCGGGCATCCTGGGTGCGCGGCCTGAATGTTTGTGGCAAGACGGGCACAGCTCAGAATCCGCACGGCAACAGCCACGCCTGGTTTATCGGTTTTGCCCCAAAAGATAATCCCAAGATCGCTTTCTGTGTCATGGTGGAAAATGGTGGTGGTGGCGGCGCAGTGGCCGCACCAATTGCGCGTGGCATTTTGACGACCTATTTTAGAGACAACCAACTTGCACTTGGTCAGTGACCGCAAGGTATTGCCGGCAGAAGGCGCAATGGCAACGAAAAGATTGAAAGTGAGAAACTTTGAGCGCTATTCGGAATTTTGACGTCGGACTGGTCATAGCCGTCGTACTTCTGATTACCTTCGGATTGACCGCAATCTACAGCGCGACCTACGTGGGCGAGAAACAAACCGAGTTCACCAAGCAATTGCTCTGGGCCGTGCTGGGCCTAGTGGTGCTTACTGCCGTCGTGGTGACGCCGTTAAAATCTTACTATAAGAATGCATATCTGCTCTACGGGCTTTCCGTGATTCTGCTGGTGGTCGTGCTCTTTGTCGGCAAGGGCGCGGGTACCCGAAGGTGGATTGCCCTGGGTCCGGCCTGGATTCAACCGGCTGAGTTTGCTAAGATCGGCACTTTGCTGGCGTTGAGCCGCTATCTGAGCAACGAGCACAGAAAACTTGACAATTTGCGCGAGCTGACGGTCGCCTTTGCCATCGCTTTTGTGCCCCTGGCGCTTGTCATGAAGCAACCCGACCTTGGCTCCGCACTGGTGTTTCTGGCTTTGGTCTTGCCTGTTCTGCATTGGGCTGGCCTGTCCCCGGCGATCTTGTTTGTCCTCCTGGCACCACTGGCAAGTCTGCTTAGCGCGTTCAATTACTACTCTTTCCTGATCGTTATGATCCTGCTCAGCGTCACGTTTTTGCTCTGCCAGCGCGGCCTGACTTTCTTCCTGGTCAATTTCATCATCAATATTGGCGTGGGCATCTTGACGCCGATCGTGTGGAATCTTCTGAAGGAATATCAAAAGAACCGGATACTTACATTCTTGGGGTTGGTAAGAGACCCGCATGGGCTTGGCTACCAGGTCATCCAGTCAAAAGTCGCCATTGGTTCCGGCGGTCTGTTAGGCAAAGGGTTCCTTGATGGCACACAGACCCACCTGAGGTTTCTGCCCGAACAGCATACCGATTTCATATTCTGTGTCATTGGCGAGGAATTCGGCTTCATTGGCGTGTTTCTGGTGCTTGCTCTGTTTTTTTACCTCGTGGTGAAAGGAATCCGCATCTCCACCAGTGTCAAAAGCAAGTTTTCGAGCGTGGTGGTTTTTGGCGCCACAATAATATTTCTGTTTCAGATTTTTGTCAACATCGGCATGACCGTGGGCATCATGCCGGTCACCGGGCTGCCGCTGCCATTCTTGAGTTATGGCGGCTCTTCGCTGCTCGCCAACCTCATTCTCGTTGGGTTGATCCTCAACGCTTCGCGCAAAAGGTTTGAGTACTTGTAAAGTTGTGTATTTATGGAGCGTATGTCTTTCATGTCGTAACTGTTCAGCTTTTAGCTGTTGGCTCTTAGCTGCTGCCCTTGAGCTTGCTGATTAGGTTATTTATCATCTTTTGTTCTTTGTTTAACTGAGCCCGAATTATTCTTATACCTTCATCTGTTCGGAGTCCTGAAATCTCTCATTGTGTGCAACCCAGTTATGAACATGGCCAGCAGCTAAAGGCCAATAGCTGAAGAGGTATTCTGTGTCAGTTGTACGCATCGTACGTCAAAATCCAGTCAAGAATTGCCTTGACTTTTAGGGTCGCGAGTGATAAATTTAAATCAATAATATTACTCGGACTTACGGGGCTTGTAATGCAGGGCAAAATTGGTCGACTTGCAACGCTGGTCGTACTATTGTCCGGACTGGTACACTCAGAGGCTTTTGCCCAGGGCTGGCAGTTCGGAATGGGGTTGAAGGCGACTGCCTCCCGCCTAGAGGGAGATCTGAATGACGCAATTGTCAGTCCCATGGTTTCCGGATTTTTTAGAGTTATGCCCACTCCGTACCTCGCTTTCGATGGTGAGGTCGGCTATTCTTCCCTGAACTCCAAAGCGTATCCCAATCCAGCAGTTAATGATTTCAAAACAATGATTATGCCTTTTGAGTTGAGCGCGGTATTCAGCTTCCTGCCTCTTGGCAAGGTGAATCCTTACATTTTTATCGGTGGCGGTGGCGTCTGGTGGCGCGCTGTTGCAGATGTATCAGCGGGCAAAAACACCACGCTTGAAGACGATGTGGGTTGGTTTGCCAAGACTGGCGGCGGCATCGAATATCGGATATCGCGTGGCTGGAGTTTCAATTTTGGTGGCACGTTTCGCCTTTCGTCCACCGATGGCCTCGACCAATTGCGACAGGGTGATGAGGACGACCAGGTTCTGGATGTCTACACGGGAGTGACGTATTATTTCAATCAGAGCAGGGACGACAGAGACCACGATGGGATTCCGGATGAGTTGGATCTCATGCCCGACGTCGCCGAAGACAGAGACGGCTATCTCGATCATGATGGTATTCCTGAAAAAAATCCCAGCCCGGCAGCCATGCGTTCTGGCGATGCCTCTTTGGACGGCGTGCGGGGCTCCGCGCCGATGGTAATTCACTATCTTGTGGGGAGAGCGGAGGCGGGAAAGGATCTGCCCATAAAGGCGAATGTCTATTCCGATATGGACCTGCGGGTCGTTGCTGCGCTCTATCGACCCATTGGCACTCGCAACTGGAACGTTGTTAAACTGCAAAATGAAGGCGAAAACCTGTACAAAGGGGAAATTCCGGGATACGCCATGACCACTGACGGGCTTGAGTACTGTGTGATTGCGGTCGATGAAACGCTTAGCGGCGTGGGGTATTCGGGGCTGCCGAGCAAACCGATCTATGTACGGGTGTCGTCCGGCGGGAAAGGTTGGCGGTTCGTTGGGGGGATTGCTGGTGCAGCAGCGATTGGTGCGGCGACATATCTGGTAATAAGAAAACAAGAGTAGTCTCAAATTTTGCAAGGACTCAATTTATTGGAGGCAAATATGGATGAGAAAAAGGACGTGTTTCAGGGATCTGTGAATTGGATCGCCAGACTAATCATGCTCTTGACATTGGTGGTATTCGTGGCCGCGTGCGGCTCTTCCAGGCAGAGTACCGATCTTGCTGAAGATGATGTGGACATAGATGAATTGTTGGGTGAAGACGCGGCGCGAGCTTCGCAAACGAAGTCGGACGAGGATGAAGTGCTCCGGTTGCTCGGAATCACGCAGGCAGATGAGACTGCGGCTGCCGAAGTCAGCATGAACGAAGAGCAGGCAGATATGGCTGCCCTGGAAGGTGATTTGGACCAGCTTAAAGATGATTTGACAAAAAAGGATGAGGAGATCTCAGAGCTCCGTTCCGAGCTGACACAAAAGGCGATGAAGATAAGCGATCTTGAAGCCAAAGCCAACGCACGTCAGATCGTACGTAGGACGAGAGGGGACGCCGATCCTTCACCGGAATTCAAAAAACAGTATCAGACGGCATTGGAGGAGTTTAAAGCACGCAACTATCGCGGAGCTATCGACCTGTTCGGTGAGTTGTTGCTGCTGGACCCCGGGAATTCGCTGTCCGACAACTGCCAGTACTGGATTGGCGAATCGTACTACGGCCTTGGTCAATACGAACAAGCGATTGTAGGATTCGAGAAAGTTTTCTCTTTTGCCCGTTCGAACAAGAGTGACGATGCACAATTAAAACTCGGCGTCTGTTATTTGAGATTGGACGACAAGAAACAGGCGCTGGAAGAGTTTGAACGCTTACTATCCAACTTTCCGGACAGCGAATACCGTTCGCTCGGGCAGCGCTATATTAGCAAACTGTGACGCACTCTTGAGTTGATTGGGAGCAATACTGATGGGCGGGTTCATATCCGCCCATTTTTTCTATGTCCGCGGCTTGATTTTTTGTAAATTTTTTCTAAATTTAGACATGGGGGAGATCAACCCCTCCGGAACTGTACTATGTCAGAACTCAGGAAGGATCCTATTATTGGAAGATGGGTCATCATATCGAGTGAACGAGGCAACCGTCCCTCAGATTGGGCGAATGAACCAAACGCCAAAGGAAGCGGTTTCTGCCCGTTTTGTCCTGGAAATGAAGATAAAACCCCTCCTGAAATTCTGGCCATTCGTCCGATGAGTACCGAACGAGACATTCCTGGGTGGAATATCCGGGTCGTGCCCAACAAGTTTCCAGCCTTGCAAATCGAGGGAGAATTAGCGCATAAAGGTTGTGGAAATTATGAGATGATGAATGGAATTGGTGCTCACGAGGTTATCATTGAAACGCCGGACCATGCCAAAGACCTTGCCGATCTCAGCATTGAGAAAATCAAGGAAGTCCTGCTTGTTTTTCGCGAACGAATACGAGATCTGGAAAACGATTCCCGGCTCAAGTATGTTTTGATTTTTAAGAATCACGGTGTTGCTGCCGGCGCTTCTTTGGAGCATTCTCATTCGCAACTTATCGCTTTGCCGATCATCCCTAAAAGGGTACTTGAAGAAATTGAAGGAGGCAGGAGTTTTTACCGGCGAAATCACGGATGCGTATTCTGCGACGTGGTAAGCAAGGAATTGGAAGACCAGACCAGAGTTGTTTCTGAAAATGATGCGTGCATAACCATCGAAGCCTTCGCACCCAGATTTCCTTTCGAGACCTGGATTCTGCCCACGCAACACTACTCTCACTTCGAGCGCATGCCAGAGGACATATACGAGCAAGTAGCTGTTGCGCTTAAGGATGCACTGTGGCGGATCAACGCTGTCCTTGGCTATCCTCCGTTCAATTTTATCCTTCATTCATCGCCGATTCAGGAACCCGATTTTCGCGACTATCACTGGCATATTGAGATCATTCCGAAATTGGCCAAGGTTGCCGGCTTCGAATGGGGGTCGGGCTTTTATATCAATCCGATGTCGCCAGAAGTGGCTGCCGAACATCTCAGAGGTGCCTCCACAACATGAAGTTGCTCACAGAAACTAAACTCAAATGTGCTAAATGAAAAATCCGCTCAGAATCTTGTATGTGTCTCCCGAGGTTTCTCCTTTTGTCATGACAACGGATCTGGCCGACTTTGCCGGATCATTGCCGAAATACCTGAAGAATTTAGGCCACGACATCCGGGTGATGATGCCGAACTACAAGTACGTAAATGAGCGAAAATACGTACTTAGGGATGTGATACGTCTTCACGGGTTGAACATCAAGATGGGGGATGAGGTGTTGGCTGCAAATGGCAAATCCGCCTTTATTCCCGGCTCGAAGGTGCAGGTCTATTTCCTTGACAACAAGATGCTGTTCGAAAGGGACGGTCTCTACCTCGACCGAAGTACCGGCCAACTGTACGAAGATAACACAAAACGTTTTGTTTTCTTTGCTATTGCATGTCTCGAGACTTTAAAGTTGCTGCACTGGCAGCCCGATATTATTCATTGTAACGACTGGCAAACAGGGCTTATCCCCATGCTCTTGAAGAGTCTGTACAACAAGGATCCATTTTTTAAGAATTCGAAAACACTTTTTTCGCTCTATGATGGCGAAAGTCAGAGCATGTTCGATGCTTCCGTCATTCAATTGGCAGGCGCAGAAGAATCGTTTTTACAAACCAGCCGCTGTGCAGCCAATGGACTAATCAGTGGCATGTGCGCTGGCGTGGAGTATTCGGATCTTACAGCAATAAACATCGAATGCGTCGATGGGGAACTCCTCGCTGAGCAGGGGTTCTCTCAGCTTCAGGAATTGTTCAAAGACGAAGCAAGCAAAATTGCAGGAGTGGGTCTGGGTATTGACGATCAAGTATGGAATCCGGAGACGGACGAACTGCTCGCTGCTCAGTATAGCCGAGATGATTTGAGTGGAAAACTTGAAAACAAACGTAGCTTCATGGACGCGCTGGGACTCGAGTTTAATGAGGCTACACCTCTGGCTTGCATGTTTGTGAACATTGAGCGGGAGGAAATGGCGTTGCTTGAGACCAAGATTGCGACCATGACTCAGAGCGGGATGCAGGTCGCGGTCCTGGCGTTTGGCGATTCCGTTGATACGAGCAGATTTGCAACTATTGAGAAGGGTGGTGAAGGGAAAGTCGCAGTAAAAAGCGCCCGTGACCAGAAGCTGCAGCATTTGGCCAAAGCTGGCAGCGATTTTGGAGTCTCTGCGTGTGAGGCCAGTCGTTTCGCTTTGAGCATTCTGCACAGTCTTGCCTATGGCACGGTGCCCATTGTTAAGAGCAGCCCTGCGTTCGCCGGGCCGGTGGAGCAATTTGATTTGGAAAAAAGAGCGGGTAACGGTTTTGTTTTCAAAGGCACCAAGCCTGCCGAATACGCCGATGCCATTCGGAATGCAATTGCATGTTTCAGAAACAAGGCAGCTTGGAACGCTATTGTTCGAAATGCAATGGAGAGCGATGCGTCCTGGTCAGCCGTGGCGCCAAAGTATGTTAAGCTATATCAAAAGTTAGCTAGTGGAAAAAGTTCAAAGAATTGAACAAAGTTGGCCACTCGTTTGTGTCAGACGCTTGGATGATCAGGGAGCAGGATTTTCCGGCGTTTTTCTTTTTTGTGCTTGCATTCGTGTATCACCCGGCGACATTGTGTCGTGCTAACACAGAAAGCGACCTCGTTTTGGCATAAGGTATGTCAAATTCAGGGTGCATCCACTCAAGATTTGCTGTAAGAGTCAGAATGCGGTTGGCACAGATTTTGTTAAACTTAATCTTTTGAATTTTATAGGCAAAGGGATGATTTCCCGAAACGCATGGAAGGCATAGAAATATCACAAACAAAGGTTGGCGCTCGCAGAGACGTTGCAATGTTGTCGGTGAAGGGCTATGTCGATACCATGACTTGTTCAATTCTGCTGAGCAAAATTGCGGAGAACGTCAATGCTGGCACCCTACATATTATCGTTGACATGGCGCAGGTGAACTATGTCAGCAGCGCTGGCTGGGGTGTATTTGTGGGTGAGATTAAGGGTATTCGGGAGCGAGGGGGCGACCTCAAACTGGTGCAGATGACGCCTGAGGTCTACGATGTGTTCGAAATGTTGGAATTCAATAGAATCCTCTCTTACTATGACGCTCTGGAAGAGGCGATTAATGATTTTGATATTTCGATAGGGTTGGATATCACCAAGAGCGCCAGACGTTCTTATGACTCACACGCATCCCAAACTGAAGTTGCTTTGGCGGCGGAACCCATAAGAGCGCCGGCACGAACTTCGAAATTGCCGAGTTCCAGCTATCTTTACAAGAAGAAGAAAGTAGATCCGAGGCTGTTGCCTCTTACCGAGAAGATTAAGCAGGCGGTCATCGAAGATCCGACGCGTGGGCTTTTCAAGATCAAACAAGCTTTGAGGACTGCGAAGTACGGCCACACAAAGCTTGGCTTGCTGAAACTCTACGGTTTGTTGCGTAAACTTAACCTGAATTCCCAAGAGAAACGGTTTAGATTTTATCGGTCCCGTTAGTGAAACCAGGTGATGATTCAACCAAATTAAAGAGGCGAATATGAGTAAGAACTTCAATCAGGGATGGTTGAGCGTCAGCATTAGAATTCTATTGGTTACAATGGTGGCTGCACTAGCCTGGTCGTCATCAGCCCCAGTCTTCGGGCAATCGTACAGCAAGCGGTTCAACAAGGGCGATGCGTTGCGCCTGACTATCTGGCAACCGTACCAGGTGGGGGATCAGAAAAGCAAGACTCTTGATATGAACGGAGATTATCTGATTGATAGCCGAGGGTATGTGTTTTTTCCGCTCATCGGAGATGTGAATGTGCTTAGCCACAGCGTTCGCACGCTCGCTGAAGCGTTAAAGGAGAAGTTCATCGCTTATATTCAGGATCCCGTTGTCATTGTTGAACCCTTGATCAGAGTGGCCATGCTTGGCGCCTTCCGGCGGCCTGGCACCTATCTTGTTCCGCCCGACGCCTCTCTCTGGCAACTTGTGGATTTGGCCGGCGGACCAGGGGACAACAGCAATTTGAAAAAGATGTACGTTGAGCGCGGCGGAAAGATCGTTAAGGAGAATCTTTTGGGCGGTTTTGAACGTGCTTTTACGTTGTATGAACTGGGGGTTCGGTCTGGTGACCAACTGCTTCTTCCAGTGCGGTCTCAATTCGGGATGAGACAAGCGTTCGAGATTCTACGATTTACCCTATCCCTATTGAGTTTGTACTTTGTGATAACCAAAATATAGCGCCGTTGAAGGTTCAAGCACGCAACTAGGAGTTTTGCAAGAGATGGATTCCTATTTTCTAGACGAAGAAGAAAGCCTTGAAGTCGAGAAGCTAGACTTAAGTAGGTATTATCGTGCCTGCTTTAAGCGCTGGTGGGTGATTGCACTGGTCGCTTTGGTCGTCACGATTCCCTGGCTCTTATATTTGAAGAGCCAGCCGCCCATGTATGAGGCTAAGGCATTGATTCGCTTCAAGAATTTTGCCGGCAACGATATCGCGCTTGCGCAGAGCAGAACGACTGAATTGACCAGCCGTTCTTTTGCCGAAAGAGTCGTTGCACAACTGGGCTTATCACTGAGAGTTGATAAGCAGGGTGACCAGTTCATCAATCGCAGCAAAGTATTCAGCGAATTTTCAACGACAAGAACGCCGGTCCCTGGCCAATACGTGTTGCTAATTAAGCCTGATCAGACCTTCTCTTTGTCTTTGCTACACGAAGATGGCAAAAGCGAGTCCGTTATAAGTGGCGGTTTTGTGCAGGATATTGTTGAAAACTTTTGCATTGTGAATGGCCTGTCGTTCAAACTTGTACCTGACTATTTCAATCTGCCACCGGAGGTGAAGTTCAAAATCCGGGCATTCCGTAGCGCGGTGGAATCTTTTCAATCGCGAATCCGGGTGAACTGGGAAGATAGGGCCGGAACATTGATGAATCTGACCCTTACTGATCCTGATCCGATCGTGGTTACCGAAATGACAAACAAGTTGGCCGAAATCTTCATACAAGAGAGTTCTGGCCTCAAGAAAGAATCTGTCCAGAGCCGAAGGAAAATCCTCGAGGAACAACTTGAAAAAGCAGCGGTGGAACTCCAAGCCTCGGATATCCGGCTGAAGCAATTCAAGGAGCGAAACACCACCCATCTTGAGATGGATCAGAAGAAGCAGATCGGCGAGGTCGCCTTGTTGGACAAACAGAAAAACAATCTTGAGGTAACGCTAAATACTTTAAGGGAGCTGTTGCAAAAGAAAGATGAAGAGCGGTTGTCGATGAATAGTTCAGACCCGAACAAGTTGACTCTTCGCATCATAATGAATCAGCTTGCTTCGCACGCGGTGTTCGATGAGAATGCCACAATGCTGGTGACTCGTAGCCAACTGGGCAATTTTGAAAGCAACTGGAAGGAAATGGTTAGTAGAACGTCTTCGGAAAACTACAAAGCCAAGCAGATTCTTCAGGAGATTTTGCAGGAACATCGTCAAGTTGAAAACATTGCCAGGCAGAAAATAATCAGGCTGGA
>Ga0114947_10000817_pt1 | contig 11184 bp, 8 predicted proteins | sample CR02metaG_FD_99656 | JGI IMG/M metagenome (GOLD analysis project Ga0114947, IMG submission 99656) | Deep subsurface microbial communities from Mariana Trench to uncover new lineages of life (NeLLi) - CR02 metaG | ecosystem: Environmental > Aquatic > Marine > Ocean trench > Sediment ...
TGAGCATAGGTCTCATCGCAGTCAATACCGGACACAATCTCTTTTACCTAGTCTTTGGTTTGTTGTTGGGGATGGTCATCGTTTCGGGCATGTTGTCTGAGCGGGTACTCAGAGGGGTCCGTGTGGAGCGCCATCTTCCCGCAGAAGTCACGGCGCGCATCCCCTTTGCCGTGGTTCTCGAGGTGAAAAACCCGCAATCGAACAGAATCTCATACTCTCTCAACGTCCGCGATGGGGCTAGTTTTCACCCACGGCAGACCTTGGGTTATATCCCCTCCCTACCGCCGGGAGAGAGCCGGGTTTTTCACTACCTCGCACAAGTAGAGAGGCGGGGATGCTATCAGTTCGGACCCGTGCAACTGGTTACACGATTTCCTTTCGGTCTCTTTGAGAAGACCAGGATCATCCCGCTGCGCCAGAGCTTCATTGCATATCCCGGCGATCGTGAGACCTCATCCATACGCGCCCTGGCATCGGGGAGAGAACAAATAGGAAATAAAAAATGCCGCTGGGGAGAAGAGATCCTGGGGTTACGCCCCGCCGACCTCGAGGATGACCACAGGCTCATACACTGGCGCACCTCGGCCCGGATGGGTCAGCTCATGGTAAAGGAATTCGTAGAGGAGACCGAGCAACCCCGGCCGGTTTTCTTTGATAACCGAGGAAAAGAAGGGGAAGGGTTTGAACAGGCCGTAGAGGTTGCCGCTAGTCTCCTGCGCCTGCTCGTGGGGAGAGGAGTCCCCATTACGTTTTCCACCTGGGAGAATCACATCGAGTCAAATGCAGGCGACCGCACGATGGAAGAGGGGCTGCGTCTGTTGGCACTCATTGCACCATCCAGTGGTTCCACCACGGATGGATTCGATAAGTGGTGTAACGATACCATTAAAGAAGGCGGGGGGATCTTTCTCCAGGGGGAGGTCCTCTCCACACCCGCTCTCCCCCCCTGTGAGGTGGTCCCGCTATGACGGGCAGCAGGCAGCGAGCAGTAAAGGATACAACCGAGGATAGAGGATTGAAGATGGAAGATAGCAATACGAAAGGGGAAATTAACCGCAGATTTTCGCGCCAAGACGCCAAGACCGCAAAGAAAAACATTTTTCTATTTTCTCCGAACTTGGCGCCCTTTGCGCCTTTGCAGCTCGCCCCATGGAATAATGCCGTGAATGAAAGGATAACGCTTCTGTGGAAAGGGCATTCCACAGGGGGAGCCCCGTGGAATACCGACTCGACCGAGGTGAATTTATTCGCCCCAAGCTCTATTCCACAGGGCGAGTCACTCCTTAGCGCTATGCGTTATGCCGTTAGATAAGAGTTAGCCATGAGATTTTCCTTCGTCTTTCTCTGCTCCTCATATCTCCTGGTTGGCCTGGGCTACGTCGGCCTGCTGGTCACAGGCGAGCTCTCCTATCCCTACCTCGTGCTCGCCGGCTTCTCCATCATACTGGCGATGCTCGGGGAGGCCAGGGGAGGGACCGGATTTCTCCCCGCCCCGCTGGCAAACATCATCATGATGGGGGTGTTTGTCCTGACCATCGTCTCCATCTTCATCTTCAAGTCCCCACCCGTTCAGGAGGTGATCCATTTTCTTCTCGCCCTTCAGGCGGTGAAACTTGCCGCCCCCAAAAAGAGCCGAGACTGGCTGCAGCTCTACCTGCTGTCTTTCTTCAGCGTGGTCTCTGCCGCGGCCCTGAGCGTAGAGATATCCTTTGCGTTCATCTTCGTCGTGTATCTCTTCACCGCCCCCTGGGTCCTCGTGGTCTTCCATTTGAAAGAGGCCATGGAGAAGGCGGGAAAAGATCCGGAGGCACAAAGCCATCTTATTGGTTGGCCTCTCTTCCGACTGGTGGGAAAGATCAGCGGTTGCCTGTTTGTCTTCATGTTGATATTTTTCATCGCCCTTCCCCGATTTGGCACGGGTCTCTGGGGGGACTCGTGGTCCGGTCGCATCGGGATCACCGGATTTTCGGACCGTCTCTCTCTTGGGGATGTGGCGGAAATCAAAAAGAACAACGCAGTGGCCATGCGAGTCAACATCAGTGGGGTGGATCTCTCTAAAAAGAAGACTTACTACTGGCGTGGAATCTCCCTGGACCGATTCGACGGACGGAAGTGGGATAGAAGCGTGACGAATCTGACTCGTATCAGAAGGGTTGGGGGAAGTTACATGGTGGGAAAATGGGAAGACAACCAGCGACCCCTCCTGCGCCAAGAGATCATCCTGGAGCCCACGGGTTCGCAAGCGCTCTTTGCCATGGGAAGACCCGTCATGATCTCAGGTCGGCTCCGCCAGCTCTATCAAGACTCCATGGGGAACCTGCGCTCATTGTACCCGTTTCCCTTTCAAGTCTCCTATTCGGTTCTCTCCTATGCCAACGGCAAAGACACCGGAATTCCCGTGGGAGGTAACTTCCTGCAACTCCCTGACATCGACCCTCGTATCGCTGACCTGTCACGGCAAATCACAGCGGGGATCAATGGGCCCATGAGAAAAGCGCGAGCCCTGGAGAACTATCTCCAAAACAATTACGCCTATTCCCTAACAAATCTTTCCATGGGGAACACGGACCCCCTGGCGCGATTTCTCTTTGACGTTCGCGCGGGCGACTGCGAATACTTTTCCTCGGCCCTCACCGTCATGCTACGCAATATCGGCATTCCCGCACGAGTGGTGAATGGATATATCGGCGGAGAGTGGAATCCCTATGGGGAGTATTTCGTCATCCGTCAGAGCAACGCCCACAGTTGGGTAGAGGTCTACCTCAGAAATCGGGGATGGGTCACCTTTGATCCCACCCCTCCCTACCTCAGGAGTCCACAAAAAACCTTGTTTGCCGCCATGTCCCATTTCCTGGATTTCATCAGGATGCGTTGGTACCGTTACGTGGTCAATTTTGGCTTCAGTGATCAGTATCAAATCTTTTCTGCCCTCAGGCAAACCTCCACCTGGTTCGACCCCGGTCGGCGGAAGGCGGCCATGGACCAGCTGCGACGTTGGTTGACGGTGAAGTCGGGATGGAAAAAATTGGGCGGGTTTTTCCTTGTCTCGCTGGTGCTAGGTTGGTGGATTTGGTGGATGAGAAAGAAATTTACCTGGAAGCTCACCACCAGTCACCTTTCCCATGAGGCATCAGAGCGTTACCGTCGTCTCCTGAACTTCCTCAGAAGAAAGGGCTTCAGAAAAAAACCCGGGGATACCCCAGACGAATTCCGTCAAACAGTGGAGAGAGAAAAGAGCGGGCTGATCACAGAGTTCACCTCGCTTTACCAGGAGGCACGGTTCTCGGGACTGAGGGACTTCACCGACGGACTGCAAAGGATGGACGAGATCTTCCTCCAGCTGAGAAAATGGAAAAAACCTGCCTAGCGCGCGAGAGCCCGCTCAGTGCTGAGTTCCGAGTGCTGAGGACTGAGTCTCCTGAATATAGACAGACAGTAAGCAGTTGGCAGCTAGCAGTAATGATCCCGGAGCTGATGGCTTAAAAGTAGTCGCTTTGCGCTATGCTCCATGCTCTTTGCCCTCAACACTTAGCACTCAACACTATCTTTACTTCTTCCGGCTTACTGCCAACTGCCTACTGTCTTGCTAAAGTCCGTTGTCCTGTAGTCCGTAGTCAGTGGGCGCTTTTCTCCTAGCCCTTCGCTATTTGCTGCTCGCTGCCTAGTGCCCACTGTCTTCCTTCCCCTAGCCCCGCCTTGCGCTCTGCGCTTAGCGCTGTGCGGCCGTTCCGGCCGACCCCTATACCTCTTTCTTTTGACTCCATTTTGGACTAGATTACGCGAGCGTATCCGTGCCGTGAGGGATACAGTTTTCTTAATTGCGAGGGTCCTATGCTGCCACAGCATGATTCTTTCTACGATGTTTTCTCCAAGGCCAAAAGGATCAAGATCCGTTGGCCGGAGGGTAAAAGGCTCTGCGTGAACCTGACGGGAAACCTGGAGGCCTGGACCGAAACACCAGATCCCAAGCTGAGGAGGACCCGCCATGTGGGTGGGACCTCACCCTTGACCGCAGAGGACCTGAGGTGTCGTTATGACTTCAGAACCGCAAGCGAGAACGACTATGGGGGACGGACCGGTGTGTGGAGGATCCTGAGGATCCTCAAGAAGCATGGACTCCAGGGATCCTTCAACGTCAACGGGCTGGCTGCCATCCGCTATCCCGAGGCCGTAAAGAGGGTTCACGCCGATGGACATGAGATCGTCGGCCATAGTTACGCCGAAGATATCCAGCTGGTCCTCTTGTCGAAGGAGGAAGAAAAAGAAGAGATCCAAACCTGCATAAAAATTTTCCAAGACCTGGTAGGTGAGCGACCCTATGGGTGGCTGACCTCAGGAATGAGACACACCGAATATACCTTGGAGCTGCTCGCTCAGGAAGGTTTCCTGTGGCATGGGGACGCGGTGAACGACGATGTCCCTTATCCCATTGAGATCAAAGGTAAGACCATCATTGAGCTACCCTACCGCAACTCCATCAGCGGCCTCAACGACACGGGCATGTATCGAAGCGGCAGGACCGCGAGAGATATACTCCAGGCCTTCAAAGATGAATTCGACGTGCTCTATGAGGAATCCCAAACCGAGCCGAAGATGCTGACTCTGGCCATGCACTGTCAGATGGCCTTTCCGGCCACGGGAAAGCTCTACGATGAGGCCTTCCAATACGCCAAGTCTTTCCCCGATGTCTGGTTTGCCCGTAGGATTGACATTGCCCGCTGGATTTTGGAAAACAGACAATAACGATCCCGGGATAGAAAAGTACCCCAATGGCGGAAGAAAAATCTATCGAGTGCAAATCCTGCTATGAGCTATTCTTGGAAAAAGAGGGGTTGCCCATCAATCGATACGACTGGCAGGAGGGAAGCATCGTTGTTCCTCCAGAGCTATGGTTTCACCAACACTTCAATGCCAGTGCGACACCGGCTCGCTATCTCGCGCTGCGTTGGGGAAGCAGGAAGAACCCGTTTCTTACGGAGTTTAAAACCGATGAGAGCGTCAAGGAAGGCGGGGACCAGATCTAATATGAAGACGAAGATCTCCAAGTTCGAACAATGTTCGAGGAGGCCGTCCGCGAAGCTGGCATGGAAAGCAAATTGGCAAGGTTTTACGTTTAGAAGATGACACGCCCTGTGGAATAGCACATGGGGTGAACAGTTCGAACTGGATCGAGTCGGCATTTCACGGGGCGAGCCCCGTGAAATAATGCCGTGAATGAAAAGATAACGCTTCTGTGGAAAGGATATTCCACGGGGCGAGCGCAAAGGACACCAAGTTCGGAGGACAACAGAATTCTTTAAGAATATAACCGTAGAGACGCAGAGTACGCTGAGGTCAAACAGTGCTGAGTAGCGAGTGCTGAGGACTGAGTGGAGAGCGGGTTAGGGGTAGGGAGTAGGGAAGAAAGTGTAAAGTGTTGAGCAGAAGGCAGTATGCAGCGTGCAGTAGGCAGAATTATCTCAAAACTTAACACGCAACACTTCTTAGCTGAAAGCTGACGGCTGAGAGCTGATAACTTAAAAGTGAACGCTTTGCGCTATGCCGAATAAAGGAGATACCTATGGCTAGGTCTTTTGAAGTTATTGATGCCGATGGGCATATCACGGATGGAGACGATGAGGTCCGAGAGTACATGGAGGCCCCCTACCGTAACCGGCGCGTGACCATTTACCCTAGAGACAATTGGGACCGCTCCATTGCCGGAACGTTGGGCGCAAGCGCCAAGGATGCCAGGAGCTGGCTCAATGCAATGGATCAAGGGGAGATGTCGACCTCAGTTCTTTTCCCCACCAGCGGTCTAGGCTTTGGTTGGATCCGCGAGCCGGATTTTGCCGTGGCCCTGGCGCAAGCCTATAACAACTTCGTCTCAGAAAAATTTCAGAAGGAAAGCCCAAGGCTCAAGGGGATCGCCCTGGTCCCATTCCAAGACGTGCCCGAGGGAGTAAAAGAACTGCGCAGGGCGGTTAAGGAGTTAGGTCTGGCGGGTGTGATGCTACCCGCGGTGGGACTACGCAAACCGTTGGGCGACCAAGACTACTGGCCCATTTACGAGGAGGCGGAAAAGCTGGACTGCATGCTGGCAGTCCACGCGACCGTCCGGGGTCCCCATTACTTCGGTGCCGATCTCTTCGACCAATTCATCGAGGTGCACACCCTATCCCATCCCTTTGCCCAAATGATGCAGATGACCAGCATCATTATGCGAGGTGTCCTGGAAAAGTTTCAAAACATCCGCATAGCCTTCATGGAAGCGGGGTGCACCTGGGTCCCCTACTGGATGGGGAGGATGGACGAGGAATGGGAGAAGCGCGGCAAGGTGGAGGCCCCCCTCTGTAAAAAGAAACCCAGCGAATACATCAAAAGCGGACGGGTTTACCTCCATGCGGAAGACTACGAACCTTTCATCGGCGCCACGGCGGAAATACTAAATCCAAACACACTCTACTACGCCTCTGATTGGCCCCACTGGGATAGCGAATTTCCTGCAAACATCGATCACCTGGCGAACCGAAAAGACCTGGACACTGAGTCTAAGAAGTGGCTCCTGGCAGACACAGCAAAGAGGCTGTACAACTTACAATAGTATTGAACTCAAATAGCAAAGCGCATAGCGAAATCAGTAAGCAGCAAGCAGACAAGCAAAAGAGACAAACCGAAAGACAGGAAACAGTATGCAGGAGGCAGTGAGCAGTAGGCAGATAGCAGCAAATAGCGAAGACCTAGGAGAAAAGCGACAATGGTCAACGGACTACAGGACTACGAAATTTAGAAAGACAGCGGACAATTGGCAGTAGGACGCTATGCGTAAATCGCTAATCTTCACTCAGTACTCAGTACTTTTCACTGATCTGCTGATCGCTGACGGCTGAAAGCTCTTAACGCTATGCCGTTTGCGCCATGCGCTTAGCGATTTAGCTTCAGCAGTAAATAAATGACTGTCTTTGATGATTTACGTAAAACGGTCTATTGAGACTCGGAGAAGGGAGTAGGGACTATGGCTGACGGACGCAGTGAAGCTTTTGACCAGAGGTGGGGGACTTATCACGCGGAGGAGTGGGCAGATGCGATTGTCGCATCCATGAAGCTCGGAGGGATAGACAACCTATACTTCGTATCTGGGTCTGAGACCGCATTCTACCAGGAGAGTATAGCCAAGGCCCATGAGCGCGGGTGGCCGGCGCCACGACTCGTTACTGTGTTGCACGAAGGGGTCGCGTTGAATGCGGCCTTGGGCAACGCCATGGTCACGGGCCAGCCCGCTGCCACCTCCGTGCACGTGGACGTGGGAACCTTCAACTACGGTGGGGGCATACACAACGCATGGCGAGGTTCGTATCCGGTACTCATGACCGCCGGCAACGGGCCACGCGCCTATCCCGGTTCCATGCCGGGGGCGCGCAACAGTGCCGTGCAGTGGATACAGGAGCCGCGGGACCAGGGAGAAATCGTGCGGCAGTACACAAAGATGGACCACCGCATGGAGCACGAGGACAATCCCGGCTACATGATCAGCAGGCTGTTGCAGGTGGCCATGAGTGAGCCGAGGGGGCCCGTCTACCTGACGGTGCCGCGGGAATCGGCCATGATCCCTATCCCGGGGACCACACGATTTCCGACCCGCGATGAGTTGGGTATCGCACGCCCCGCATGGCCAGACCCGAGTGATGCCCGAAAGGTGGCTGAGTGGCTCATCAAGGCTGACAACCCTCTCGTCATCACCTCAAACTCTGGTCGAAACCCGGAGTCGGTGCAAGAGCTGGTACGACTGGCTGAGCTTTTGGGACTCCCCGTGCAGGAGGTAGGTCGATCGGCCGATCAAATGAATTTTCCCACGACCCACCCGCTATACAGGACAGGACCCAATCCCCAGGACGCCGACATGATTTTGATATTTGAATCGCCGGTCCCCTACATGCCGCCGGCGGGGAACCCTCGGCCCGGCACAAAGGTTGTATGGGTTGATGTAGACCCCGTCATGTCCCGTTACAAGACCTTGGATACTCAAGCTGACCTATGGCTGCCCGTCACTGCTGCGGCGGCGGCCCGTGCGATCTACGAGGCCGCAACTGGCATGCTCACACAGAGTGACATGACCCGGATCTCAGACCGGCGCGCCCGGATGGAGGAAAAAAAGCGTGAGATCAATGCTACGATAGAGAGGCAGGCCCAGGAGGCAGGCAAGCGGAAACCTCTGCACCCTCGTTGGGTCGCCTACCAGATGGGTAAAATCCTGGAACCGGACAGCATCCTGCTGGACGACTCGCTGAGCAACTCACGCAACGTACAGACCTATCATCATCGAGACAAGCCCGGGACCTATTTTAAAAGTGGCGGGTCTTCCGGTGGCTGGGGCAGCGGTGCAGCCTTGGGCGCAAAATTTGGGAAGCCTGAGAGCGACGTGGTCCTCGCCACTGGAGACGGGTACCTGATGTTTGGCAGCCCCATCTCAGCCTACTGGTGCGGGGCCCATTATAAGGTGCCGTTTTTAACTGTCGTGTTCGTCAACCGTTCCTACTCCACGGGTACGAGTAATGTGTCGCATACCTACCCAGACGGCGTAGTGGTAAAGTCCGGCAACTTCGAGGGGGGTGTCTTCGACCCACCGCCGGATTTTGCCAAGCTAGCCGAGGCGGCCAACTGCTACGGTGAAACGGTGCGGGAGCCGGAAGAGGTGGCCCCGGCCTTACAGCGTGCCTTGAAGCAAGTGCATAACGGTACGCCGGCGCTCGTTGCTATGATGCTACCGACACCTATGGAGGAAAGTAAACTCGCGAAGAAATGAATCATTGAACAGGGCGGGATGCCATTCTAATAATATCCCGCCCTATGGGACGTAACTAGGTAGGTTTAGACAGACCGTTGAAGCTGAATCGCTAAGCGCGTAGCGCAAAAGGCATAGCGTTAAAGGCTTGCAGCCGTCAGCGATCAGCAAATCAGTGAAAAGTACTGAGTGCTGAGCAGTCAGAATTGAGGTTCGATAGTCCTGCAGTTATTAGTCCGTTGTCGCTCCGCGCTTTGCTGTCTTCCCTTAACCCTGTCTTCATCTCTTCCCGCTTAACACTTTACACTTAAACTGTCTTCCCCGCACCCTCCACCCAACTTCCTCCCCACTCAGTCCTCGGCACTCGCTACTCAGTACTGCTCGCGCTTTGCGCCATGCTCTTTGCTATTGCCGGTCTGAGGATATGGTTTTCAACAGGCTCTACAGACCGGGTATGCAGAGCTCCTGTCGAGTCACCTTGCCTGGGAAGACATCCAGACATCTCCCCTCCTCTACCACCACCTCTCCATTGACCACCACCGCTCCCACTCCGGGGGGATGGCGATGGACCTCATGGCTATCCACCTTCTCCGGGAGACGATCACTCACCAGATCCTTAATCTGATCCGGATCAAAGACCGTGATGTCTGCCGGCCAGCCAAGTTTTAAATGTCCACGATTGAGTCTAAGCTTCGAGGCGGGATGACCCGTTAACTTCCAAACTGCCTCCTCTAACGGAAAGAGCTTCTTCTCCCGACACCAGTAGCCAAGGATGCGCGCCGTGGTCCCGTGCCAGAAAAAGCGGTTCAAATGAGCTCCAGCATCGGTCCCGATGAGTCCCTGCGGGGACTTAATCATATCCGCCAGGATCTCCATATTGCCATTGGCCAAGCCCTTATACAGGAAACGGGAACGAAGATCATCTCGGAGCCAAGTGTCAAAAAAGGTATCCACAGGAGACTTTCCAGTGGCTCGAGCCACCTCTTCCACGCTCTTCGTCTCCAAGGATTTGAGACTCTCCTCCTCCATCCGATCAAAAATCATGTTGCCCCACCCTAGCCACTCGGGAAAGTCAGGCTTGCCAACACCTTCTATCCTCTCCTTTTCCAGTTTGGTCCTCACGTTCTTGTCTTTCAGGTGGTGGGATAGTCCTTCAGGGGACTTCTTAATGGTTTCCCAAGTTGGCAAGCCATCAAGCAAGAAGCAGTCATCGATCCCAAACCGCCTGATATGCTGATAGGGGATAACGATTCCACTGATGTCTTTCCCTCTCTTCTTGGCCTCCTCCAGGTATGCCATGCCACGAGGGCCCTCGTCTTTTATCCCCGGATGCTGCCTGAACTCATTGCCGATCATGTTAGCGTTAATCTTATTCACCAGCTCTGTCATACCACTGTCGGGTTTGAGTAGGTTGCCAAAACCGTTAAATTGAAAACAGCCACCGTACTCGCCTGCCAGGTTGCCGAGTGCTACAATCTCGTCTTGACTGGCAAAGGTGCTGGGGGTACCGGCATGTACTGCAGGCCCTCCCCGCGGGCTCGAAGAAAAACCAATGGCCCCGGCATCGAGCCCTTCCTTCACCGTCCTTTTCATTGCCTCGAGCTCTTCCGGGGTCGCCTCCCTCTCGTAGGCCGCCTCTCCCATCACCGAAAGCCGCACCGGGGAATGGGGGACGAAGGCACCAACGTTAATCCCAACCTTCCCTTTAAAGTAGTCCAGATATTCAGGGAAGGTCTTCCACTTCCACTCTTTGTCGTCGATGTAGTCGTCCAGTACCCTGCGCAGATACTCCACAAGGACCTTTACCGGCTCGCTCCCCGATGGCACAGGGGCGACGGACGCACCACAGTCGCCAATGACCACCGTGGTCACACCAAAATTCACCACCGGATTTCCATGGGGATAGAGAACGAGAAAGAGGTCCATGTGGGTGTGAGGGTCGATGAACCCCGGTGAGACCACCTTGCCGCGGGCGTCTATTTCTTTGCGGCCACCACTTTGCTGCTTTCCGATGGCAGCGATCTTTCCCCCCTCCACCGCAACATCCGCCTCATAGGCTGGGCTCCCGGTTCCGTCAATAACCATACCGTTACGAATCACCAAATCATACGCCATGGTATTTACCCCCTTCTACTGATGCCTTAACATATTACTTAGCCGCAGATTTACGCCGATCAACGCAGACTGATAACAGCAAAGCGCATGGCACATAGCGTTAAGAGCTTTCAGCCGTCAGCGATCAGCTATCAGATAAGAAGTGTTGAGTGTTAAGTCTTCAGTGTTAAGGATTGATCGCCAGCGAGTTTTCGAATTAGATTATTTTCTTCCGCTTAACACTTTACACTTAACACTATCTTCACTTCTTCCTGCTTATTGCCAACTGTTTCTATAGTTACGAGGACTGAGTGCTGAGCGCTCGAGCA
>Ga0114947_10000819_pt1 | contig 11172 bp, 6 predicted proteins | sample CR02metaG_FD_99656 | JGI IMG/M metagenome (GOLD analysis project Ga0114947, IMG submission 99656) | Deep subsurface microbial communities from Mariana Trench to uncover new lineages of life (NeLLi) - CR02 metaG | ecosystem: Environmental > Aquatic > Marine > Ocean trench > Sediment ...
ACAGGAGGGTAGCGGCTAGCCACATCATCGGCCTGCTATCCTCGCTCCCGCTCCCTCCGGATTCTTTCGATCTCCACCCGATCGCCCTTCTCGTAGGCACGGTTGGCGCGCGCCATGAGATCCGTGAGGTGCGCCCGATCATCCTCGTCCGATGCCCTGTCGGGATGAAGGCTCTGTGCCGCTTGGCGAAACGTCTTCTTCAGCACCTTCCTCTCGCGCCTCCGCTCCTCCGAGACGACGTCTCCCAGCGGACGACCGGACAGATACTCCTCGGCCCAGCTGGCCGGCACCGCGAGCACCGGGCACGGCCCACGGCGAATCACTCGCTCCGTGTGGCTCCCTCTCAGCGCGTCGATGAGGACATCGCGCCCGTCCGTCGTCATCACGATCAGGTTGGCGGACGATCTATCGGCTTCGGCCACGATCTCGTCCGGGGCTTCTCCCTGGCGAACCTCGCTCGTCCACTCGACGGCCGAATCCTCCGGGATGTGGACCTCCGGCACGTTCGCGGCGTCTCCGACGTGCAGGAGGGTCACTCCAACGTCCCCGCCGGCCACCCTGGCCATCCTGGCCGCGAACTGCACCGCCGGCTGGGGGCTGGGCGTGTGGGCGATCGGCACCAGGATCCGACTCAGCGTGAGCCGCCCACTGCCGGCGGAGACGAACCCACGGCCACCGTCCGGCACGAACAACGTCATCGTCTCGGAGCGCTGGGCGATGTTCTCGGCTGCCGACCCTTTGAGCCAGCGCCGCAGTCCCTGCCGCCCGCCGGTGGCAAGGACGATCAGATCGATCGCGTGGTCCTCCAGGTATCCGAGGCACGCGGCGAGAGGATTCTTCTCCTTGGAGATGACCTTCTTCACCCTCACCGCCAGCTGATCGAACACGGCCGAGCGCGGGCTCCCCGCCTCCAACATCCCCCAGCGCTCGAGGGTTGTGCGGACGGAGGGGAAGCTGTCCCAGCTCTTCGATCGATTGCCCCCGGCGTGGAGGATCGTCAGGCTGGTCTTCCGGATCAGCGCGATCGCCAGGGCGTGCGCGAAGGCCTGCTGGCTCGCCTTCGAGAAGTCGGTGGGATGCAGGACCGAGTTGACAAGCGGGAGGTCATAACGGTCGACCACGACGTACTCCTTATTGGATTCTCCACGATGCCCGTGCCGCCGCTCATTACGCCGGCGAGGCGCTCGAGGCAAGTGCGGGGCCGGCGGGTCGCCGGGCGCAGACCCTCTCGATTTGCATCGAGCGGGCTCTTCCGCTATACCGAAAGTCAACCGAAACCGAGGTGAGAAAGATCGTGGTCAAGCCTTCCTTTCAGCACGAGCGGATCCTTCCCCGCCTGATCGAGGAGGAGATGAAAGACTCGTTCATCGACTATTCGATGAGCGTGATCGTCCAGCGCGCCCTTCCCGATGCCCGCGACGGGCTCAAGCCCGTGCACCGCCGCATCCTGTACGCCATGCACGAGATGGGGCTCCGTCCGGATCGTCCGTACAAGAAGAGTGCGACGGTCGTCGGGGATGTTCTGGGCAAGTACCACCCACACGGTGACAGCGCGGTCTACGACACGCTCGTGCGCATGGTGCAGGAGTTCTCGCTCCGCTACCCGCTTCTCGACGGACAGGGTAACTTCGGGTCGATCGATGGCGACAGGCCGGCTGCCTACCGTTACACCGAGGTGAGGCTGGCCCCGATCGCGCTCGAGCTCCTCGCCGAGATCGAGCTCGACACGGCGGACTGGCGGCCCAACTTCGACGGCCGCCTCCAAGAGCCCGAAACCCTGCCCGCCCGTCTCCCCCACCTGCTGCTGAACGGTGCCGACGGCATCGCCGTCGGGATGGCCACCAAGATCCCCCCACACAACCTGCGGGAGCTTCTGAGCGCCGCCGACCATCTGATCGACCACCCGGAGTGCGAGGTGGCGGATCTCATGAGCCACGTAACCGGCCCCGACTTCCCAACGGGCGGCTACATATGGGGCCGGGATGGGATCCGGCAGGCGTACGAGACGGGCCGCGGGCTCGTGGAGATGCGCGCCCGCATCCACGTCGAGGAAGGCGCGTACGGCAAGCGCCTGCTGGTGATCACCGAGATCCCCTACCAGGTCAACAAGACCCGCGTGATCGAGCAGATCACCAAGATGGTCCGGCAGGGCCGTTCCGACGCGATCAGCGACCTTCGCGACGAGTCGGACCGGGATGGCATTCGTCTGGTGATCGAGCTCAAGCGGGACGCCGACCCCCGGAACGTTGTCGAGACGCTCTTCAAGAGGACACAGCTCCGGACCACCTTCGGCGTCATCATGCTGGCGCTTCACGAGGGCCGCCCACGGGAGATGACCCTGAAAGAGGCCCTTCAGTACTTCATCGACTTCCGCCTGGAGGTGATCCGGCGGCGGGCCACCTACGAGCTCGGGCAATCGGAAGAGCGGGCCCACATCGTTCGCGGGCTCCTCACGGCGCTCGACGCGATCGACCGGGTGATCGAGATCATCCGCGGTTCCCGCGAGCCGAAGTCCGCGGCGAGCAGGCTCCGGAGGGAGCTCAAGCTGACCGAACCCCAGGCGGAGGCGATCCTGGCCATGCGCCTCTCTCGGCTGACCGCTCTGGAGCACCGGAAGCTCGATGGAGAGCTGGGCAAACTCGAGGCACGGATCGCTGAGCTGCATCAGCTGGCCGAGCACGAGGAGCATCGCAAGCAGAGCCTGCGCTCCGAGCTCTCCCGGCTGACTTCGCTCTTTGGCGACGGCCGACGAACCGAGATCCTGGAGGGTGACAGCTTTCCCCTCCCTTCGGGCGGAGCGGACGGCGCCGTGCTCGTGCTCCTCAGCCGGCGCGACTACGTAAAGGCGCTTCCGATCCGAGCCGGCGCCGGGCTCTCGGGAGCCGAGGCGATCGAGAGCCGTGCCGGCGACTACGTCCGCCGTGCCTTCTTGTGCCGGGGCAGCGACCGGTTGCTGATCGTGAGCGCTGCGGGCAGCGCCTACACGCCCCACGTCTCCGACCTGCCGCTGGAGACCCGGAGCTCGCGTGGCCGTGCGCTCTCCGAATTCGTCGCCCTCGCCGCGGACGATCGAGTGGTGTCCGCAACTCCGGTCGGCGAGTGGAAGGACCGTTTTCTCGTGACGGTGACCCGGAAGGGTCAGGTGAAGAGAACCGAGCTCGCCGAGTACGCAAACGCCCGGGCCGGCGGCATCATCGGCGCGGGACTCAGCGGAGACGACGAAGTGGTGGCGGCCCTCGTTACCGACGGCTCCGCGGAGCTCGTCCTCGCCACCCGTGCCGGGAGGGCCATCCGCTTCGCGGAGCAGGAGATCCGGCCGATGGGACGCAGCGCTCGTGGGGTTCGCGGCATCGACATGCCAGCGGGCGACGAGGTGGTGGCGGCCGAGGCGCCCCATCGAGACGCCAGCTTCTGCTTGGCAACGACGCTCGGCTACGGCAAGCGGCTCCCCCTCACGGAGCTTCGCCTGCAATCGAGGGCCGGCAAGGGCGTGGGCATCCTTCCAGACCGCGATAAGGCCGGAGACCTGGTGGGCTTCGTCGAGCTGCGAGGCGACGACCGGCTGATGTGGGAGCTGGACTCCGGGGAGCTCGTGGCCAGCGATGGGAACCGGCTCCAGCCGCGTTCGAGGCGGGCCGCGACGGTCCGGGTCCTCAAGGGATTGAAGGGGGAAGCGGTGGTCCGTGCCCTCCACGTCGCTGCAGTCGGGCAGAACGCCGGCGAGGACGCTTCTGTCGCAGAGGACGCCTCCGTCGCGGAGGAGGTGCAGGCCGAGCTCGAGCTGGCTCCGGATCGCTGACGCGCCGCGCAGCTCAGGAACGCCCCGCAAGTCGGCCGCGCCTGACGGGCTTGGCGGCAGCCGCGTCTGGCGATTGGACCACACCCCGGCGTAGGATACCGGCCTCGCCTTCGCCGACGGGAAGCGCCGGTGGAAGCGGTCGCCGGAGCGCCCACAGACGCCGCTGAAGCGGAGGTTCCCATGCGAACAGCCCTGAGCACCGCCATCGTCGCACTCGCCGCCGCATCGATCGCCTGCGGCCCACAGGGTCGTCGAGAAGCGGTCGAGCGTGATTCGGCCGTCCTCGTCGCCGAACGGCTCATGGATGCGCTCGGAGGCGAGAAGGCGTGGGAAGAGACCCGGTTCGTCAGCTTCCGGTGGATCGTGGAGCGAGAGGGCGAGGTCGTGGCGGACCGGAAGCACGCGTGGGACCGATACACGGACGAGTACCGGCTCGAGTTCGCGCGCGGCGAGGATACGACGCTCGCATACTTCAACGTGCTCAGCATCAAGCACGACAGCATCCCGGTCTCGGGCGACGTCTGGGTAGACGGGAACAGGCTCGAAGGCGCGGCTCGCGACTCGGCCCTCCAGCGGGCGTACGGGATCTTCATCAACGACACCTACTGGCTGCTGATGCCCTTCAAGTGGAGGGATCCGGGCGTCCACCTCGCGTACGAAGGCCTTCAAGAGCTATCGGACGGGCGGACCTATCCCACGGTGCACCTCACGTACGACGAGGGTCTCGGCGTCACCGAGGACCAGTTCTGGGGATTCGTCGATCCGGAGACGGGGCTTCTGGCCGCCTGGCAGTATCACCTCCAGGATCGCGACGCCAAGGGTTCGATCGTCTGGTGGCGTGACTGGGAGCAGGTGGGGCCGGTCCGCATGGCCATGGATCGCCGGTGGGAGGATGGGGACGCCCGGATCTACTTCGCGGACGTGGTGGCGAGCCGCGAGGTCCCCGAGGAGATCTTCGCGCGTCCCGGCCAGTCGCGTCCCGGCCAGTCGCGTCCCGGCCAGTGAGGAGCCCCTCCTCTTCGGCGGCTCGAGCCTGACTTCCGTCGCTTGAGGCGTACGGCCGAACACATACGCGCGCCTGAGGATGAGGGGCGTCTCTATCGCCGCGGTGTCTACCGCCCGCTCTCCGAAGAGGGGCTGGACGACGCCCCGCCCACGGCAGGCTTCCCGGTGCGCGGCCACGGTCCTCCGTACAAGAGATACGGAGAGGTCCCGCGGGTGCCGCGGCTCCGGCACCTCGTGGGCCCATCGGTCGTAGCCCTGGGGATGGGACTCGGCGCCGGCGAGTTCCTCTTGTGGCCCAACCTGGTGACGGTGAACGGCTACTCGATCTTGTGGCTCTTCTGGGTCGGGGTGCTGACGCAGTTCGTCGTGATCAGCGAGATCGAGCGCTGGACGATCGCCACGGGCGAGTCGGTGTTCAGCGGCATGGCCCGGCTCGACCGCTGGGCGTTCTGGCCATGGTTCTTCCTGATCGCCACGCTCGCGAGCTTCTTCTGGCCCGGATGGGCCTCCCAGTCCGCGGTCTACACGGGCCAGATCGTGTCCGCCGTCACCCACGTCACGGTTCCGTGGCAGCCGATCGCGCTGCTCATGCTGGCGTTCATCTGGTTCGGCCTCGCCGTGTCGAAGATCGTGTACAACGCCCTGGAGCGCTTCGAGATCGCCCTCGTTCTGGGCTTCTTCCCCCTCCTGGCCGTCGCCCTCATCGTGGTGGGCTTCCTGCCGGAAGACATGCTCGCGCTGCTGCAGGGCGCCGCATCCGTCGGAAGCGCGCCGAAGTCCCTGCTCACCGGAGCGCAGTTCCCCACGCTCCTCATTGCCGTGGCCTACGCCGGATCCGGCGGCACGCTGCTTCTGGCCCAATCGCTGTGGCTGCGGGACAAGGGCTTCGGGATGGCCGCCTACCAGGGCCGCATTGCAGGCATTCGAGGAGAGAACGAGGAGATCTCGGCAACCGGCTTCGCCTTCGATTCGTTCGGCGATCCGACGCCGCTGGCCCGCTTCCTGGCGTGGGTGCGCACCGCCGAGCGCGAGCTCCTGGTGACCTTCGTCGTTCTGATCCTCGTGAGCGTGGTGATCACGAGCATGCTCGTGACCTCGACCCTGGGCACCGGCAACTCGGAGCTGGCGGGAGACCTGACGCGGATGGTGGCCCTGCAGGGAGAGGCGCTGGAGCGCTCGGGCGGCCTCTGGCTCCGAGTCGTCTTTCTCCTCGGCGGCGCCCTCGTTCTCTTCTCGACTCAGCTGGGCATCGTGGACACCGTCACGCGAATCACCGGAACGATCTTCTACGAGCGTTACGGGCAACACACCAGCTTCTGGACGCTCAAGCGGGCATTCCTCTTCTTTCTGACGGTCTTCGTCCTGGCCTCCATGGCGATCATCCTGGCCTCCTGGCGGGGCGGTCACGCCATGGACCGGCTCCAGCCCGACTTCCTCGTGCTGATCGCCGGGCCGTTCACGATCGCGAGCATGTATGCGTTCGCGCTCGTCGTGGGCTACATGAACGCTCGCCGACTCCCCGATCCTCTGGCGACACCACTCTGGAAGCGCCTCGGGATGATCTGGGCAGGGGTGCTCTGGGGGTGGTTTACCGCCGAACAGCTGAGCCGCGCGGTGCTTTCGAGGATCGGCGCGCCCACACCACTCATCGAGTCGGTGGCTCTGCACCCCGTTAGAGTCGCGCTGTACGGGCTGTGGATCGTGTCGCTCCTCTGGTTCGGCTGGCGGATTCTCGGGCCGCGTCAGGGGGATCCAGGAGCCCGGGTCGGGGTGTACACAGAGAGTTGAAGTTGTCCATCATGCGGCCGATCCCTATTGTTTTGCGGCCTTCGACAGGGTGTCGGAGCGGCGGCAGGGTGTCGGAAGAGCTATCGAGAGAGCGCAAGAGGCACTTCGGAACGTTGCACCCCCTCATGACCCAGCCTTCCACGATCCGGATCGCCCTGGTGGGCGTCCTGCTGGCGGCCGCCCCTGCAGCTGGAGTCGCGCAGGAGGTCCAGCGTGTGGCGGCACCGTCCACCGTCCAGCGGTCCGCGGCCGAGGGACGACGTCTGGCCGAGCAGAACTTCGCTCTGCGGCAGGCTTTGCGCGCGCTCGAGCGGATCGGCCCGGAACCGAGCCGAGTTACCCTCTACATCACGCAGAAGCAGGACGATGAGCGATGGCGGGTCTACTTCGGCTCGCTGGACTTCGCTCGCCGGCAGTTCAGGGTGGCGTACGTGGCCGCGCAGGCCGCCCCCGGAAGCGAGGAGTTCGTCGTCACAAGCTACCCGGAGGATGTCCCGGCGAACGAGTTCGTGTCCCGTGCCGCCATGGCCCTTATGACCGCCCTGAACGCGTTCGAGCCTCCGCGCCTCACGTTCTTTCCGCACGTCTTCCACGAGAGTGATGGGAGGTGGGTGACCTACTTCCTGCCGGAGATGGTGCCGCCCGGCCGCATGCCCCAGCAGGTCGATTCCCGCATCGTGGTGTCTCCGGACACACGTAGGGTGCTCGAATCGACCCGATTTTACGCAGAGATCAGCTTCAGCGTGGAGTTCGACGGCCCGGCGGCTGCCCGCATGAGGACGCGTAGGGAGCTTGCCTCACTCGAGCGCTTCCTGACCTACTACGTGCCGCGAGCGGCGGCGCATCCGTCCGTTGCCCCCCTGGCGCTCCTGTTGGCCTATTACTCCTGCTCCATCACCCCACCGCAGCTCGCACCCAGCTGCTGGCGCTGACGGCTCCTACTCGAAGTCGCCGGGCACCGCCTGAGCCATCCGCTCCTCGAACTCCTCGGGCTTCCTGAACCGGCTCATGTCGAGATCGAACTCCGGGCGCTCCGCCGGCTGAAGCTTCTCCAGCAGCTCGCTCGCCTCGCGCTTCGATAGGCCGAGCCCCGCCATGTCCTCGGGTCCGAGGACCTTGGCATCCTCTCGGGGCGCGATCCTGCCGTCCCGCACCTCCAGCAGGCGACGAAGCGCCTCGAGCTCGCCATAGCTCAGCCGGGCACCGCACACCTGGTAGTCGACCCACGCCTCGTAGCTCAGGGGGGCGACGCGCTTGAGCATGCCGGCCATCACGATCGCGAACTGCCGGATCTCCCACTGAGCGTGCGGGTCGACGCGCAGGGTGAGGAAGTGGATCAGGTTGTGGAGGTCGATCTTCCAATACCACTGCGTGTACGTCGAGAGCGGCAGGTCGATCCGGGCCAGCTCCCGGGCCACATCCTCGCCCAGCAGCCACTCGTACGCGCCTGCCGCCGCCGCGCGTGCCTCCTGCCAACCCTCGATCGCCTTGCGGTACGTCTCACGCGCCACGGACTCGGCCTCACGTCCCTGGCGGTTGCTGTGGCTCTGGGCCGCCACCTGCTCGGGCTCAGGCCGGTAGAACAGAAGCGGCATCAGACTATAGCGGCCGCTGTACTCGTTTACCGAGTTGTGCGTCACGATCCCGTCGGCGATGAAGTTGTGGTGCGGCCCCTCCACCTCGAGATCATACGTCTCCCTCAACCCGACATCCTCGAACCTTTCGATGCGCACGAGCTTCGGCTCCCGGCCGTTCACCTGGACGTAGTGGTCGCCGCGGTCCCAAGCGGCTCTCCCCCCTCCACCCTCGAGACCCACTGCATCGCGCAGCGTGCTCCAGCCGTCCGCGAACAAGAACCGATGGTCAGCGGTGGCGGCAATCTGCTTGCCGTCTGCCAAGACCATCCGAAACACGGGCTTCGGACCGTTTCGGTATACGTCGACAAGTCTCGTACGCTGAATACGGAGCGTGTCTTCGTTCAGCTGGCGAAGTCTCATTCGGCGCAGACCGTCGCGGCGAGAGTGCCAGACATCTTCAATCTTGAGCTTGTAGGCCTGGTTGTCGCGCCGGTGAACGCCGCCGGGAGGATCGAAGTACACTTCCGTCCCTTCGGCCAGACATGCCGTGCGGTGCCGGATCCACTGGCGGGCCACGAAGATCGGCATCGCGCAGTGGAACTTGAACTCCACCATCTCGCTCGGCGTCGTGTGGAGGTGGCGACGGAGATAGCGGACGAGGCCGCGGGTCTGGCTCTGCGACCGCGTCCCGTACCCATAGCTCACGCGCGCCGCCCGCTCAATGCTCTCGTCCGAACCCATGTAGTCGATCAGCGACACGAAGCCGTGGTCGAGCACCGGGTAGTAGAGGCCGAGGATCTCCTCAGCGGCGGGAACCGTCGGTCGCTTCGTCTCCATCGTTCCTAGAAGGTCGCTGAAGAACCCTGGCGGGCCGGCGGACCGCGCCTACACGTCCAGGTTCTTCACGTAACGGGCGTTCTTCTCGATGAACTGGCGCCGGGGCTCGACGTCGCCGCCCATCAGCCGCTCGAACAGCAGGGATGCCTCCGTGGCCTCATCGATCATCACGCGAAGCAGCGTCCGCTTCTCCGGATTCATCGTCGTTTCCCAGAGCTGGTCGGGGTTCATCTCTCCAAGTCCCTTGTACCTCTGTACGGCGAGCCCGCCCTTGGCGCCGTCGAGCCTGGCGACGAGCTCGTCCCGCTCGTCGTCGGAGTAGCAGTAGTACTCCTGCTTTCCCTTCTGGATTCGGTACAGCGGGGGCTGCGCGATGTACACGTAGCCGGCCTCGATGAGCTCCTTCATCTGCCGGAAGAAGAACGTCAGGAGCAGGGTCCGGATATGGGCGCCGTCGACATCAGCGTCGGTGTTGTGGCAGCAGATCCCGCCGAGACCCGCCACGAAGTTCTCGTCGCCCTCGACCGAGAAATCGTAGACGTACCCGTTCGACGCTTGAACCTCGCGGATGGAGCGAATCGGAATCCCCATGAGGTCTCCATCGATGGATCTGAAGGTTGGGCCAACCTCGCGCCGTTCAGACTCGAGCTTCTCTTCGATCGCGCGTGATCCTGGAAGGCCCTCCCACACCTGCCGGACGCGGCGCAGATCCCCTCGCGACCCGACCACGAGCCGCCAGGAGGTCTGCCGGGTGACGGGTGCCGCGCCGGGAACCTCGCGCACGGCGTCATCCGGCTCCCGTTCCGAGATCGAGGCGGTCACTCCGAACGAGGCGCACAGGTATCCGAGCCCACTGGCCAGATCCCGCGAGGAGGTCGCAAACGCCATGCGCCCGCGCGAAAGCGTCCCGCCACCCATCAGGTAGCCGCGCAGGAACGTGGCACGCAGCTCCAGCGAGACGTTGAACACGAGGTCCGGAATCCGCTTCGTCGTGGCCGTCGCCCCGCGGAAACCGAAGGCCTCGAGCCACGCCAGCGCCGCAACCCGGTTGGCGATCCGGAGCTCGGTCACCCGGTTGGCGGAGCGGTACAGGGTCGGCTCGACGCCGAAGACCGTCCGTACCGCTCGCCGGATCTCCGGCAGGAGAGTCTCACCCCTCGTTCCGATCGCCCAGCGGATGCCGCTCCGCGCCGAGCATGACCCTTCAGCAGCGTAGAAGCCGAGCAGGAGCATGAGCTCCGGCGTGACATCCAGGAACCTGGGTGTCTCCTGGTTCGCGTAGCGGGTCGGTGCGAGCGACAGGTCCTCGCGATCTCCAAGCCAATCGAGATCCTCTGGCCCGAAATCCGCCAGGCGAGCACACGGCGCCGTCGCCACCTCGTTGGCGTGCTCCCGCCTCACTCGCGAGCCACACCAGTCTTCGACGGCCGAACCGTGCACCCAGACCTGACCGGCGAGATCGGCCGACCGGTGCAGCAATCGAAGCACGTCGATCCGCGACGGAGCGTCCTGGGGGAAGTGGATCGACCGGGGTGCCACCAGCAGGTCGCCAACCTCCAGCTCGTCTCCGCGCTTCAGCCGGACCCGGTCGCCCTCGAGCGCGAACACGCTGTGGCTGGCGGTGACGCGGACAGACCGCCCGCAAGCCGTCCTCACCTCGTACAGCGGTTCCTCGAGCTCGTGCCGGATCACGCTCTTGATGGGCCGAAAGCGCGTGCGGTGATCCTCCAGCCCGAAGCACAGCACGTCACCCACCGGTGCATTGGACAACACCCTGGACGGGGCGTCGTCCAGGCCGAACGCCGACAACGCCGCATCGATGAAGGCTCCGATCTCGGTCATCCGGACGCCGTGGTCGTCTCGCACGAACACGTGCTCCCCGCCGTCGACGCTCATGATGATCGTCTTATGGTACCGCGCGTGGCCGACATCGAAGTCGTCACCGATGCCGGTGCCGATCGCCGTGATGATCGCCCGGATCTCCTCGTTCGAGAGGATCTTGTCGATCCGCGCCCTCTCCACGTTCAGGATCTTCCCGCGCAGCGGCAGGATCGCCTGAAACCTGCGATCCCGTCCCTGCTTGGCGCTCCCGCCGGCCGAATCGCCCTCGACGAGATACAGCTCCGACATCGAGGCATCCCGGATCGAGCAGTCGGCCAGCTTGCC
>Ga0114947_10000824_pt1 | contig 11122 bp, 8 predicted proteins | sample CR02metaG_FD_99656 | JGI IMG/M metagenome (GOLD analysis project Ga0114947, IMG submission 99656) | Deep subsurface microbial communities from Mariana Trench to uncover new lineages of life (NeLLi) - CR02 metaG | ecosystem: Environmental > Aquatic > Marine > Ocean trench > Sediment ...
GCAGCGGTCAGGCCGGAGGAGATGAGAATCTCTCTGGAAGGTTTGAACCTCCAATAGAGAATAAGCGGGAGCAAAGGAAATACTTTGACCAGCGCTCCCACGCCAGCTGCCGCGCCCGACAAGTAGGGCTTTGATTGGTAGAAGGCGGATAGTGCAAGCAGCATGAAAAAGACTGCCATCGGATCGAAGGTCCACCAGCCAAAGGCCGGGATAGCGAGAAACCCCATGTAAACCCAGGCGACCATCGCCGCATTCTGAGGGCTCCAGAATTTCTTCGCAAGCGACCCAACAAGCCACAGGTTTCCCAGATCGAACGCCAGCATGATTAGCGCCAGCAAATACGCGTAAACATGCAGAGACCCGCCCGCGGCACCGTAGATCCCTAGGGAAAGGTATGGAAATAGAGGAGGAAACTCTACCCAGTGGCCAAGCCAGGGCAGCCCGGCTCCGAGAGACGAGAATTCTGCCAGGTTAAAGAAATGAAGATAGTCACCGTATCCGAGAATCGCGTCGATTGGCAGCGCGGCAAGCGTTAGAAATCGAATTGCTGCCAGGATTCCTAGCCGCAGGTTATCCTCTTGACGGGTCCCGGTTTCGCTCACGCCTATCTCAGCACGTCGGCTTCGCCCATGCTGATCCTAGTTCGGGCGTGCGAATACTGTGGCTTGGTCATCTTCATGCAACACCATCCATCCTTCATGCAGAAGCTCCCGCGCGAGAGGCGAATCCGTCTCAATTAACACGGTCTGAATGCCCCACTTGCTGAGAACCTCTTGCCAGCCTCTATTGCCACGCCAGACATCAAGGTACTCCTCGAGGATGGCATCGTCAAAGAGATCGGTCCTCCCATCAACAAAGCTGAGGTACTGCGGGTACAGGTTCCATAATACGTAGCCGCCCCAGTTGTAGGAGTTGAAGAGCGGGCCCGCTGGCTGGTTGTCGCGCAGGTACAAAACAGCCTCCGTAGGCATTTGATCCGCAATCGTGTCACTGTTGAACTGACTGGATAGCGGAAGTGCGCCCTTGATAAACGCCACGAAAGCAATCAGTACCAACAGGAACACATTCAACGGCCGCGTGAGTCGGGAGGACAATTCCTTTCCTTCACTGCGACGCGGAATCCAGTTCTCCAGAATCGCACCGAGATGGCGACTGAGCACAGGCGCAGCGACCAGGGCAAAGATTGCGATATTGCGTGCCGCCAGGAAACCCAGGTAGGCGAAGACGCCGATATGAATCAGCTCTATCGATGTTGGACGCTTAGGGGATATTGCCATCGCGAATAACACGATCAGGAGCAGCCACAAGAAGGGTTGGACCTCAATCTGGTGGAAATTCGGGGACTGCCACTCCTGAATAAAGTCCTGAAGCACACTGATAGACACGGTTCGGAATGGGTACGCCAGCATGTTCACCCCAAAGGGGTTGAGGGCAATCGCGACAACACTTGCCAGCCCTACCCCGATTAGAACCTTTAGTTTTCCGATGCTTGGATCTCCCATGTGCGCCGCTTCGTTCGCATCCCTGACTGCAGCCGCCCCATCCGCTTCTCGCTCAGCTGCCATTCCAAATGAAGGCTCTCCGCCTTCCGACTCCGCTGCACTTCCTCTTATCTGAATGGCTATGCGCAACTTAGGCAGCAAAATGTCAATCGATGTGGCTAGAATCTCGAGCCCGATCAGGAGGATTGGAAGCACGAATCCCCCGTGCATGTTCGCCCAAACCGCCGTTAGAAATGGAATCAACCAAATTGCCCGAGATCCCTTTCGCCGGTATTTGGCTAGTGCCCACAGAGTGACCGCGGTGAATAAAAAGGTGAAGATATGCGGCCTAGCAGACCAGTAGACCGCCGATGCCGTAGCGGCGAACAGCAGCACAAAAGCACGCAGAAGCGGCCCCTCCCGCATGGTCATCCATACGAAGCCGAACGTGGCAGTCACCACAAGTGCGGTCAACAGGTTGAGCCCCGGAAGTCCCATCATCCGATAGGCAGAAATCATGGCAATTTGAGACAGCCAGCCTGGATAGATCCACTCACTGTCCAGACGCGTGAGCGAAAATGGATCCACCTTTAAAATCGTCCCTTCGGAGAGCATCCACTCCCCTGCTCGCAGGTGCCAATACGTATCAGGGCCGATCGAAAAACGCAGTGCCATCGTGAAGATGGCCAAGATCGCGATCGCGGGAACGAGTCTACGAAAGCTCATCGATACACCCCGAGCTGGTCTGGATGTATGGGCTCAGATAGGCGGTGGAAGATGGTATATGGGCCGATTTCGGTAACCTCGAAATCGATTCCACGCTGAACCAGGGTTTCGGCAAGGATTTGATTGAGTTCAGGAAAGTTAGTGGTAATGAGCGCTCTCGAGGGGCTTTTCGCGACCTCCACGCTATACGGCGCATATCGGTCGTCTCGATCGGTGTATCGAAAATCTTGATGATAGGGCAACCTAGGTGCATAGATGAGCCGCTCGCCAGAAAGAAATGCAAGCGGGTATGCCACCCAATAATTGGTATATCCGGCCGTCTCCCCCTCCGTTTTTAAAAACTGGATCAATTCTGGGAGATAGGTGTGATCCACTTGGGCGACCGGGTCGAATTGCGTCGTAATTCCTGGCGGGTTGCTACGGGCAGCCTGCGAGATCCCCCAGAGATTGAAGAGCAGCACGAAGCCCAGCACCGCATAGGCCCACCTGCCGATTCGTGGAGTGAGCAGCGAGGTGAACATTTCGCCTGCCATCAGCGCCAGGGGGACGGCCAGCGGAAGAAAGTAGCGACCGGAGGGATCCGCGCCGAAGGACGTCAGCAGAAATCCAGCAACCAGCGTGGCCATAACCCCAAATAGCAGCCATCTTCCTGCGCGTGCTTCATCTCGCGCCTTGAGCCTGCTCGCTCCGTGCGCAACGACCGTCAGCCAGAAAATTAAAGCTGCGGGGACCAGCGGTACAGCGATCAGCTCGGCCGACCATGGCGGTCTCAATCCAAAAACGACCGTAGGTCCAAAGAGGAGCAGATTGATGAAGTGCTGCAAAATGGACGAAAGGCCGCCGGATGAGGCCCCAGAGATCGCGCCTCCGAGCAGCTCGGTTAGAAAGGGCTCGAAACCTTGCCCAACTGCCTCTAGTAGCCAGGGCAGCGCTCCCACCAGGAAGGCACCGATCGTAATGACAAGTTTAGACTTTGCACGCCACAGCTTTCGGAACACCATGAATCCGGTTGGAATTGTGAAAACCAGGGTGAGTCCGAACGCCCAGAAGCCCAGCCCTGCTAGAAATCCCCACAGGGCAAATCCCTTCTCCTGGCGCCACACCCAGAGCGCCAGCAGCATCAGTAAATTCCCTATGAGCAGCGCCTCGCCATAACCTCCAAGCGAAACCGTTGTGTACAGCATGACATTGACCGTCGGAATCGCCAGAAGGGCAGCTGCAATCCAAGCGACCCACGCACTGCGGTAGATCGACCATCCTAGAGCGGCGGCGGTCATGATTGTTGCAACGTAGAGCAGCGCCTGAAGCAGACGGATCACACATACTTCCTCACCAAGAACTGCAAATCCCAGCGCCGCCAGGCTCGCGTCGAGACTTCCCATGTAGGCCTGTCCATAGAAGAAAGCCGGCCACTGGCCGTTCAAGATATGGCGCGCCATGAGACCGACAATCGCTTCGTCTGAGTTGAAGGGAAATGCGTCAGAGGCTACAAGAGCTAGCTTCAAGGCCAGTCCGACCATTGCGATCATGATCGCGCCGATCCAGTACTTTTCGGTCAGCTTTTGGGCTAGTCCTGGCAACTGTATAATCCGCCCGTGTTGCGCAATCCAGTGCGCTGGGCTGAGATCCTCATTCCGCTCCTTGCGTTCGGAGTCCGATTGATTCCAGGTCCCCGCACCATCGATGACGCCTACATCACCTTCCGTTACGCTCGCAACCTGCTTGATGGTCATGGGCTTGTGTTCAACTCGGGCGAAGCGGTTCTTGGAACCACTACACCCCTATTTGCCCTGCTGCTAAGCGCTATCGGGCTGCCGCTCGGCGGTCCCGAAGCGCCGTTTCCGGTAATCGCGCTGCTGGTAAGCGCAGCCGCCGATGCGGTTACCGCATTGATCCTGATCCGCCTCGGGCGCAGACTGGGTTCAACGGCGGCAGGACTGGCGACCGCGTTGATATGGGCCATCCACCCCTGGTCGGTAACCTTCGCCATTGGAGGAATGGAAACCAGCCTGTTCATCGCCTTGTTAAGCGCCACATTCTACTTACATTTGACCGGGCAACCAATCTTGGCTGCTGGTACGGGCGGCCTAGCGCTCATCACACGCCCGGATGCATTGATTTTCTTACTACCCATCTTTATCGACAGAATGCTTGTCACCTTCAGGAAAGAAGAAAATACTCGCCGGATCGGCTGGCAAGAAGCCGCAGCGTTCGGGGTACCGGTAGGACTATGGATTGTGTACAGCACCCTGGCCTTTGGCTCACCTATTCCTCAATCGGTGTTTGCGAAAGCCGTGGCATACGACCTTCCACCCAGTGCAGGACTGGTGCGTCTGCTTCAACACTACGCGACTCCATTTAGCTGGCACGAAATCGTTGGGACTGCATGGATTGCAGTTGGCTTGATCCTTTATCCGACTTTATATGTGCTAGGCGCACTGTTCGCCGTGCGCACCACCTCACGTGCCTGGCCGCTTTTTGCATACCCATGGATCTATCTCCTTGCCTATTCAATTGCAAATCCTCTTCTCTTTCGCTGGTACCTGGTCCCGCCCTTGCCGCTTTATATGCTCGGGATTTTCCTGGGTGGGGCCCGTCTCTCTCGCGATCTCAAACACTGGTTCCCGCTCGCGCTGCTGACGCTTCTGGGGCTTATCGGATCGCTTTCCGCCTGGACGCTTCGCCCCGATCATGGACCCACAAGGCCGGCTCCCGAAATGGCCTTTATACGGCTCGAGCTGCTTTATGAGCAGGCTGCAGAACAGCTCTCAGAAATCATTCAGCCCGGGGAGGTACTCGCTGCGGCCGACATCGGGACCCTTGGTTATCACGCGCCTGGCGAGATCTTCGATCTACTAGGATTGATCTCCCCGAAGGCCTCGACCTACTACCCCCTACCGCAATCCGCCTACGCTATTAACTACGCGGTACCTTCGGAGCTGGTGGCCGATGTAAGGCCGGAGTTTATTGTTATTCTCGAGGTATACGGACGAAACACCCTCCTTAAGGATGAGCAATTTAGATTGGACTATGAGCTGCTATCTGAGCTACAAACAGATATCTATGGCAGCAATGGGCTCCTGATATTCAGGAGAAGCGACCCGGGCTAACCTATCTTCCTTGCCCTGGAGAACCAGAAGGTGGGTGAAATTTGTACTGTGCCCTGGCGACAAAAAAGGGACTGTCTCGTGAGACAGTCCCTTTGGTTTCGGTTGCTTGTGAACGGCTATTCTCGCAAATAGTCCACCAACACGCGTCGGTGAGAAGGATGGCGAAGGCGGCTCAGAGCTTGTGCCTCAATCTGGCGCACCCGTTCTCGCGTGACTCCCATTTTCCTGCCAACTTCCTCCAATGTGTAACTCTGTCCATCGTGCAGGCCATAGCGCAGCTGAAGAATGCGGACCTCTCTTGGAGGCAGGGAGTGCAAAACATCCCGCAGCTGCTCTCGCAATAGACTGTGGGTAACGATATCGGTTGGCGCCGGAGATTCCTCGTCCTTGATAAAGTCGGAAAGAATTGAGTCTTCCTCCTCATCCGTAGGTGTCTCAAGCGAGATAGGACGCCGCGCGACCTGAATCATATTCTCGACTTTCTTAGGAGTCACACCGAGCGACTCCGCCAGCTCCTCGGTAGTCGGATCTCTGCCAAGCACCTGGGTCAGCTGATGGGAAGTTCGAAGCAGGCGGTTGATCTGATCCCCCATGTGAACCGGAACACGAATGGTCCGGCCTTGATCGGCGATCGCTCGAGTAACTGCCTGACGAATCCACCAGGTAGCGTAGGTTGAAAATTTGTGGCCTCGACGGTAGTCGAATTTCTTCGCGGCTCGAATGAGGCCGATATTCCCCTCCTGAATCAGATCCAGGAACGGAACCCCGCGGCCCATGTACTTCTTGGCAACGCTGATCACCAGGCGTGAATTTGCCGTGATCAGATGCTCTCTTGCCGCCCAACCATCCTCAATGAAAAGCCTGAGGCTTGCGCGATCTCCTTCGCCTCCGGCCATAGCCTCGCGAGCCTTTCGCCCGCGTTCGATTCTCTTTGACAGAGAAACTTCCTGCTCTGCAGTCAGCAGGGGTACTCGTCCGACTTCCTTTAGATAGAGGCCGACGCTGTCATCGGCATCGATCTGGGCTAAGTCGTTCTTATCCTTTTCCCGGATCTTCTCGATCTCGGTGAGTTCCTCGTCATGAGCGTCATCCTCATCCGGAGCTTCGTCCAGATAACGAATGTTCGCCCTGAACAGTGCAGCATAGACTTCTTCGAGCTGATCCAAATCCCGCTCAGCATCGGGAAAGGCTGCCAGGATATCGTCGGCTGTGACGTAGCCCCGCACCTTCCCTAATTCGAGCAGCTGCTCCAGAATAGGGTTTGCTGCTGCCTCCTCATCAGGAACTAAAAACTTCGCTTTTCTCTTATGATTCGTTCGTTTAGCCAACTCCGACTTGTTCTCCTTCCTCCGGATTTACACCACTACAGCTTATAAAAAATCTGGTCGCGAATCAACACTCAATATTTGCAGTTATGTCGCGAGTGCCCTTTGGTTCCCCGCTTCTGGTGATGGAATCGGAGCCACTGGCGCATCCAGCATCGAGAATAGATCCAATACTTCGTTTAACCCCAGGCTGCTCATAACGAAGACTCCTTCGAACTCCGGGGAGCGTACGTACCGGGAGTTCCCGGTCGGCGTGCTGCGCCCAATGCTGAATTCCAATTGGTTTCCATTCGCCAGGAGTATTTGTATTCGATAGATCGGCGAAACTAACCCAAACTGCTCCAAACTTTCGACATCGAAGATCTGTGCTCGAGGGGTGGGAGAAGCCAGCCAGCTAGCTGCTCGTTCCACCTGAGCGACCTCCGCGGGCCTCTCGACTGGGAGGGTTATTTTCCAGAGCTCCTCCGCGCTGCGTTCAAATTCGAGCACCCTACCCTCAGCGAGATCTTCAATGGTGATTGCTGCGATTTCATCAGCGGGCACAGCCCACAGTGCCTGTAGAACCGGAGTGGGCTGCGGAGTGACTTCGGGCAGCCCGCCCTGGTTCAGGACCAGAGCCAGGATGACAACCGCTGCGAGACCCCCGATCGCAATCCAGGTGTTTCGACGGATCATGCTTCAGGAGGGCCTAGGATGGCGCCCAGGATTCCAGCCACGACGCTAGCGCCGCGATGGATCATGATTCAGGCGTGCCCGCGACGACTCCACCAAACCCAGCCTCCGGCGAGCAAAATGCTCCCAGGAATGACCACCAAAGAGAAGATGCTGATGATCAATACGGTTGACATGGTGGCGGGAATGACCTGGCGCTGCGTCCGCGCTCTGGGCGTAATATCGATCAGATTGTCAAGCCTGGCTGCCCAATCCACGCTGTTGATTATAAAGTCGCCATTGCCTCCGGAAGAGAATCCGTCATCCGTAGCGAAATCCGCATCCCCGACGACGACCAGGCGTGCGCCTGTCGAACTGTCTTCCAGCGCGACCGCCAGAGCGAGCGGGCCAGCGGTCTCCGTGCCCTCGTCGAGCTCTAGCGACCCGCCCTCGACCACGGTCTCAAAGTTTGTCTCCCCCCAAGAGCGGGCGCTCGTCATAACAAGCTCAGAAGCGCCCGTCACAGATTCCTCGATCGCAATGCTTCTAGCGGAAGGAAACTGGGTGAGCAAGGTTTGGACCCGCTCAGTGATCGGATGGCTTCCGTAGTTGGCCGATAGGCCAACATATTCGTGCATGGAGGCCAGGTCGACCACAAAGTCATTCCGCGCATAAACTCCCCATTCGTCCCGCAAATAAGTATTCAACGTGTCCTGACCAGCCTCTAGCTCTGACACCGGGCTGGGCTCTATCAAAGCCACGAGTGCGCCTCCCGACTTGAGGTACTCATCGATCAAGTCGAGCTCTGGCTCGGGAAGTGCTCGAGTTGGCGCTGCCACAACCAGCACGACAGCATCGGCCGGGATCGCGGCTTCAACAGCCAGGTTGAGCGTTTCGACTCCGTAGCTCTTCGACTCCAAAGCTTGCACGAATTGGGCCAGCCCACTTTCTCCTGCATTGGTCAGTGAATGTTCCCCATGGCCGGTTAAAAAGTAAACGGTTCGATTCTCTGGATTGCTCAGGCGAACGATGGCAGACGTTATTGCAATCTCGTTTGGAATTTCGATCACGTGCTTACCGTCTCCGAGCACCACTGCCAACGAACCGTCCCGGGTGATTCCGTATATATCCGCAGCGAGCGGGTTTGCTCGAGGGTCGATAAACTCGTAGCTAACCAACCCGTTGCTCAACCTGGAATACTCATCCAGTACGGGACGGATCGAATCTCGAGAACCTGATCGATCGGGAGTGTAGAAACCCATGATGGAAACCGGCGCTGACAACTCCGAGAGCAGCAGGACGGTTTCCGGACGCAGCGAGCGGTCTTTGTCTTCGGTCAGATCGAGACGTTGAGGGTTATTTGCGACCAGCACATTGACTACGACAAGAGCACCCAGCAAGGCGCCACCGAGAATCAAAGCGTTGCTTCCAAATCGAGCTTGACGTCCGCCAAGAAAGCGCCGGACGCGGCTCCAATCTAGGGCGATTCCGACTCCCAGCGCCAGGATGCCGACTACGATCGCTGCTTGAGCGAGGGGTGTGGCGGACCGCTGGAACAGGATCATCAGCCCGGCTGCAGATAGCGCCGCCACTCCAAACGCGAAGCTGATAAGTGCCAGCTTCGAACGCTCAAGCATCATCTCCAGCGCCTGCTTTCTACTACCTGGCTCGCCAGGAAGAGCGAAAGCGCGGTCAGGCTCAAGTAAAAAACCAGATCGCCGAGGTCTAGCACCCCTTGATACAAGTTGTCGTAATAGTGATTGAGAATTCCAAAGTAGGCTGCGGCTTGACTGAGAGCGCTCGAGCCAGCTCGGATCCCTCCAATGATCCAGAGCCCCAGGATGATCCCCACGCCGGCCACATAAGCCGCGGCCTGGCTTGCAAAGAGGCTTGAAGCGAAGACTCCGATAGCCAGCATCGCAGCAATCAGGCCAACCAGTCCGATATAGGCGGACAATAAGGTGCCTTGATCGATCCCCGGTATGGTGAATTGATTGATTACGATCGGGTAAATAAACGTACCCGCGAGGATCACCAACAGGAATCCCAGCGAGCCAAGCCACTTCCCAATCACGACCTCCCAATCCCGGACGGGCGCAGTCAGCAGCAGCTCAAGCGTGCCGGCCCGCTGCTCTTCAGCCAGCAGTCTCATGGTGAAGGCCGGCGTTACAAGGATCAGTACGAAGACGAGCGGCTGAAGCACCATCCGACCATCAGGGGACATCTGGCCGGTCGGAAGTCCGAAGCCAATGTTTAGAACGAAGACACCGCTCAGCGCAAGGAATATGATGGCCGCGCCCGCATAGGCAATCGGAGAGATGAAATATCGGCGGAACTCTCGGGCCGCGATGATCGCTGTGCTTCGCATCGGCTACTCTGAGGCCTCCTCGGATGCATCACGATCGTTTTCTTCCTGGGTGAGCTGCAGGAAAACGCTTTCGAGGCTTACCTTGGAGGCGCGCAGTTCAAGCAAATCCAATTCGGCCTCCACAATCGCTCGGGCAAGCTGCGGCCGAATGTCCTTCCCCGGCGGCCCAGATACTTCGACTCCACCCGCAACCCGAACGACCTCCTCGACACCTGGAAGCTCACCGAGCAACTTGGCAAGCGTTTTCTCGTCGGTCGTTGTTCGCACAAAGATGCGCTCGGCCCCAGCCATTTGAGCCTGGAGGTTGTTCGGAGTGTCATCTGCCAGGATCTTTCCCTGATTGATAATCAGCACCCTATCGCAAATCTGCTGCGCTTCCGAGAGGATGTGGGTGGATAGCATCACGGTGCGATCCGATCCCACCTTTCGGATGAGATCTCGAACTTCGATGATCTGCGCGGGATCCAGCCCGATAGTCGGTTCATCCAGAATGAGCACTTCGGGATGGTGGAGAAGGGCCTGAGCAAGTCCGAGGCGCTGCCGCAAACCCTTGGAGAGATTGCCGGTGTAACTATCTGCACGATCGTGCAGCCCCACCTCGCTCAATACATCCGCAACCCGGTTCTCCAGGTCTGGAACGCGGCGGAGAGATCCCATGAAGGTCAGGTATTCCGTGGCCGACATCTCCGGATAGAGCGGGACGGTTTCCGGAAGATACCCGACTCTCCGGCGCACCTCGATTGAGTCTTCAATTACATCGAAGCCTGCTACTACAGCGCTTCCTGACGAAGGAGGCATATAACCGGTAAGGATGCGCATCGTTGTGGTTTTTCCCGCACCGTTGGGTCCCAGGAATCCAAGGATCTCTCCCTTCTGAGCCTGGAATGAGATTTGGTTGAGGGCCTGGAAGTTTCCGTAGTACTTCGAGAGATTCTTGGCTTGGATCAAAGGTGTGAGACAAAAAATAACCCGGCGCTACCGTGGCATAGATATGCTCGCTCGGAAGGTCCGGGGTTGGGGATGAGCTTCCCGGTCAGAACTATATCGAATCTCCGTCCGGCAAGTCAATATCGAATCATCGTTCTCATTGAATCCTTAAGGTTTTGGGCGCTCCCAAAATGCTCTTCCTTGACAGCATATGTGCCAACGCGTACAATCGCCCAGCTTCCCCCAAGGAGAACTCATATATATGGAAGGAATACTTGCATTCATGCAGGAACTCCGCCTGTTTGAGCGGATTGCCCTGTACACCGTGCTAGTCATCGCCATTCTCGGCCTCTTATACGCGCTTTTCTTGCGAGTCCAGGTGCTCCGCGAACCAAAGGGCTCAGACAAGATGCAGGAGGTATGGAATGCGATCCGCATTGGCGCAGATACTTATCTTCGTCGACAGCTACGCACGATCCTTCCTTTCGTCGCAATCCTGACCGTGATTCTGTTCCTTTCCGTTTACATCGTTCC
>Ga0114947_10000825_pt1 | contig 11115 bp, 9 predicted proteins | sample CR02metaG_FD_99656 | JGI IMG/M metagenome (GOLD analysis project Ga0114947, IMG submission 99656) | Deep subsurface microbial communities from Mariana Trench to uncover new lineages of life (NeLLi) - CR02 metaG | ecosystem: Environmental > Aquatic > Marine > Ocean trench > Sediment ...
TCACTGTTAGTAGTTTTACATTAGTTGAAATTGGAAACAATAACAATTCAAATCAATTTCTGATCATAGCCCAAATAATTTTGATTTCAGTAGTTTCTGTAATTCAAGGAATATTGTTTTTGTATCGAAAATCAATTACAAAATCAATTAGCGATGCCGCAACAGTTGTAAAAAGAATTAGTGAAGGTGATCTTAGCGTTCATGTTGAAAAATCTTCCGATAATGACGAAATTGGGAATCTTACAAATTCATTAGAAAAAATGGTCACTAATCTACGTGATCTTGTAAAGGAGGTTCATTATACTTCAAGTAAAGTCGCAAATGATGCCAGTAATATAGCTGCAGGAACCGAACAACTAAACTCAAGTGTTGAGGAAGTTACCTCAACTGTTCAACAGATAGCTGCAGGTTCTCAATCACAGGCATCTGAACTAGCTGAAGCTAAAACCATAGTTGATGAAGTTATGGGTGGAAATTCTAATGATGATTCAACTGCAGCTGATAGAATGTCACGAATAGTAGAACTTTCAAAAAAATCATCAGAGAATATAAAAAATCTTGCAGAAAAAAGTGAACAAATTACCACTGTCGTTGAAGTAATTAGAAATATTGCTGAAAAAACAAATCTTCTTGCATTAAACGCTGCAATTGAGGCAGCAAGAGCAGGAGAATCAGGAAGAGGTTTTGCAGTAGTTGCAGATGAAGTAAGAAGACTTGCTGAAGGATCTGCAAAATCATCTGAAGAGATTGATGAATTAATTAAACAAATTAAAGAAGATATCAACAGTACTGTTAGAAGTATTGATAGTAGCACAGCGGAAATAGATGAAGGACGCTTAGTTGTTGATTCATCTCTAAAAGCTTTATCTAAAATTGGTCATAAGGTACAAGAAGTTGCAGCAGTTGCAGAAGAAAATGCTTTTGCTACAGATCAGGCTTATGCTGCAGTCGAACAACAAACTAATACTACGAAGGAAATTGCATCCTCTAGTCAAATTATGGCTTTAATGGCCAAGGAACTTCTACTAAAAGTTAGTAGATTTAAACTTCCATCAAAAAATTTAGATTCAGCCTCTTCATCTTTTGATTCACAAGACTTAGAAAAAAACAAAAGTAATAAATCAAGTCAAAAATTTTCTCAAGAACAAAAAGATAGCTCTCTAACTGAATTTGATGAAGCTACTAGTTATACTGAACCAGAGGGAAAAGGAATTGAAAGCTGAAGTTACAACATCAGAATCAATTCAGATAATATCATTTAGCTTAGTTAACGAACTTAATAAAAAAAAAGAAAATTATGGTGTACCAATAGAACAAGTTAAAGAAATTAGATCGTTTGAAAATATTACAAAAGTACCTAAAGCTAAGCATTTTGTTAAGGGAATTATGAATCTTCGAGGAATGATAATTCCCGTAGTTGATGTAAAAAAGAGGTTGGGATTTGGTGAAACTAAAGAATTAAACAAAAATCATAAAATTCTGATTGCAGATGTAAGAGACTCTGTTTATGGTTTGATTGTTGATAATGTTGATCAAGTAATGCAAATTACAATTAAAGATATTGAACCAATACCTCCTGATTCTTTTGAATCACATCATTACATTAAAGGAATTGCTAAAGTAAAAGGAAAATTAATAGTGTTATTAGATATAATAGCACTTTTTGAATTTGAAGAAGATTCAGATAATTCAGATAACCAATTAGAAATTGAAGAACTAAAAACATTCAGAAATAATTCTGAAAAAGAAAATGAAAATATCCAATCCAAAGACTTAGAATCTATAACAGAAAATGACATTCCTGATGTACTAAAGGAGGTTTTCAAAGAGGATGAAGAAAAAAATTCTCTTAAAGAATCAACCTCATAGAAAATTCTTACAAGAAGTGGTTACAAAAAACCATCTTGTTAACACATTCAATGAAAAAAGAGGGTACTAAAAATTATGATGACAAAATCATTAGAAAATCAAATTGATGTTTGGATTGTAAATGATTCTAAATACATGACTACGCTACTTACAGATCTAGTTAGTAATGAGAAAATTCATGTTACAAATACAGCTAGGGATGGTGCTGAAGCCCTTCGTAAATTAGCCATAAAAAAACCAGATGTAATTTTACTGGATTTAGAAATGCCTACAATGGATGGACTTACCTTCATAGAAGAGCTTGTCAAACAAGACAAATTAATTCCAATTATAGTAGTTAGTAGTTTTACTCAGGAAGGTACCAAACTAGTTTTAGATGCATTAGAAAACGGTGCACTTGACTTTGTTCCTGTTTCTCAAGCAAATCCTGAAAATATTGGCGAACTCAAGCAAACTCTTATTTCAAAAATAAAAATTGCAGTAGAAGCAGACCCAAATAAACTAATTATTAAAAATATTGAAAAATTAAAACCTAGAAAAAAGATTGTAACTGCTCCTCAAGCATCAACTAAAGTAGTCATAATTGGATCTTCGACAGGTGGTCCAAATGTTATACAATCTATTTTGTCTTCTCTTCCAAAAGATGTACCAGCTGGAATACTTATCGTACAACATATGCCTAAGGAATTTACTGGTCCATTTGCACGTCGATTAGATGAAAATAGTGACTTGATAGTTAAGGAAGCTGAAGATGGTGATATAATCAAAGATGGAACCGTTTTAGTAGCTCAAGGAGGTTGTCACATGATGGTTTTACCTAATATGAGGGTAAAGCTAATTCATGGACCTAAAAGATTCGGAGTAAGACCTGCAGTAAATATGACAATGGTTTCTGGTTCAGAAGTTTTTGGTTCAAACACCATTGGTATTTTACTTACAGGAATGGGTCATGATGGAGCTTTTGGGATGAAGACTATCAAGAAGCGAGGAGGAAATACAATAGCTCAAGACAGTTCTTCATCAGTAATTTATGGAATGCCAAAAGCAGCAATAGATCTTAACGTTGTGGACCAAACCCTATCAAAAGAAAAAATTGCTAAAGCAATTTTAGAGGAGATCGAAAAACTTGGATGATAATTATCAAGAGATGTACGTCTCTGAGGCACAAGAACATGTAGAAACTATGAATCAAGCATTACTAAAACTTGAAGAAAATCCAAACGGCAGTGAAAATTTGGATCTTATTTTCCGTTCAGCACATACGCTAAAGGGAATGGCAGCTACAATGGGATATGAACAAACTAAGGAATTATGTAGAAACATTGAAAATGTTTTTGAAAAAATAAGGAAAAAAGAGTCTCAACTCACTACAAATCTAGCTAGTGTTCTTTTCAAATGTATTGATGTTATTCAACAAATGATTAATGATGAATCAAAAAAAATTGATATTAAATCATTCCTAAAAATGCTAGAAAATCCAGAAGAAATCGAAAAACAAGATAGTAATGAATCGATGTATGTTACACAATTACCAACTATTCGCGTTAAAATGTCCGAACTTGATTCTCTAGTAAATCTAGTTGGAGAACTGATTATCTCAAAAATGAAATTGGAAAAATCAATTATTAGTAATGATTTTGCACAATCACAACATTCCTTAAATGAGTTAAACCGACTCGTTTCTGATTTACAATATCAATCATTAAAACTTAGATTAGTTCCGATTGAAACGATCTTTAAAAGAGTAGCAAGAGTCGTTCGTGATACGTCAAATACGGTAGGGAAAAAAATTGAATTACAAATGAACGGTGCTAACATTGAACTTGATAGAACCGTATTGGATTCTATAACTGAACCACTTCTTCACATACTTAGAAATTGTATAGATCATGGAATAGAAGTCTCTTCAGAAAGAAAGAAGATAGGAAAACCAGAAAATGGTAACATAAAGCTCACAGCATATAATGTAGCTGACCAAATTGCAATAAAAATTGAAGATGATGGAAAAGGAATTGATGTAGAAAAACTCAAAGCTAAAGCCATTGAAAAAGGAATTATTTCAATTGAAGAATCTGATACAATGTCAGATGAAAAAGCTATAGATCTTCTGGGAACTCCAGGATTATCAACTGCAAATGAAATCACAGATATTTCTGGTCGTGGAGTTGGTATGGATGTTGTAATAAATCGAGTAAGAGAAGTTGGAGGAAATTTTGAAATAACTACAAAGAAAGGTGAGGGAACAACTATGATCCTAACTCTTCCACTTAATGTATCAATTATTGGAGGGCTACTTGTAAATGTCTCTAACGAAAAATATGTTATTCCGTTATCTACAGTAATTACTACCATCAAAGTAGACAACAGTCAAATCAAAAGTATACATGGTGTAGAAGTTATTGAATTACAGGATAAAATTGTACCATTAGTAAGAATTGATAAAATTCTAAAACTTAAACCTACAACTAAACTTGAAAACAAAAATACTACAACGATAATAATTGTAGAAAAAGGAGGAAAATCCTACGGACTTGTTGTAGATTCACTTGAGCGAAATCAGGAAATTGTAGTTAAAAAATTTAGTAACGCATCAGATTCAACAAATGCTTTTACTAATGCCACAATATTGCCAGATGGAAAAGTGGCTTTGATACTGGATCCAGCAATTATAGTCTAGGAAGGAAAAAATGAACAATCAATCAAATCTTCAACCTAATGAAATCAAAAATCTCACCAAAGTAGTGAATCAATATATTGCTTCTAAAACTTCATCGGCTCTCTCAAAATTACTTTCAGAACCGATTAAATACAATGTTATGATTTTAGAAAAAGAATTTTTCAATTTTAGAAATATCAAACTTGCTCCCGATGAAATAAAAATGTGTGCAGTTAAACTATACGGAAAGGGAGATACTCACATTGAGATCTGTTATGCAATTAAAATAAAGTATGCAAAAATGATAGCTTCTAAACTTCTTGGAGAAGAAGAAACTGAAGAAATTACTGAACTTGGTACATCTGCAATACAAGAAGTTGCTAACATTTTGACGGGATCTTTTTTCAATGCAATGTCTTTAGGTACAGGTTATAGATTTGAATTATCTATTCCAGATTATCAACAGGGTAACTTGGAATCATTAGCTAAAGGTTCCGTAGGAAACATACTGAAACCCAAAAAATCAGCAGTAATAGCTGATACTGAACTAATTGGAGAAAAAAGTGGAATAAGAATTCATATGTTAATTATGCAGGAAACAACCAATGTTAGGAAATTATTAAATCAAATAAAAAAATTCAAAAAAACAGAATTTTCTTCACTCGATGATTCCAATTTAAAAATAAATAACTTAGATAATGAAAGCTCAATTTCTGATTTCAACAAATCAGAAATTGATACTGATCTTGAAGATTTGCAAGAAAACGAGGTTGAGAATAAATAATGACATTAGAAGTTTCTATACCTGATCCAGAACTAGAAAAAATAAAAAAACGAGTAATAGATAAAACTGGATTTGATTTGTCATACTTTAAGCCAACATTTCTCTCTAGAAGAATCAGTGTTAGAATGAAGGTATTGAATATTACAAATGGCTCTGAATATGCAGATCTCCTCAAGTCTGAATCTGATGAAATATTATCGCTTTATGATTCCATTTCAATTAATGTAACAAAATTTTTTCGTGATAAACAAGTATGGAATACTTTTTCTAAAAATATAGTTCCAAAATTATTTGATGGTGAGATAAATAAAACCATTCGTATCTGGAGTGCAGGTTGTGCTACAGGAGAAGAACCCTATAGCATTGCTATAATGCTACAAGAGTTTCTTAAGGATAGAAATTATAAAATAAAAATTATTGCAACTGATATAAATTCCCATTTTTTGACAGAAGCAAAAAAAGGTGTTTTTTCTATTAGTGCTTTACAAAATTTAAATTCAAACCTGATTGAAAAATATTTTTCAAATTCAGGCAGAGATCAATACATAGTAAATAAAAAAATTAAAGCTATGATTACATTTCAGCTAGGTGATATAGGTACCCATCCTGTTAGTTATCTTGATGTAGTTTTCTGCCGTAATTTACTGATATATTATAACAGTAATGCACAAGATTTAATCCTCAATAAATTTTATAAAGTAATTAAAGAAAATAAATTCCTTATACTAGGAATGGATGAATCACTTTTAGGAAATAAAAATTCTAAAAACTTTATACCACTATTTCCACGAGAGAGAATTTACCAAAAACGATCTTCAACTGATCAACTTTCTACTTTTATTTCACAAAGAAATCAAAATAAGAAATGAATTAAAACATATTTTTTCAAATACTAAATCAGTCAAGATTTTGATACTAATTTCCAATTTGGATCCAATTTAGGACTAAAATTTCCCTAGTCCTTATGGATAATTTCTGATAAAGTTATTTGGGCTAAAAATGGAGGGGCTATCTAGATTCTCAAAAAATAGGAAAGAGGAAATCATCATCTATCTCTCATTTATTGGAATTATGATAGCTACCACTGGTTCCTACTTTATCTCAAATTATATTTTGGAGGATTAATTTTGAAAAAACAACAAAAAAAGAAACCTTCAGAAAAAACTATTTTATTTTTAATACCAATAATGATCCTTGTAGTCTTACTTGGATCTTTTTTTCTTTATACTACTGCATTTGCTGCTTTAGGAGAACCCAACTTAGAAACTGGAAACGGCCCACGAGGTTTAGGCATTAACGCTTTTACAAATAAAATTTATGTTGCAAATTATCTTTCTGACTCTGTTTCTATAATTGATGGTAATACTGAAACAATTGAGGCTACTATCCAATTACAAGGGAGTGGACTATTGAGCTTAACTAGTGGTACAGCACAAGTTGCAGTGAATCCTTACTCTGATCTAATTTATGTAACTCAACGACTTGGTGATTCTGTAACTGTAATAGATAGTTCAACAAATACAGTAATTGAAACTATATCAGTTGAAAGCGGTCCGTGGGCAATCACTATTAATCCTAACACCAACAAGATTTACACTACCAATTTGTTTTCAAATACAGTTTCTGTGATTGATGGTTTTACAAATAATGTTACTGCAAGCATTCCTGTTGGACGTGGTGCTTGGGGAATTGCTAATAATCCATTTACTGGAATGATTTATGTTGCAAACAGCTTGTCCAATACCTTATCTGTGATTGATGGTTCAACTGATGCGGTAATAGCTACTATTTCAGTTGATATTGGACCTTGGGGAATTGATGTTAATCCACTTACCAACAAAGTCTATGTAAGTGGTTGGGATTCTGCATTGTTAGCTGTAATTGATGGTTCAACAAACCTAATTGAAGATTTTATTCATGTTGGAACAGGTTCTTGGGGCGTTTCTGTTAATTCATTAACTGATACCATTTATGTCGCAAACGAGAATACTGATTCAATATCTGTAATTGATGGTTCCACGAATTCTGTAATAGAAAACATTCCAGTTGATGTTTCACCAAGAAGTATTGCAGTCCATCCATTTACTAACAAAGTGTACATAACTAACATGTTTACAAATCAAATTTCTGTAGTTGAAGGCAGTGCTGTCTCGATTAATTCAGAGTTTTTTCTGGCATTTTTAGATAAAGTGAATTCAAGCTATAATATTGATCCTGATTTGTTATACCTGATTTTAGAAACTGTTGCTTTAGATTATGACGTAGATGAAGAAACTCTCTCCAATATAGTACAGGGAATAGTGAATAGTTACGATTTGATTGACCAAGATACTCTATTAAGCATAATTCAAAGTCAAGATTTCAGCTACAATTTGAATCCTGAAAACTTGGCAGAAATTTATGAAAATTTCGATTCTGATTTTGAATTAGATCTAGAAAGAATTGATGGAATTATACAAAAAATGCAGGCTAATCAAAATATTGATTCTGAATCAATTTTTTCAATTCTACAACCACTGTTATTAAGCTATGAGCAAATTGATCCACAAACTCTTTCTACAATCATACAACTAATTGATCTAAATAACCAAATTGATTCTCAAACATTAGATTATCTATTGCAAAATATTAATTCAGAAACTCAAGTAGATTCAAATGAATTAGTATCTGCACTAGATGGTTTTGTTTATGATAATCAAGGATTTAGTGGAACAGATATCGACTATGAATCTCTTGCACTTGCATTGTTTAGTGCTTATGAAGATGAGAATTTGGGGCAAAACCTTGGTTCAGAAGATATTCCAGGATGGACAAAAACTCTGGCAGTACATTTTTCAGATGGTCAAATTCAATCATCAGAACTTGAATCAGTAACAGTTGATTGTGGTGCTGAATCATTTAGAGAAAAAATTGATTTTAAAAATTTAGATAACATGTTTGATCTTTGGGCATCATCACTTCCAATATGCGCAATAACACAAATGCCTTAAACTACCAAATCATATTATTCGAAAATTTTTGCTTTATCTAAACCTCATCCATGTCCATAACTATAATTATTTGGATAAAGTAAATATACAATTATAAAAAAAATGTTATCGATAATAATTTTTTAATCATATTGTGACGAGTTTTACTGTATCCATTTTTTTGTTTGTTTGAAAATCATTAGTAATGGTAGCAACTCGCTCTGCTTCTCCATCAATTACGAAAAGCTCCATACATTTGTTACCTTCAATTTTGCTGTGTAGATGAGTAGTAATAAGATCTTCAAAATTATGTTTTATTCCGCTTACAATGTGATCAAATTCATTATTGTGTACAACTAAAAGAATGGCATGTACATTACCTGAAAGTTCGTTTTTTTGTTTTTCTTCAGAAACAAAATTTCTAATTCCTGCTCTAATTGCTTCTGACCTTCCTGAAAATCCCATTGATTTTTTTAATCTATCAAGTTCTGAAAGAATCTCTTCATTTAATGAGATTGAAACTATTGGCATTGCTTCAGTTTTTATTAAACATTTTATAAATTTAGTAGTAAAAGTTAATAACTTTTCTTAGATATATTAATAACATCAGGCAGCAATCGTTATGCTAAATCAAGTTCAGGCTGCAATTATTTCCATTGCAATAATAATTCCACTTTCTTCAATTGCAATTTGGAATTCTGCTCAATCTATTCCCTTTTTAGAAACCACATTTCATGATGAAAAAATAATTGCTATCGCATCGTTTTTTCCTCTTTATGATTTCACAAAGATGGTGGGTGGTGAAAAAGTTGATGTATTCTTGTTGATTCCCTTTGGAATTGAACCTCATGATTGGGAACCTACCATACAAGATCTTCAAAGAATTCAACAGGCAGATATCGTAGTAATTAACGGACTAGGTTTTGAAACATGGATTACCGATATTGTTTCTGTAAATTCTGAAATCAAATTTGTTGACACAAGTACAAACATTTCTAAAATTAAGATTAAACAAGAATCCATAGAAAAAGATGCCAGTGATCATGAATCATTTTCAGATCCTCATATATGGTTGGATCCAATTCTTGCAAAAAAACAAATTAAAAATATTGAGAACTCACTAATTAAAATTGATCCTCAAAATAAAGAATTCTATTCAAATAATGCAAATTCCTATAGTAAACAACTTGATTTACTTGATAAAAAAATTAGAAATGAATTATCTACTTGTAAAAAGGATTTCATAGCTTTTCATACTGCTTTTTCATATTTTGCAGATCAATATGGATTGAATCAACATACAGTTATCAAATCTAGTGATCCAAATGTAGAAGCAACATCAAAAAATCTTCATGAAATAATTATTCTGGCTCGAAATCAAGGCATTAAAGTAATTCTTACTGAAGAAGGTGTAGATAGTAGAAATTCTGAGGTTATAGCTAACGAAATTAATGGCAAAGTTCTAGTATTATCTCCATTAGAAATTGGGGATAAAGATACTAACTATTTAGAAAAAATGGAACAAAATCTTTCAAATCTTAAAGAGGCATTATGTACATGAGTGTTGTTGAAATAAAAAACTTAACTGTTCAATATCCATCAGGACGTGCTCTTGATAACATTAGTTTTTCAATTAACGAAAATGATTTCTTAGGTATTATTGGTCCTAACGGTGCAGGCAAATCAACTTTATTTTCTTGTATGCTTGATCTTAATTCAGATTATCAAGGTGAAATCAAATTCTTTGGAAAAAATATACGTAAATCAAAAAAATATCTAAAAGAAATTGGATATGTTCCCCAAAAACCGATTTTTGAGAAGAATTTTCCAGCCACAGTAAAAGAGGTCGTTCGTATGGGCTTGAAAAAGGGTTCAGATGAAAAAAGAGTAGATGATGTTCTTCAAGAAGTTTGGATTCATGAACTTAGTCATAGAAGAATTGGAGAACTATCAGGTGGACAACAACAGAGAGTCTTTATTGCAAAAGCTCTGGTTGGAAATCCGAAAATCCTAATTTTAGATGAACCAGTAACTGGTATTGATAAACAAAGTACAGAATTATTTTACAGCATACTTGGAGATCTTAACAAGAAACAAAACATTACAATAATTTGGTCATCACATGATTTAGACGCTGTTAACAAACTTGCAAATAAAGTTGCATGTCTTGACAGAACACTATTTTTCCATGGTGTTGCTGAAGAATTTTTTGGAAACGAAGACTTAGTTAAACAATATTCTGAAGCTTCCATGCAAAAACATATGCATCATCACGCAGAAACATGACTCTAGAAATTCTTTCTTACGGTTTTATGCAAAGAGCAATAGTATCTGGTATAGCAATTGCTTTACTGTGTTCTGTTGTTGGTTTATTTTTGGTTCTAAGAAGATATTCACTTTTTGGTGATGCTATTGCTCACTCATCATTTGGAGGAATTGCAGCTGGGCTTTTAATTGGAATTTATCCCCTTTGGACAGCTTATGCAGTTTCTTTGTTAAGTGCATTAATAATTACAAGAATTCGCCAAAAATTTGATATTTCAGGAGAAGCAGCAGTTGCAGTTTTGTTATCATCCGGCATCGCAGTAGGATTAATTTTGATAAGCATATCAGGTGGTTTTACTATTGATATTTTCAGTTTCCTTTTTGGAAGTATCTTACTTGTTAGTGTAGAAGACACTATTCTTATCCTAAGTCTCACAGGTGCAATCTTAATTGTAATATTATTGCTCTATAGACAGCTTATCTATTCAACATTTAATGAAGAACAAGCAAAAGTTAGTGGAATTCCTGTTGAGAAAATAAATTATCTTATAGTTTTCATTGCTGGTATAACA